>OFHP01000978.1_pt1 | contig 14780 bp, 19 predicted proteins | sample 1521651 | NCBI WGS metagenome assembly OFHP01 (sample SAMEA3504105, study PRJEB24116) | mouse gut metagenome | biome: mouse gut; feature: mouse-associated habitat; material: faeces | place: Denmark | collected 2011 | reverse complement strand
CGGAAATCGGCAGGACTTTTACCTGTACCGGAGCGAGCCACGTCGGGAACGCTCCTGCAAAATGCTCGATCAGGATGCCGATAAACCGCTCTATAGAGCCAAACGCCACGCGGTGGATCATGATCGGGCGGTGTTTTTCCCCGTCCGCACCCACATATTCAAGGTCAAATCTCTGAGGCATCTGCATATCAAGCTGGATCGTTCCGCACTGCCATGTTCTGCCGATAGAATCCTCCAGATGGAAGTCAATCTTCGGACCGTAAAATGCCCCGTCACCCTCGTTGACTACGTAGGCAAGCCCAAGGTCGTCAAGCGCCCCCCTAAGCCCTTCTGTCGCCATCTCCCAGTCCGCATCGCTGCCCATGCTGTCTTCAGGGCGGGTGGAAAGCTCTACATGATACTTAAACCCGAACAGGCTGTACACCTCGTCAATCAGTTTCGCAACGCCTTTTATCTCATCCCTTATCTGCTCCGGCGTCATGAAGATATGCGCGTCGTCCTGGGTAAAGCAGCGCACCCGCATCAGCCCATGGAGCTGCCCGGACTTCTCATGGCGGTGGACAAGCCCAAGCTCTCCCGCCCTCAGCGGAAGGTCTTTATAGGAGCGCGGCTCTGATTTGTACACGAGCATGCCGCCCGGGCAGTTCATCGGCTTCACTGCAAAGTCTTCCTCGTCGATGACCGTTGTATACATATTGTCCTTATAGTGGTCCCAGTGCCCGGAATTCTCCCACAGATGGCGGCTCAAGATGATCGGCGTGGAAATCTCCACATAGCCATTCTTCTTATGAAGCTCTCTCCAATATTCCAGAAGCGTATTTTTAAGCACCATTCCCTTCGGCAGGAAGAACGGGAATCCCGGACCCTCCTCGCACATCATGAACAGGCCCAGCTCCCTTCCCACTTTTCTGTGATCGCGCTTTCTTGCCTCCTCCATCATGTGCAGATATTCGTCAAGTTCAGACTTCTTCGGATATGCCACGCCGTAAATCCTGGTCAGCATCTTGTTCTTCTCGCTGCCTCTCCAGTATGCCCCCGCAAGGCTTGTCAGCTTAAATGCCTTCACCGCCTTCGTAGACATCAGGTGCGGTCCCGCGCACAGATCTGTAAATTCTCCCTGGCTGTAGAAACTGATCTCCTCTCCCTCCGGAAGGTCCTCGATAAGCTCCACTTTATAGGGCTCGCCTTTCTCCTCAAAGTACTGTATTGCATCCTCCCTTGTCTTAGTAAATCTCTCCAGAGGAAGATTTTCCTTTACGATCTTCTTCATCTCCGCCTCAATTTTTTCCAGATCCTCCGCTGCAAAAGGAGTCTCCCTGTCTAGGTCGTAGTAAAATCCGTTAGCGATGGACGGGCCGATGGCAAGCTTTGTCTCAGGATACAGCCGCTTTACCGCCTGTGCCATAATATGCGATGCAGTATGGTTAAATGCACCTTTTCCGTCCTCCGAGTCAAATGTCAGGATTTCAAGTCCGCAGTCCTCCGACACTTCCGTACGCAGATCCGCAATCTCTCCGTCAATCTTTGCCGAAGTGGCGGCTCTTGCCAGACCCTCGCTGATGTCTTTCGCGATGTCTATGACAGACTTGCTGCTCTCGTATTCTTTTACAGTTCCGTCTTTCAATGTGATTTTCATAATCTTTTTCTTCCTTTCTTTCATATATTTGTTCTCATACAGCATTATTGCTTTTTATGCTCGTTAAGGCCTTTCAGGAACAGCTCATGGATTGCCGGAGAAGACTGCTTTAGTGACAGCGGCCTCCCGGTTCTCTCCAGAAAGCAATGTTTTGAAGTTCCTTTGCAGTACACCTTCCCTGTCTTATCCCCGGTCACCTCATACGCCACGGTAAGCTTGATGCCGTTATATTCCTTGATCCACGCATCTATCGTCACTGAATCGCCAAAATGAAGCATCCGGAGATAATTTGCCTCCACCGACAGCACCGGGCTTATGATGCCCTGTTTTTCCATCTCACTGTAGCCAAGGCCCAGCTGGTCCATATAGTCAATCCTTGCCTCCTCAAACCAGCGTATATAGTTGGAATGGTGAACAATCCCCATCTGGTCAGTTTCGTAATAAAAGACTTTCCGCCTGTATGGTTTCTTTTTGCTCATGCCTTTTTCACCTCCTCGTAAAACAAAAAAGCCCCCTGCAGGAGCCGTTTGAGGTCAGCAGGGGCATTTTTATAGGCTATTAAGTTTCTTTTCAAGCCATTTCTTATATTGCGATTCTGTTTTTATATGTTCCCGATAAAGCGGATTAGCAGTAACTTCTTTTCCCTGAACAATATCCCAATAATAATTAGATTCATTTATAAAATCATTTCTGAACTCACTATCGTATTTACTAGACAGCGTTATTTTGTCATACACCTTTTTATGAAAGTAGCGTACAGATTGTCGCCTTTTTTCATTTCTGATAGCAGAAGAATCTTTTTTGCATTCATCACAATACTTTGATTTGTTGTTAGGATAGAATATATGGCCACACCGAGGGCAGCGGCGAGGTATTCCGGCGAGGCCCGATACAAGCACATGGTATAGGTCGGAAGCGAATACATCCCCTGGAGTGCATGAGATATACCCTTTTCCAGTATGGGGGACATTATCATTTCCATAAAAAGTTACATAGTCGCAAAAGTAAAATGCTTTTTTTAGGTGGATGTTATAAACTCGGACGTCCAATTCAATAGCTTCTGCATGATTGCTTTTAACTATTGCCTTAATATCTTCAACATCTTCTTGCGTGTAAATATCTGACTTCTTTTTGTGGCTTTCTTCTGTGTCTTCGGATAATTCTATTATGTTTTTCCATGTAGAAACATATTTTGCGTTACGGTACATTTTCCATGTTCTAAGTAAGGCGGCTTTCATTTCTGCTTTAGCTGGAACTTTTCTATATTTATCTAAATTCAAAATAGTATCTTGCAATTTGAGGATATGCGGCTTTAAAAATTCAGCATCTTTCCTACCTGTTTCTGCATCATATTTAAAACCTATTTCATTATACCACTCCAATAACTTATTATGATGCACATCATCTTCTAATCTTGAAAGGTATTCAAAAATCATATCAGCTACAATGTGACCGAATGGTTTTATAGTATATCTTCCTGTATAAGGATAATAACATATCCATTGTTTATTGTCGGTATCTTCAATAGCAAGAAAAGTATTCTTGTCAATGCAAATATTGCTATACATCGAAAAATCCATAAGTATATCATCATATTCATTTCTTTCAGTTTTGCGATTTTCACTAAACATCATAGACCTCCTTTTATAGTCGCAAATAAAAATACATAGTCACAAAAATAATGATACTATGGCTTATATATTGCTAATTTGCTGCTTCTTTTATATAATATAAATAAAGTCACATATAACACTTAAGTGTGTAAGACTATAATACACCGAGCATAGGAAAAAGTCAATGGAAAATAAAGCAGATATGCCGAACTGGAATAGATTTGTAAATGAGGTTTTAAGCGGCAGATATAGAGGAAGTGAAAACCAACAGAATGAAAATAGCATGCAATATCGACAGAACACGATACCGGGAAAAGCCGGAGCCGGAGCAGATAAGAAAAATACAATGCAATCTTGAAACACCGCAAGAAATAGACGTGCAAGACCTTTTCAGCGTGATATGCTCCGGAGGAAGTTTTAGGACTGCTGCCATAAGGGGAAATTCTGATAAAGGTTTTATATCGCAACAGCTTTTTGCGGTAGATATTGACAATGCAAAGGACAAAGCCCCCATTCCTGAAGCTGACCGTCTGACACCAGAACAAGCGATAGACCGGGCAAGGGCAGCAGGATTGACACCGAACTTTATCTATCCGACATTTTCAGATAGTCCAGCATTGAGGAAATACAGAATTTTATTTCTTCTGGACGTTCCAATTATTGAAATAGGGTTAAGGGGCAGAATAGCCGACTACATAACAAATGTTTTCGGTGTGGCGGCAGATAGCAAATGCAGGAATCCGGCAAGGCTGTTTTTCGGAACGGACAAGCCCCCAATATTGACGAATATTGACAATATAAACCAGATTGAAAGAATTATACCCCTGCTGCAGGACAAGCCCAAAGCAGAGCCAAAGACAAGACCAAAGACAAGGTACAAGCCGAAACATAAGGAAAAAGCCGAGGGGAAAAGTAATATTGATTTGATAAAAGGGCATGAGTGGGGAGAACTGGCGAAGCGGATCGGGAGCAAAGAGAAAAAAGTATTTGAAAATGTGGCAGACTTCAAAGCCGAGGTATGGCGAAATGCCGATATTGCGGAACTGTTGGAAATAGCTACCCCGAAATCATTTTGTTGTATCTTCCATGACGATAACAGCCCATCGGCAAGCATTTATTTTGGGGATTGTGGAAAATGGCTATATAAATGCTTTTCAGATAATTGCAAATATGGGGATAAAGCCTTGACTATCCATTCTATCATAGCTAATCTGGCCAATATGAAATCATGGGAAGCATGGGAAGCCATAAAACAAATTTACAATTATGAAGTTTCAAGGACACCGCAAAGCGAACGGTTACAAGGGGAGCTGCTGGAGATAGCAGAAATTCTTGACACGCTGGATGAAACGGGATTTAATGCGCAATGTCCAGTAGCTTCTAAAAATGTGAGGTATGCAGTCGAATTGTATCACCACATTCTAAGAATTGCTGGACGGAATATAAGTCCATACACAAAGGAAGATAAGGTTATATTCTTTTTCAGTTTGCGACAGCTTGCCAATGAATCCGGCAGAAGCCCAAACAAGGCTAACAAGATAAATCAGTACATAACCTTGCTGGCGTATCATGGAATGATTGAAAAATTATCAGATGAACAAGTACCAATGGCATTATTGAAGAAAGCATACGAGCATACAAAGGAAAATCAGCGGCATATACAGTTTTACGCCTTGCAGGGCTGGAACAATGACACATTGCTGAATATCGAGGACAATGGAAACCGCTGGAAACGGAACGGATATAGACAGAACGGCATTTCTTATGAAATGTTTTATCGAACCGAGGGGCAGGAGATAGCAAGCCGGTTATATCCATTGAGCAGCAAGACTACAAAGGAAGATAGAGTTATAACAAAGAAACCAACGAAATCAGCAGACAGTAGGCATAAAGCCATTATGAATGTGTGCATTGATTTGATTATAGCAAAGGGATATACCACAGAAAAGGAAATTGCCCAGGCATTGAGAGATAGGGGCATAGGTAAGGAACTTTCAGATAGACAGATAAAGCGGAGCATTACGGATATTTGCGAATGCAATAATTTGACAAAGGCACGAAGCACAAAGGCATTGAAAGAACAGTTTAACATTGTTTCTAGTGGATACCCGACAATCATATATAGGGAAGATTGACAGAAAAGGGGTACACAATATAGAAGAATATCTTCTTATCATATACCCCTTTTTCTCTACCAAGTAACAGCAGAAAGTGAGGTATAAAACATGAACGATTGCACATTTAACATTAAAAAGCGTATTGCCGCGCTGACAGGCGGCGAGGGCGAAATATCGAAGCAGGTAAATCTTGTTTCATGGAATGGCAAGCCCCCGGTCATTGATATCAGGACATGGAGCAGTAAAGGCAAACCGTACAAGGGAATCACTCTGACCCCTGATGAAGCAAAGGTATTGAGAGAAGCCCTTGAAATGGAGTTTTGATTAAGTACCAGAAGCATTTCTTTACACGAAAAAAGAGTGTAGATAGTAAATTGTGGATTGTAGATTATAAACATTAACAAAGTGAGGTGCAGACAGTGACGGAAAAACAGTATAAGCGGCAAGGTTACGCTCCCGATCTATCCAACAGCGATAATATATCAGCAGTAACTAATATTCTGCTGGAAACGCTAAAAGTAGGCAGACCGGCGGCATACGAAGATAGCATTGAGGGGCTGGAGGCCTTTAAGAAAACCACTATTGATTATTTAGAATATGTGCAGCAGACGAACGAAAGCGGAATAGAAAAGAAAGTCATGGTAGATATAGAATCATGGGCTTGTTTTCTCGGAATCACAAGAGCCACGATTGCAAGCTATGAACGGACAAGGGGTGAATACTGGCAACAGTTTATAGCGGTAGTAAAAAATGGAATTGCGGCGGCAAAGAAAGAAGCGGCTTTTCATGGACAATTACAGCCTATGATTGCAGTATTTGACCTTGCGAATAACCACAATTACAAAAATACTAATGAATTTAAACTAGAGGTAGAACCAAAGAAGCCGGAGGGAATCACAAGTCAGACCCCGGAGGAAATCGCCGCAAAGTATGGGAAGATTCTCACAGATGGGGAGCCGCTACAGTTTCCAGACGTGCCGGAAGTCCCAGACTAAATATAAGAAAGTGAGGTATAAGAAAATGAGTAATGCAAGAATCGCAAAGTTACACACCAAAGTATTTTCCACACCACAATTCAGCAAAGAGAGGGAGCGAGCCATATCTGCATTGAGTGAAGCAGACCGGGCGGCGGTATTCAATCTTGAAAGGGACTATATGGCAGGCCGCATAACAAGGGAACAGATTGCAGAAATGGCGCAAAAGGAGGGCGGAACTATGACCTATGGACAATTCAGAGCGAAAATGGATGATGACCATAAAGGACAGCTTCGGGAATTATCACAATTCGCCAAGGGATTCCCGGAACTATATGCACAGTATCGAGAGAGATATCACCAGGAGCAGGAAGAGGAACGAAGACTTCGCAACAGGAGACTGGCAGAGGGCACATTTAAAAACAAGCCATTTTCAATTAGATAGGGGGATGTATATGAATCAAACTTTAAGCGGCAGAGAGAAAGTGAGGGTTGATTATGACTTATGCTGAATGGAAAGCAATCAAGGCAATAAGGGGAGGGGACAACGAAAAAGTTATCAGGGACTTTGAAAGAAGTAATCCCGGACTGGCAGCATTATTCACACGAAAAGAGCGGGAAGAACAAGAAAAAATGCGCCAGATTATGAAAGAGCCGGACAGAATGGAGCGTTGGAAACAAATTGCAAAGTCCGCATATGCGCATGACCCGGATTTTGCAGACCGTAGGCGGCGAGAAGAAATGTAGAAAGCGAGGTAAAATATATGGAACTGGAATCTGTAAAAGCAACATTGATACAAATAGTTGAACAAGCCGGAGAAAACGGCCTTACAGAGACGCAAGCAGCAATAGAGATTAACGCAAGGCACAAGCTGGGGTATTGGGAATCTATTAAAGCCCTTAAGAGCGTCTATCAAGACGCAGGAGTGGAGAGGACACCAGAGCACACCGGGAAAGTCATTTGTTACCGCAAGGCAAAGCAGGAGAAGCGGCTGGAGGAATCGGCGGCGGTAAGGCTTGCTAAAAAGCTGGGTGAGCGGAACATGGGCGAAAAGGGAAGAATGGATATTTTAAAACATTATATTCGATAACCCGGTTAGAAAGGAGCGAAAATGATAACACAGAAAGAAGCGGTACAGCGTTTATTCACCACATATGGCGAGTATGGGGTAACAGAAGATATGTTAAACCAGCTTTTTGAGGACGGGGTAAACAATCAGCATTTCACTCCGCAGGAGACATTTAATCTGTTAAGAATGAGCCTAGGGCATGAGTTCGGAGGACGTGAGTATTTTGCTGTACCTGAAATAGCAAGTATGCTTAATATGACCGAGGAAGAAGTTATTACCGCAGCGCAGAAAGCCAAGGCAGGAAACGATGCGCTAATCAGCGGATTCAGGATGTTCTTTCCGGGCGGTTTATAAACTTATAAGTTTATAAACCGCCATGCAAGCCCTTTTTCATGCTTTATTTGTGGATATAAAACTGTGGAAAATACTTTACAAACGTTTATAAAATAGTTGACATATTTATAAACATCATGGTATAATAAGGACAGTTGAAAAACCAAAGCACATAGGAAAGGTTGGGGATAGGCATGAAAAAAGAGATTTTCGGGTATGCAAGGGTAAGCACAAAGCAGCAGGATTTAGCAAGGCAGTTACAAGCATTTAAGGATTTGGGCATTAACGAGAGAAATATTATTGTTGATAAGCAATCCGGCAAAGACTTTAATAGACAAGGTTATAATTCTTTAGTTGGAACACATGAGACAAGCCCACTGTTAAGAAGTGGGGATATGCTTGTTATATATAGCATAGACCGACTGGGAAGAAACTACAAAGAGATAATGCAAGAGTGGCAGCATATTACAAAGGAGATAGGCGCAGATGTGAAAGTGATTGATATGCCGCTTCTTGATACCAGCCGGGGAGGCAATGACCTTGATAGTCAATTTGTTGCTGACCTTGTTCTACAAATACTTTCCTATGTGGCAAATAAGGAGAGAGAAAACATATTATCAAGGCAGGCAGCAGGAAACGAGGCAATGAAAGCCACCTGCAGAAAGGTAACGAGAGTAAGCGCAGACAAGAAAAGAAACAAAAGCGCAGGAGAAGAGAAGTGTATAAGCAATAAGACCGGGAGAGCGGTAGGCAGACCAGAAGCAACATATCCCGAAGAATGGAAAAACGTGTATGGGGAATGGAAAGCCGGAAGCATAACAGCAGTATCGGCTATGAAGAAATTAAACCTAACGAAGAATACATTCTATAATTTGGCAAAGAGATACGAGGCATAGGAACCGCAGAGAACAGATGCAGACGAAAGATAAAGGGCGAGGCACACCGCAGAGAAACAGTGTAGTTGTGCATTGCCCTTTTTTGTCTGTATCGAGCCGATAAAGCCCGGTAGTGGGGGTTTATATAGAACATGTGTTCTGCTCCACTAAGTAGGCTGGATTGCCGGCCATTACAAAAAAGCCGCCCTGCTGCCTACTTTTGAAAATTCTTCAAAAATGTAAAAAAGGGGTATTCCTGAATGACAAATGAACAGCTTGTAGAACTGCTGCAGATGGGCATTGACACAAAATTAAACATGGAATCCCTTTATATGCAGAATAAAGGCATGATAACAAGATTATGCAGACAGTACACCAGCACAGAGCCGCTTGAAGATTTACAACAGACCGCATACATAGGGCTTGCGGAGGCTGTAAAGCACTATGACAGCGGCAGGGGCTTTAAATTCGTCACATATGCCGGACATTGGATAAAGCAGTCCATACGGCAGTATTTGACGGAATCCGGGCTTGTGAGAATACCACCGAACATGAAAGCCCTGATATTCAGATACAAGCGTCTTCTGTCTGCCTATGAAGCGGATCACGCTGGACTGCTGCCAAAGGATGAAGATATAAGGCGCAAATTACATATAACCGAGAAACAGCTTGCAGACATAAAGAAATATGCTTTTTCTGACCGCATAGAAAGCCTTGACAGGCCGCTGGATGAAGAAGCCGGGGAAAATACCATGCTTGACTACATAGCAAGCCCGGAGGATATGACCGAAAGCGTCATAAATGATATTTACCAGCGACAAATGAGGAAAGATGTGCAGGAAGCCATGAACATAGCCTTGACGGAGCAGGAGCAGGACACAATAAAGGCTTATTTCTGGAACGGCGCAACGCTTGAACACATAGCAAGGCAGAAGAATGTCACGATAGAGAGAGTGCGGCAGCAGTTAGCAAAGGCAGAGCGGAAACTATCAAAAGGGAAAGCCAGAAAGATATTGATAGAGTATGCGAGAATAGAGAGTATGCGGTACTATGGCGGCTTTTCGTTCTTTAAGAATCATGGAAGCATCATAGAATATGAGATTGTGAGGAGGGAGGAAGTGAGGGAAAAGCTGGAAATGTATCTTGAAATGAAGCGCAAGGAAAGAGAGAACCACAAGAAACGCCTGGCAGAATCCAGAGCCATATAAAAACAAAGGGAACGTACCCGAAAGTACGCCCCTGCAAACCGAATGTAACCACCACGAAACACCCGGAATGAACAATATTATTATATCGTGGCGACAGTCAAAAGACAAGTAAAAAAATATTCTGAAAAAAGCAAAAAGGGCTTGCAATCCCCTTTTATATAGTATATATTATAGGTGTAAACAATCTACTATCTACAATTTACAGTGGATTGTAGATAGTTTACATAAACAAAATATAAAAAAAACCACCACAAAGCCCGGCTATGGGAATATAGCCTTGTGGGGCTATTTTTCATATTTCCGGGAAAAAAGAAAGGAGCGTTACGGAATGAACAACAAAAAACTGAATACCGAAAAGGCTAGGGGGGGGTAGAGCAATGAGAGCAAGAATAATCACATTGTTTTATACAATCGAAGCCTATATGGATGATTTTGCCTATTGGGTAATCGGCAAAGGCGAGGACAACACAGAACGCACAATCAAGACTTTTTGGGGCACTCATTACATGGGAGATTAAAAAGAAAGTGAGGTAAGGTAAATGGCAGACCTTAAAGCATTATGCGAAGAGATGAAAAAACTCCGCAAGCAGATTGACACAATACTTTATGTTTCCGGCTATCGTGATTGTGATGATTTATCAGGGCTGGACGATTACAAACGAATTAAGACCGCAGACCAGCGGCAGCAATTAGAAGAATGCCGCAATATCCTTTATAAGCTGGACGAGGTACAGCGTTCCCTTGCTTATTTTGAAGAGCCGGTCCGGTATATAAGCAAGCTTCATATGAACGCAAGCGGCAGATATGAGACAGATAAAGGGTATTACTACACCAGCGGCAGCGGCATTGAGTTTCTGCGGAAAGAGGAAGTCTATAATTATGATACCGAAAAATGGGAGGAAGCCGAAATCTGGACTTGCAGCCATGTAGAGAGCCGGGACGGCAAATATTATATTGTGGGCTATCCTGATGTGGAGCTGTCCGGCTTGACTGTCCGGGTAAGGGGGTAGGCGGCATGAAAAAGATTGTTTTAGCGTGCCAGAAAGGCGGCGTGGCGAAATCCACGACCGCCTACACAATGGCGGCAGGGCTTTATAATCAGGGTTACAAAGTGCTGATGATAGACACTGATCCGCAAGCGAACCTATCATTTACAGCCGGGCTTGATGTGGCAAGCGTCCAAAATAACCTTTATGACGTGTTCAAAGGCACTATTCCCATTGACGAAGCCATAAACAACAGCCGGGTAGGATTCGACATTGTGACCGGGGGATTAAACATGGTATCTGCAGATATGGAGTTTACGCAGACCGGGCGCGAATATATGCTAAAAGAATCCATAGAAAGCATAGAAAGCGAATATGATTTCGGCATTGTCGACACAGCCCCACACATGGGGATATTGACAATTAACGCCCTGACTGCTGCCGACAGCGTTATTATACCGATAACCGCCGATATATACGCCCTTATGGGGCTTACACAGCTAAAGGGCATAATTGACAGCGTAAAGCGGTATAGCAATCATAATTTGAAGATATCCGGCTTGCTGCTGACAAAGTACAAAGGCACGAACGCAAACAAATCCATGATGGCGCAAGCGGAACGCATAGCGGATTCTTTCGGCACGATACTTTATAAAACCACAATCCGGGAAGCTACCGCCATTCAGGAAAGCCAAATTTTGCAAAGCGATATTTTCGCAGAATCGGCAAAAGCAGGAGTGACGCAGGACTATAGGGCGTTTTTGAAAGAATTTTTAGAAAGCGAGGGTTAGGCAATGGCAAACAAAAACAGATTAGACCAGGCAGCAGGAGAAAGCATAGGAGCCTTTTTCTCAAAATCAGGCGAAAGCAATCCCGAACAGACCACAAAGGAAAGCCGGAAATCTTCATATACAGATGAACAGATAGACGAAGCACTAAAGACTGTTTATAGGACTGGAAAGCAGCAGGCCGGAGCAGACTATTTACAAATTAACAAGGGTACATTCAGCAAGAAAATAAGAGAAATAGAGGAAAAGGAGCCGGAGAGAGTGGAACGCTTAAAGGCAGAAGTAGAAGCCGAAAAAGGCACACCACAGCCCCCACAGAAGCCACAAGAAGCCCCAGAACCGCAAGAGCCTATTAAAAGTACACCAACGGAAGAAAAAGCCGAGGAAAAGCCACCTACAAAGCCGCAGAAGCAATCCTTTTCATTCCGGGCAGACCAAAGCAAGATTGAAAACTGGAAACTATACGCTGAAACAATCGGCACAAAGGACATAGGCACATTATGGACTGCTGCCATTGATGAATATATCAGCAATCATGCACTGACCGCAGACCAGCAAGCAATATACGACCTGAAAAAGAAAGCCGCCGAGATGGCAAAAGGAAACAGTAGATTGTAAATTATTTACAGTAGATTGTAAATTGCAGATAGTAAACGAAAGGGGAGTAATAACAATACTTCCCTTTATTATTTTCATTGACACCGGGGCATACTCTGAATATAATAAAAGTACAGAAATAAATACATGAAAACGTACATTTTTTAGAAAAGGGGGCATAAACAATGTTAGCGGTGAAATCTGTAAATGTCCGGGATAACTTCAAAGAATGGTGTGATAAAATCTCAATGGGCGAAACCGTTGTTATTTCAAGACCACGAAATGAAAATATCTACATGATAAATGAATCCGAATATAACGCCTTGCAGAAAGCAAAGCGGAACGCTGAATATCTTGCCATGATTGATGAAAGCACAGCACAGTTTGAACGAGGGGAAACTATATCTTTTACGCTGGAGGAATTACAGGCAATGGAAGCGGATGACTGGAAGCCTACAGAAAAAATACTGGAATTTGAAAAAAAGCACGGAATACAAAGGCGGGTCTAACATCAATGGCAGATTTTACATTCACAGAAAAAGCAATGGAACAGTATATTTACTGGCAGATGCAGGACAGAAAGACGCTAAAGAAGATAAACAGCCTTATAACAGATATAAAGCGAAACGGAGCAATGCAGGGCATAGGAAAGCCGGAACTGCTGAAGCATGATAAATCAGGGCTATACAGCAGACGGATAGACGAAGCAAACCGCCTTGTATATGGCATTGACGAAGCGCAAAATATCAGAATCATATCTTGCAAAGGGCATTATGAAGATTAAAGAATTGGGAGCCGCCAAAGGGCAGCTTCCTTTTTTGTGTCCTTATGGCAGCAGGACAAGACCGCCCATCACAGCCCCGGAACTGCTGCCGATACCCTTAATTTGAGTTATCCACATACCGCAAAGCCTTATTTTATGCCTGAAATGTGAAAATCACATTTCAAGAAATGTTAAAATCACATAACAAGAAGTGTTAATTTCACATTTCAAGAAATGTTAAAATCACACGCTAAATAGAAACATACTTAGAAACATATTTAGAAACATCTATCTTTCTATCAGGACGGACGGAAAGACAGACAGCATACTATAACGCAATTAACAAAAGATACTTGAATAAATGCGTTATGGGTGGTACAATATCTTGTATTATAGCGAATATCAAAGGAGTGTATATTGTATGGATAATGTGAAAAAGAATATTGTTTTGCGAGTAGAGCCGGACTTCCACCAGCAAGTAAAGCTATATGTAACCATGAACAATACCACCTTGCAAGATTACATTGTGGGATTGATTAAAAAGGACATGGAGCAAAACAAAAAGAAAGCGAGTGTATAAGGTATGGCAAACGAAAAAATCATAGTCCAGCTTGCCAGCCCGGAGCGATACTACACAAAATGCTACCATGATTTTATGGACTGTAATTTACTGAATGGAGAAGAAAAGATAGTATTTCTTGCATTAAAGCGGTTTTTAGATGTGAAGTCAGAGCAGGGGAAAGTATTTCCGACAATAGAAACTATTCAGGATATGACGGGCTGGGGAAATCAAAAAGTAGTAAAATACATTAAAAGCCTTGTAAAAAAAGGAGTAGTAAAGAAAATCCGGCAAGGATTAAGCAAACCAAACATTTATATTTTAGCAGATTATCCTACTATGTGGACTTGTGACACCGTAGAAGATATGGCAGCAGTCGCAGATAATCAGGGCGTGAAGCCTTTAACACCAGCGGAGCATATCGCAGAACTGGAAAGAATGGGCTATACAGTACAGATAAAAGAAAAAGGGCTTGTATCTGACAGCGACCAAACTACAGACACAAGCACCATGAATTACAATTCATCTATGGGAAATGATAGCACCAAAAGGGCGAAAAGTCAAGCGGAACGGTACACAATGGAAGATATAAAGGCATTGTATGAATATGACAGTCTTATTATCCAGTACCCGACTAAGCAGACAGATATAGATATTGTCTTTGATATTCTGTATGAAACGCTGAATAGCACAAAACAAACTATTAGGATAGGCGGCGAGGACAAGCCGACTATGATAGTTATTTCAAAGCTGATGAAGCTGCAGCCGGATGATCTGACTCATAGCATTGAGAAATTCCATGAGCAAGACCACCGCATAAAGAATGTAAAAGGTTATTTATTGGCAATCTTATATAATGCCAAAGAGCAGAATTATTTAGACCTGATGAACGAAGGACACACTAACCATGATTTTTAGTTTGTTACTTTTCCAAAGTAACGCAAAAGCACTTTTGACAGCCGGAGCCTATCAAAAGTACATTGCGCCCTGCCGGGGGCTTTTAAGGGTATGGGAAAATCCCATGCGTGGATGTCCGTAGGCAGTGCTTGTTATGCTTCTATTCTGACAGCGTACAAGCCCCATAGAGCGACTTTTTGACGATAGGCAAGGAAATCTACACCGAACCAATTAAAGCCCGATATGGGGCGAATGCGGCGGCGTGGGTGGGGGTATTTTGAGAAAAGGTACTACATAACCGCTTTTAACCGTAAGCGCCAAATATTCCTGCGGATTTTCTAATCTCCTGAATCCCTCTATAATT
>OFHP01000971.1_pt1 | contig 14844 bp, 8 predicted proteins | sample 1521651 | NCBI WGS metagenome assembly OFHP01 (sample SAMEA3504105, study PRJEB24116) | mouse gut metagenome | biome: mouse gut; feature: mouse-associated habitat; material: faeces | place: Denmark | collected 2011 | reverse complement strand
GTCCCTTCACGATACTTTCCCCCCGCGGAAGGCGGTAAACTACCACATTCAAAAAACTGAAAATACAGGCTCCCAGAAGAAAACGGATCAGCCACAGAATTCCTTCCAAAACGGCAATCACCATCAGCGGCCTTCCTTTCCGGCATTCTCAGTCTCGATATAAGCCTGCTGGTAATAAACATGATAAGAGAGAGGGTCTTTACAGTATATAACCGTAAAGTCACCCTCCTGATAGAGAAAGCGCTGTACTTCAAAGCCGCCCTCCTCCATCTGCAGCACCCAGAAATCCCCGGGCACTTTGCTGTCTGTGATCACCCGCTGCCAGACTTCCTCCGTAACCCCGGCCCTGCCGGAAAAGTCACAAAAGGGCGTGTCCAGGGCATAACTCTCCCTGGCAGCCACCTGCAGCGCAATCCGCAGCGATTTCGCGTTCCCCAAAGCCACCTGGGCATCCGCACGGCGCATGAGCAGTAATGCACCGGGGATGGCCGCCACCACAACTGCCACAACTATGACCAGGATTGTCAAAAGATATATTGGCAGTTTCTTCTTATTTAAATTCCACATCTTATAAAATAAAGTTTCTTTGTTCATATTATCTTAACAATCCTTTTATGGTGGCGGGAAGACTGCAGTACATGTTCCTTTTATACAATATTTCTGTCTCACATGATCTGTTTGCTATTCTTTGCATATAGGAAACAATGCCTGCCCCAATTTCATATACATGGCCTGACTGATATTTTGAAAAACAACAGATTCAAAATATGGTGTTAGGGTGCAGTAGCAAAGCTTTCATCCTCTTCTACTACTTCGTATTCTGTTCCATCATACTTACACTTTAAGCCGTGCGCCTGATACTGTACTTCTGATACTTTTGTCCCAGTCACGACTATATAGACCTTATTCTCCTCCAAATCATTGCTGCTGGTTATCAGATTAGTTATAGTACTCAATTCTGACAACTCTTTGATTTCATCCAGATCATCAGTCTCAGTTAATGTTACCGTCCCACCCACCGGCTGTGTCGCATACTTTTCATCAAGTATTGTCTGTGCAGCCATAACGATCTGCCTTGTCTCCGCAATGATCTGCTTTTCTTTTGCCTTGTCAATATAGCCGGTCAGCGCAGGAACCAGCAGTGCGGCCAGAATCGCCAGGATGACAAGTACTACAATCAGCTCCACCAATGTAAAACCCTTTTTGTTGTTCTTTCTTAACTTCTTTAACATTTTCTCTCTCCTTTTTCGTGAGTTGCTCCATGAAGCCTTTGGGCCCCATGACTACACAGACTCTCCGTCTCTCCCTTCAGAAGATACTGCTCTTAATTCTTCTTCCGTTTTTACGCTTTTTCGTCTGTATGTTTACGGTTACATTTCCGCTGTCCCGGCTTTTGCCACCCCTTCCCGTCCTTGTTCCGGGATATCTTTGGCCTGTACAGCGATTTATCTATAAATACAGTCAGTGACGGCATTTATATTCCACAAAACAAAATCAATGAAAACGGATACGCTCTCAGTAATGCTCCAGCGGTGACTGTGCTTTCTTGGCCGTAGGGCTATTCTTACATTTCACCGGATATTTGAAATCCAGTATCACACTGTCCTGCACTATCAGTTCTGTCAGTTCCTGGTCTCCGTATAGCTCCACATCTGCCACCAGATACGCTACATCAGCGTCCGTATCCAGGTGAATTACATTTCCCCCAGCATCCGTTGGGTAGGAGAAGGTAATTTTCAGATAATTTCCCATATAATAGCCTTCTGTAAAAACACTGCTCACTGCCCGGGAAATCAGGGTCTCGTCAGAATCTGTATACAAATAAAGTCTGTTTGTGCCCTTCTCACGGGCATAATACCTTGTCAGCAGTCTCCCTGCCTCCTGGACTTCTATCTCCTGATCTGTCAATTTTCCACCCCGGACAATGGTGGTTTGTCCGCAACCCTGGGTCGAAACCAGCACCACATATCCCTGCTGGTTCAGAAATTCCAGGGCAAGACCCTGGTCTTTTCCGTTGTCACCGCCCGTTCCGGTGCTGATAATATCCGTGGTCTCTTTCCCGTTTGCATAAATCTTCACATATTCCGTAGCCTCCTGGACTATGGTGCGAAGTTCATCTATCGTATTGTCAAGAATGATCTGTGCAAACTGTAGTCTCTGCATTCGGACAAATATTTTGGCGGCAGGACTCAGGACTCCGATGACAATCAGCGAAATCATGGAAAACAACAGCATTGCCACCACCAGCTCCACCAGCGTTGTTCCGGCATTCCGCTTTTTCCGTGTCTTTTCCATGGTCAAGTGTCACCGCCTCCCCTCCAGGGCAGGACAGCCTCCAGTCCCATAATCAGTCCTCCTGAAGGAGCCTTTCCGAACAGATAAAATTTCACCTTTTCTTTGCTTCCGTCTTCCTCCTGGTATTCTACTTCCACAGTTCCCAGATTTACATTAACCTTAAACAAGGTTTCTGTTCCCGTAATCTCTCCATCGGCTATTGTGGCTTTGAATTCAAACTCTTTTGTTTCTGCTCCATCCTGGTATGTGCCCTTATGCAGGCTACGGCAGATTTCCGTATTTTGTTTCCGGACTGCCTCGCTCTTCTTCTGGGCATTGGTGCAGAATGAGATAGCGCTTTGCAGCCCTGCCAGTATGATCAGAAAAATAAAAATCCCAACCATTGCCTCCACCAGGGTCTCCCCGGAATTGAAATGATTCTTCTTTTTCAAGGACTACCTCCTTCCGCTGCCCCATATGCCTTTTCAAAGCTGCATGCCTTGATATTATCGCTGTCCGTTTTGTATCTGTAGCTGATCTTATCCCCGGCCGGAACTTCATACTTGCCTCCGGTGCCGCTCACAGTGTGCCATTGATCGTCATCGCCCCAGTAAATAAGAATTCCATTATGGGAAAATTCCACATCGTAGGTGGCGTTTTGACGATATTCTGTCTTGTAGTGATGTGAGATTCCGTCCAGTGTGGCAATCACCTCTACCGTAAAAATATATCTCTGCAGTTTGGCGTCTTTCAGCCCATCGACTTTCTCTTCGCTGTTGTCTATCTCCCCCTCGGGATGAATTTCCTCCTCCGGATCCTGGTTCACTTCCTTGTACAGAACAACCCTGACACTGCCGTAATTCTCATCCACATCTGTTACGCCTGCCGTATAATGAAAAACCGTTTCCTCCGGATGGTCGGGGTCATATTCCCCGTAGTCTCCCTCCAGAAATTTGCAGGCATAGAGATAAAAACTTTCTTCCGCATTAGTATCCTTGGGATCCGTATACTTCCCCAGTTCAGCGTCCAGCACTTCCGCAAAACTTTTCGCCAGCTGATAGCATCGCTCCTGCTCCAGTCTTCTGTTGGCACGGGCCATCATCAGACTTGCGGTATACACCATGGCAAGGGCAAATGCCAGCAGAAATGCGGATGCGCAGATCACCAGCACCAGGGATGTCCCCTGGCGGGAATGCTTCCTGACAGATTTTAAAACCGGATTGTGAGACTGTCTTCTCTTGGCCATACCGCCCTCCTTTCCATGGTGATTACGCTTCCGGCTCCCCATACTTTTTTCTCCGGCGCCGTTTTCCTGCAAGGCGCCGGGTTCTTTCTAATCTGTGCTGCCACAGACTCTTCGTGGCTTCCTCTCCGGCGCCGTTTTTTCTGCAAGGCGCCGGGGTCTTTCTAGTCTGTACTGCCACAGACTCTTCATGCCTTCCTTTCCGGCGCCGTTTTTCCTGCAAGGCGCCGGGATCTTTCTAATCTGTGCTGTCACAGACTCTTCATGGCTTCCAATTGCCGATCACATTCTGCACTCTCTCGGACTCTACATAGGATTCGCTGCCCTGGTTCGGATCATTTTCCTTCACATCTGCCCAGATATCCACAGACGCGGTATTACGCAGATTGTCCCCTGTGATCACCACATCCTTTGCGGTCACCAGATCATTGACATCCGGCAGAATCAACGTGTATACATAATTTCCGTTCTCATCCCGCTGTGCCTCAAGAGCCGCGCTCAATGTTCCCTTATAGAAAACGGGAATGCCTCCTGCCTCATATTTTCCGCTGATCGGATAACTGTAGCCAAAGTCAAACATCAGACTGCCGTCTTCTCCTGTCACCCCGGTAAGTTCCGTCCAGCTTCCATCTGCCGCCTTCACATAGACTTTAGGAAGGGTTTCTCCGTCAGCCCCTGTCTCCTCCACAATTTTCAGTTCTGTGGGAGTCTGATTTCCGCTGCCTGGCCTGGGCGTGACTGTCATATAATAGGAGTCCGCATGTTCCACAGCGCCCCAATGGAACGCAATGTGATTCGCTCTCCAGGTTTCCTCCACACTGTCCTCCGGCAAATCCGGATTGGTGTAGGTAGTCATTGTCACTGTCCTGCTCCTCATATCCCCTGTAACTGCAGGCTCTGCCAGCTTCACATATGGCAGCCGGACCAGATCGCCGGCCACCCAGCCTGAGCTGAAGCTGCCGTTTCCGGAAGATATTCTGGTGCAGAAGAAAATGTACTTGCCCGCATACTCTGCCGACAGACCGTTGAGGCTGTGACTGTAAATCTGATTTGCCCCCACATCCATCTGCGTGGGTGCAATTCCGTCATCCGCTGCAGGATATACCGTCTGCAGTCCCGGAACCGCATCCCGGTCGGGAAGTCTTCCTTCGCGGTTGACTGCCTCTATCACAGTCTTCACCGCCTCAATCTCACTGCCATCGACCACCCAGGCCGTCAGCAGATAAGTGCTTCCTCCGGGCGGTATGCTGTTCTGATCCGGTTCGACCTTCACAGTCATTCCGTTCTGCTGGAACTCCTCCACGGACAAAGAAGCATCCTTACCATATGTCCAGCTATACTCCCACTCTACTTTCGGGGTCTGAATCCGGGCGGGAATCTGCAGTTCATAGGTGATGCCGGGCAGACTGTTCACATATCCCAGCTGGGGTTTTGTCTCATCTGCCTGTGCCACAACATAAATCAAAGCACGCCTGGCCTCCGATACATTATCCAGATATTCTTCCAGATTTATGTCTGAACTGATATATCTGTTTCCCTGCTTGTCTGCTACAGCCACCGGTTCTCCAATTTCTACCGGATCTTTCAGTATCCCGTCTTTATCATAAAGCTGCATATATATCTGATAGGACACACAGCCTTCCTCCGGATTCACAGGATTCCACTCAATCCGGTAAGTCATCTCGTTCACATCCGTGTTCGTCACCACCGGCTGACCCGGTTTCGGCAGTCTGGATGCCACGGAATAGATCCCTTTGGAGGAGAGACCGATTGTTCCCTTACTGGCATCTCCCAGGCTCGTAACCGTCAGTTCCACCTGACTGTAATTCCATTCCTCTGCCGGTACACTGTAAGTATTCTCTAATATGACTGCATCCGTTACCAGGGAAACCCTCTCCCCAGTCTCTCTGTCGATTCCTGCCAGGGATACCATATAACCGTCTTTCTTCGGTCCCGCATCCTGATCCCATTTAAAAGTATAATGCAGCTTTTTGTCCGGCTCCGGATATTCCGGCTCCAGGAAATTCTCTTCACCCTTTCCCGGCATCAGCACCGGCGCTGCAAGCCAGGTAAAGATACCCACCTGGGATGTCCACACGTAATTCCGGAAACTATCGTCTTTCCTGGCCAGAACAACACTGTATTCGTAATTCCATTCGGGTATAAGCGTGGTTCCGCCACCATTGGACTCCTCTTTTACACCGGTGAGAATGGACAAATTCGCATTCCCTTCCGGTTGCCCCGCTTCATTCACGCTGACAGGATGCCAGGTGTACACCGGCCCCAGACCGGACTCTGCATACCATACCCTCACCTGCAGGTCTTCCGCATTGGCAATATAATCATATTGGTCCAGATTGTCAAAGACTGCCGAAGCCGTTCCGTTGGCGGCAGCCAAAATATTCTGGTAAGCCAGCACAGCTTCCTTCACTTCGGTGTCACCGGTTGTCCATGTGCCGATTAATTCCACACGGTAAATCGGAGGCGTGGTCACATTTCCGGAGCCGGTCGCATCCAGAGTCACCGTAAGCCTGGCATCCGAAAGACTGGTGCCGGACAGCTCATAGCTGACTTTATCATTCCCTCCGCTCTTCAGCGGAATGGACGGACAATACTGTATATCATTTCCTGGCAGATATACCGGAACGGATACCTCTGCGGATGGCAACAGGTTATTTTCATAACCGACCTTCGGCACAGCCTGGACAATCAGCTGCTGAAGGGAAGATGCCTGCTGCTCCCGGCTGAATTCGCCATTGTCCCCCAATCTGATCTCTGCCTCGCTGCCTGCCTGACCTGTTGCATCCATAAATTTCACCACGATGTCATACATCTTCATACCGGTGCCACTCTCGTAACCGGCATAATCAGCCAGGTTCTGCAGTTGATAGAGATAGGACAACTTTCCGCTATCGTCAGCCGCCAGTTCTATCCTGATATCCGGATTCGGCAGTACGCTCTCCTGGATGGGATCGGATATGGAATCCGCCAGGTCGGAAGGTTCCACCGAATCATACATGCTGTAAGCGCGCAATTCAATTTTCCACGCTCCAGCGGCTTCTGCGTCTTCCGGTGAAATTTCAAAAGTATCAGTCTCCGAGTAAAAAGTATAATTCTCTTTGATTACTTTGTCTCCCTTATACAGCGTGGCAATATATTTAAAAGGATCACTGCCCTCTCCGGGCGCCACTCTCACGGTCATCTGACTGCTGCCGGACACCTGCTCCAGGCTAACGGAAGGCCTGGGCATCTTATTATTTTCTGCTCCTTCTATTCTGTGATAGGATTCTCTGACATAGCTGTTAAAGTCACTGTCTCTTACCATCACGGAATTTCCGCTTTGCCCATTATATAAACTGGAAAAATCCGTATTACCAGTGTCAAACAGCACATTGCCTATCACATTATTCTTCCCATCCAATACCCGCCCATTTGCATCGATTTTACACTTCTCAAAGGTTCCCCCATTGTTCAATACAATAACATAATATTTTCCGGAGGTGCCCTGCACCTTATAGGCACGGTTGGTTCCCGCACGGCCAAGAGGTTTTCCTGTCAGATCTTCCGCAGTCAAAGTAACTCCATTTCCGCCTCCGCTGCTATCATTTATCTTTCCATTGTTCACGAAGCTGTTCGCCGCATTGCTTCCGTTTTCCAGAAAATAATTTCTCCCCGCAGCAATGGCTCCAGCATTGCTCTGTCCATTCCGGTAGGAAATAATGGGATATCCAGCGGTACGATAATAATACCCGGGATAATCTATTCCTGCCTGGGGATTCACAGAATAACAATCCTTTATCACCGTATTTTGCGTCTGGGTCTCATTGCCTACATATCGGTCCCCGAAAATCCCTGCGGAAAATCTGTTGCTTACTCCTCCCCCTCCCTCCAGAACCGCCGCAAAATTACGGCATCTCTCAATGCGGATTTCAATATTCTTTGTGGCCTTACTGATCTGTCCCGCATTATTTGCATTGTCACAGGACACAAAACCCACAATGCCGGATGCCATGGAGGCGGAATAAATTTCAACTCCCGAACCATTGACACAGTCCAGTACCTGCACGGTAAAGCGCTGCGCTGCAGCTTCATTTTTTGCCTCATAAGCAGTAATATTTCCCAGAATACCGGCACTGTCATTGGCACAGCCTTTGATGACCCCATCCTCTCTATCTGCCCCGTGTTTGCCGTACAAATTCCCATAGTTTTCACAGCTGACAATATTATAATGATTCCCTTCATAGGCATGGTAGAGCTGCGCCACAATGCCGCCGGCAGCGCCCAGCCAGCCCTTTTCCCATGTGGTCTGCAGATTGCCGTAATTATAGCAGCGCTCCAGAGTGCCGCCGGTTCCGGTCCATTGTCCCAGAATACCTCCCGAATAGTGGGTGTTCAAACAATAAACCGTTCCGTAATTTGCGCAATTTTCTATTTTCCACTCACTCTTTGTTGTATTATTCTGGTTTCCGATAATCCCGCCGGCAAAGCGGTTGGTATCGACATTACTGATCTGTCTGCCCACAAATGCTTTGTTCACCAGAAAGGACAGATCCTCCTCCGATTCGTTCATACCGATAATCCCGCCGGTACCCACACCGATGGCATTGGATTTATTGTTCAGATACCAGTTGCCCGTGGCGCAATAGTCCACCGAGCCGGAGGGCGCATTGTACGCCGTAATCCCGCCGGCATTGCCATTGTTGGACAGAATCATGGACATGCTTCTGTTGGCGTTTACTCCGCCTCCCTGCCCGGAATAGGACAGATTTTCCAATTCAATGTTTTCCCCGCGCCAGGTCACATAACCAGCATCCTGAGCCTTCCTGCCGGCTTTGTCCAGCATGGCCGCCGCGGTTTCTATCCTCTCGGCGCTGCTGATCCTGCCGTCGCTTCCCATTCCGCTTTTCAGCAGCGCGGTCACCACCATGTCTTTGTCCCCGGACAACTCGATCACGCCTTTGTTGTAACCGGCGATCCCACCGGCCATGCCGTTGGAAACCATAATTTCTGTTTTTTCAGATTCGCTTCCTTCTATCACACAGCCAATAATCTTGCCGCAGACAGCCGTCCCGCTTTCGTCCACATACCGCTCGTTCTTTCCGCAGATACCGCCCACATGGGAAGAAAGCGCCTCTTTCTCCGCCGCGGTACTGATACTGGTGGCAGTATAGACTCCTCCCCTGATATCAAACACGGATGAGCGGATTTGACAGTCTTTCAGCTCGCCGCTGTTCTCTCCCGCAATGCCTCCGTAACAGTCACCGGCGGCGGCATTGCCTGCACTCTGCGCAATCCTGCCGCTGAAACTGCACAGCGCCACCTCCGCCCAGGCCCGGTTTCTGCCCACAATTCCACCCAGATACGCAGTATTTTTAAAATCATTGAATGCCACGCCTTCCACGGTTACATTCAGGATAGTGCCTTCTCCATCACTGCTTTGGGCCATTCCCCTGTTCTCGCCGGCGGCGGCGCCCACCGTCAGCCTGCCGGAAAATGTGCTTTCGATCTTCGGTACATGGTTCACTACTGTTTTATCTGCATCCCCTTCTTTTCCCAGGATGCCTCTGTTTATCCCTGTAATTCCCCCTGCTATTTCCGCATTTCCGGACAAAATCACTCCCGTATACGGTACACTGGCATATAGGAGGGCATTTCCCGCAGCTGTTGTGTCATCATCCTTTTTATCCCCTTTGCCGTGGTTCACCGCACAGACTGCGCCTATGGCATCCACGCCCTTACTGCTGATGGTCAGGGTCTGTTGATCCACGCCCCCGGCTGCTGCCGCAAATCCCACGCTGCAGTCTGCGATCACACCGTAATTTTCCGCCGCAATTCCGCCTGCATATCCCTTGTCAGCATACACGCTGCCATAATTCCGGCACTGGGATAAAGTAATATTTTCCCCGTTGACAGCCACAATACCGCCTGCAGGTCCCCTGTCTGCCGTCACTCTCAAACTCCTGTTTCCTGCCCGGCTGATACTGCCATCGGCTTCTCCTGCGATACCTCCCGCATAACCGGAAACTGCCCGGACCTCTTTTGCCTGACAGGTCAGCCAGGGCAGACTGTCATCATTTCCGAATGAGGGTGCGTCCGGCCCCATATCCTTTGCGGAAAGTGTTCCCTGGTTGATTCCCACGATGCCGCCCACTTTCAGCCAGCCCGTGACGGTCACGTTCTCTCCCACAACCACCAGCTCCTCTTTCTGTCCGGAGCCGTTTCCCGTATCAGGCGTCTTGACATAAATACATCCCTCACGGCGGTTCATGCCTGCGATGCCGCCCACTCCCGCTCCCTGGTCAGCCCGGATGGTACGCGCTTCCTTCCCGTCTTCCACAATGGCAAGCCAGCCATTGTTACAGCCAGCAATTCCTCCTACATACGCAATCTCCCCATTCCCGGCAGCCGATACACTGGCGCTGCTGAGATTGTCTTCCAGCATACCGCCCCGCATATTGTAACCTGCGATTCCGCCCACATAGCTTCTGCCCAGGACGCTCTTTCCCCCGGCGGTGGTGCAGCCCGCAATGGTACCGGGCGTATATTTTATCTCTTTTCCAGCATAATCCGTATACTGCTGTTTTGCGTTTTCCGTCTTCTGCCGGGATCCTACATTCAGCCCTGCAATTCCTCCGATATAATCCAGTTCCGAGCTTCCGAAATTGTCTTCCAGGGCGCAGGAGAACACGCCGCCCGCGTTAAAGCCCACAATTCCGCCCAGACCCACAAAGCCGTTCATACTGCCTTTGTTTACGCAGTGGTCAATGACCTGGTTCTGCAGGTTTGCGCTGATCATGCCGCCCACCATGTAGACTTTCAGATCCTCCAGCTCCGCTTCTTCCTCTTTCGTCAGCGTAATCCCGCCCTCTTTTTCCAGATATTTCACCAGAGAGACACCCTCTGCCGCCCGGGAGGGCGAATCTTCGTCTGCCGAGGCCGCGGGTCTGGAAATACCGCCTATATTTTTACAGTTTACCAGATGCAGCCGGCTGCTTTGCTCACAATAGCCCACAATACCGCCTGCGTAAATGTAAGCCCGAATGGACACATATTATTGCTGTCCTCTTTCCAGGCAGCATCCCCATCTTCATTTTGGGCCTTCGTAAACTTTAAAGTATGTACATTAGCCGACTCCAGTGTCTCTTCCGGAATATTGTCCCCGTCCAGCCCGGGCAGGATGCTTTGATACCGGTCTAAATCCGCTTCCGGATTCTCCCCATACCACAGATAATCCAGTACGGACAAATTTTCACCTTCAACTATGGTCATTCCCGCATCCCTGGCCGCTGATTTCAGCTGTTCCTGGGTATATGTCCTGTGATATCCCATGACGCCGCCCACAAAGGCTTCGCCCTCAACACTTCCCAGCACATTGTTGGTTTCCAGCTTACCTGCCGTCACATCACCGGGCAAGTCCACCACATTGGCTCCGATGACACCGCCCACAAACTGTTTTCCCTGCACGCTCTGGGGCTTGATAGCCAGCTTCTGTTCCAGTACCCCGGGCGAGGCATTCAGTCCGATACAGCCCCCTGCCGCATCCCCGAAAGCATAAATCCTGCCACCGATGAGCGTATAATTTACATCCAGTTCTCCGTCCACATCATTGAACCCAATGACACCGCCCACATAATTCCCGCCCACGGCAATGCTGGCCACGGATTTCACGGCAATCTGGCTATTCTTCCCGGTAAACTCAATTGTACCGTTGTTATAACCTACCAGACCTCCGGAGCAGTCCCCCATGGCCTGCCATACTTTTACGATTGTGTTGAATATGGAATTATTGTAATCGGAAAGATAACTGGCACAGTCCTCCAGTTTTCCGTTTTTCCCGTTGTAGCCTACAATGCCGCCGATATACCGGTCATATCCTACCGCCGCACCGTTATTGATGCAGTTTTTCACAACCGTCTGGCTGGTTCCGTCATTTTTTCCCACAATGCCGCCCACACAGCGGTTCCCGATCACATATCCTTCGTTGGTGGTGACGGCAACTCCTGTCTCGTCACCCTTTATGGCCTCCGCAATATTGCTGGACAAGCCGCCCGCAATACCTCCCACATAGTCTGAACCCAGAATATAGCCGCCCTTTTTCGTGCCGCACCCTGTGAGCAGGCTGTCGCTGCCATATCCCAGAACACCGCCCACATACCAGCCCTGGAGCTTATCCCTGTCTTCCGGCGTATAGGGATCATCCGTCCCGCGTCCGGAAGCGCTGACGGAATCCTTGATCCAGGTGTTCCGGCCGTATCCCAGGATACCGCCGAAGTATCTTCCCTCCAGGCTTAACTCCATGTGTTCCTTATTGCTGCCATCCGCCTCCGCTGTCCTGACGGCACAAAGCACCAGTCCCTCATTGCTACAGTCTTCCATGCTCACCGTTCTCTGGCTGGTTGCGGTTTTCACAAAATTTCCCGTAAAGTTCCCGCACACGCCGCCGGTAAACAGATTTCCTGTCACATCCGCCTTGTTTTCGCATCCGGCAATCTCCACCCCTTCGCCCGTCCAGGCATATCCGATGATACCGCCGATTCCGTAACGGTACTCCAGAGCGGCCGCTTCCACGGGATTCTGCTCCTCCCCGCCGTCCGTGTCGGCTTCCCTGGCCAGGGCATATGTACTGCCCTCCGGCAAAGAAACTTCATCCGGTGTGGGCAGGGATCCTGCCACCATACCTTCCGTCGTCACATCTTTTATGGAAATTATGGAAACGCCACTCTGGCCACTCTGGGCCGTCAGCTGCTTCAGACTGCCGTCAGCATCATTCTTATTTGCAAGCACGCCAATAAGACCGCCGATTCCTGCCGGTTTTTTATGGGCCTCCCCGGGTCTGTCCGCAAGATATACTTCCAGGGTCCTGGGAATCTCCCCTGTACTGCCGGATTTGCGTACCGATTTCACGGATACGCCTTCCACATTTCCTGCGTTCCTGCCCGCAAGCAGTCCCACACCATATAAATGGGCATAATTCTGTACCGGATTCGGATTGCCTTCCTGATCCGTTCCGGTTCCCTTTAACACCACTTTGGGATTCTGGAAAACGATATCCCTTATGGTTCCTTCCGATTCACAGAATAATCCCAGATAAACAGAATAATGCCCCTCTGCCGTATCAGGATATAATTTCTCCATCCACTCATCATCTGCCACGGAACCCGCGCCCAAGTGCAGATTGGAGATTTTTGTGCCGGCTCCCTCTTTCCTCAGCACATGTTTTTCGGCAAACAAAGGAATGGACGGAAAATCCAGTACCGGCTCCTCCCCCCGGGCAATTTCTTTCCATGACAAAACATAGCCCGTTTCCCCGGCCTCAGCGGAACTGACTACATCATAGACACCGCCACCAGACGCCGTCCAGTCCAGACTGCCTGCAAGGACAAATTCCGCAGCTTTGTCCTCCGCGTAATGACGGATATTGGAGAGATGGCGGAACCTGGTAATCCTGGCTTCCTGCATGGTGACACCGTCATCGGCCGCTTTTTCCTCCACCTTCGCAAACAAAGTATTCTCTGTATTGGATTTCACGGGAGAACTGGGACTGTATTCCCTGATGTCGTCTCCCATTCCCCGGTAAGTGCACTGTGCTTCCACCACCGCATAGATATCCTGGGGCTCACACAGTGTACTCAGGGACGGAATCTGCTCTCCCAGTCTTGTAATGCTGGTATTGAATGATTTCTGTTCAGTATCGTCAGTGCCCTTCCTGGCCTGAAGCAGGGCATCAAGCCTGGCCGACATCATGCCGTCCAGCACCAGGGAAAATTTCCCTTCCTGGTAAACCAGCGGAAAACGCCAGTCCCCCTCCACAATATTCCCTGCCGCACTTGCAGCCGGATCCGGATAGGAAAGTTCCAGGGCCGCTGTCTTACCGCTGGCCCAGCCACGACTCGTCAGTTCATACAAGTCTACTTCCAGGGAAAAAAGTTTACGTTCTTCCTGAAGTGCCCCCCCGGGTTCCTGATAAAAGGTTATGGTGTAAGCCACATCCAGATTATCATGTCTGGAATTGCCCGACCAGTTCAGGGAAAGGGTTTCGCTGTTTACCAGATTGATGGATGTGATTTTCAGGGGAACGGGCTTGATATCCACCACATTTGTCACATCCTCCACGGAATAATATCCCAGAAGTACCTTTCTGCGTATTTCATAATCACGCTGGTCTTCCCGGATCTCCACAATCCCGGTCTTGCCCTGGTCTGCCTCTTCAAGGCTGTATTTCAGGGCGCTGCATCTGGTCCCGTAAAACGCGGAATACACCTGGCCCGTATCCACGTCAATCTCAATCACAATGGATGCGTTCAGGAAATCCCGGTCATAAGAAAGATTTTCCAGCAGTTCTTCCACCAGCTCCTGAGAGTCTGAAGGTACCTCCTGGCTTTTGTTCAGAGTGATGGCATAGATACGCCCATACCTGTCATCCCCTTCCCCAAAATCCTGGTTGGGCATTCCGAGATGAACCACATCCTTCCGGAATTCCTCCCATTCCCCGCTTGTCCGGTACCAGGTCAGCGCCGATTCAGCCGCAAGATACACGGTCTTGGCATTGGATTCATTTTTACGGAATTCCGCTAATTTAAAATAATTCAGGGCGCTGGGGATGGCTACCGCCAGCAAAATAGCGATGATTGCCAGTACCACCACCAGCTCCGTCAATGTAAATCCTTTTTTCCTGCTTTCTCTCATCATTTTCTAAATCATACTCTCCATTGTCTCCGGATTCTGTGCAAATTCCACCGCCATCTGCCGTGAAATACTGCCTGCCCGGGCCAGCTGTACAATCGCTTCGTCCATGGTGATCATCCCCTGGCGTCTCCCCGTCTGCATCATGCTGGGAATCTGATGGGTCTTTCCCTCCCTGATCAGGTTCCGTATGGCAGGATTGGCATGCAGCACCTCAAATGCCGCGACACGCCCCTTGCCGCCAATCATCGGAACAAGCTGCTGCGAGACAACCGCCTCTAATACATTTGCAAGCTGGACGCGGATCTGCTGCTGCTGGTGCGGCGGAAAGACATCAATCACACGGTCTACTGTGCTGGCGGCGCCAATGGTATGCAGTGTGGATAACACCAGATGTCCTGTCTCTGCCGCGGTGATCGCGACGCTGATGGTCTCAAAATCTCGCATCTCGCCCACAAGAATCACATCGGGATCCTCGCGCAGCGCGGCGCGCAGTGCATTGGCATAGGACTGCGTATCCAGCCCGATCTCCCTCTGGTTTACGATTGCCTGTTTGTGCTGGTGGAGGTACTCAATCGGGTCCTCGAGCGTGATCACATGCACCTCACGGTTATTGTTGATCTTGTCGATAATGGCGGCAAGAG
>OFHP01000963.1_pt1 | contig 14920 bp, 6 predicted proteins | sample 1521651 | NCBI WGS metagenome assembly OFHP01 (sample SAMEA3504105, study PRJEB24116) | mouse gut metagenome | biome: mouse gut; feature: mouse-associated habitat; material: faeces | place: Denmark | collected 2011 | reverse complement strand
TGTTGAAGATATTTACTGGCCCTTTAAATTGGGGGTCTTCACTCTATTCTATACCTATTATCCTTAGGTGTGGTCTTCTCATTTTTTCCTGGATTTCCTGGATGTTTTGGCTTAGGAGTTTTGTTGTTGTTGTTGTTGTTGTTGTTGTTGTTTTGTTTTGCATTTTGCATTGTCTTTGACTGTTGTGTTAATGATTTCTATGGTCTTCTGCACCTGAGATTCTCCCTTCTATCTCTTGTATTTTGTTGGTGATGCTTGCATCTATAACTCCTGACCTCTTTCCTAGGTTTTCTATCTCCAGAGCTGTCTCCCTTTGTGGTATCTTTTTTTGTTTCTACTTCTATTTTTGGATCCTGGGTGGTTTTGTTCAATTCCTTTGCCTGTTTGTTTGTTTCCATGTAATGATTTAAGGGAATTTTGTGTTTTTTCTTTAAGTTCTTTTACCTGTTTTCCGATGTTCTCTTGTATTTCTTTAAGGGACTTATTTATTTCCTCCTGAAAGTCCTCTAACAGCATCCTGAGATGTGATTTTCAATCCAAATCTTGCTTTTCCGGTATGTTGGGGTATCCAGGACTTGCTCTTGTGTGAGAACTGGATCCTGATGATGCCATGTAGCCTTTTTTCTGTTGGTTAGGTACTTGGGCTTGCCTTTTGCCATCTGGTTATCTGGGGTGTTAGTTGGTCTTGCTGTCTCTGGGTTGAGCTTGTCCCTCCTGTGGGCCTGTAAGTCTGTGTCAGCACTTCTGGGAGACCAGCTCACCCTGGCAGGGCCCATGCACAGAGGGCTGTGGAACAGCCCCAGCTCCTGGGTGCAGATGGAGGCAGAAAGAACACTGTCTCATCTGTTCTACTGCTTGTGCACTGCTAGCTTTGTGGCCCTCAAACCCCATTAGCACCTTTAAAAGTAGGATTTAAGTTGTAAATGTGGGGATTCAGAATTGAGAAGTCATCTTGGTGTGTTTTTCTTTGATGAGTGTGAAATATCCTTCCCTATCTCTTTTGATTCATTTTGGTTGAAAGTCTCTTTTATTTAGATATTACAATTGCTCCTTAGCTTTCATCCTGAGTACCTTTTCTTGGGAAAACTTTTTACAGTCCTTCATTCTTAGGTAATATCTCTGTATGTTTGCCAAGGTATGTTTCTTGCATGAAGCAGAATGATAGATGCTGACTTCATATCCAGTCTGTCAGCTTATATCTTTTTATTGTGGAAAATGACTTTACTGGTGTTGAGAGCTACCAATAACCAATGATTGTTAATTCCTGTTATTTTGATGTATGTGGAGGGAAGATGATTATGTGTTGAGAACACCAATGAAGTTGGTGTTTTGTAAGCTTTTTCTACGTTATTAGGCATTCTTTCTTTAGTTTGGGTGAATTTTCTTTTATGATTTTGTTGAAAATATTTCCTTGTCCTTCGAGCTGGTAGTCTCTTGACTTGTTGTTTATTCCCATTATTCATAAAAAGATTTTTTTAGAGTGTCACAGATTACCTGAATACTTTGAGTCAGAAATTGTTTTAGGTTTAACATTTTCTTTTGTTATATCATCTATGCCTGAGATCATCTCTTCCATTATTTTTGCTCTGTTGGCTGTGCTTCTGTCTCTGTTGTCCTTCTTAGGTTTTCCATCTCCAAGGTTCCCTGAGTTTGTATTTTCTTTACTGCTTCATTTACCATTTGCAGATATTGGATTGTTTTATTCATTTTCTTCACCTGTTTGATTCTATTTTCCTGTATATTTAAGGGATTTATTATTTTCCCCATTTAAAGGCCTCTATCATCTTCATAAGACTGGATTTAAAGACATTTTACTGTGCTTTGATTGTGTTAGGATATCCAGAGCTTGCTATAGTAGAATACCTGGGCTGTGGATATGTCATATTGATTTAGTTCTCTTTGATTGTGTTCTTATGTTGGCCTTTAGCCAACTGGTTATCCCGGGTAGTTTCTGTCACAGGCGTCCTGAGGTGGGCTGCCTTTGCCTGGACATTGGAAATCAGGTGACAGTGTATGTCTCCAGGAAACTGGGCAGAGCAGTGGATGTTCCTGCTGCAGCAGGCCTGCTTAATGTGGGTTTAATTGTAGCCAAAGACTGGCACTCAGGGGAGAACATCTTTAAGATCAGCTCTGGACTTTACTCTTTTTAGGGGAGGGGTTGAGACACGGTCTCACTAAATATAGCTCTGTTTGTCCAGGGAGTCACAGTTTCTCCATCTGCTTTTGCCTCCTAAGTGTTGAGATTCAAATTGTGTGCCACCAGACTCAATCTATAATTCTTTCCAGAACCATTAGCCTAGAGTTAAAAAGAATCACAAGAAGTTATTTTTGAAACAGTTGTTTATTCTGGTCAGGATTGTCCTCGCTATCAGACTGTGAGAGTTCATTTAGGATCATTACAAATGTGTATGTGTGTATATTGTTAGGCATTAATGTTTGATAAATTATTGTCGTCTTCAATTTGAAATATACAGGGAATGAATATTTCTATGCAAAGTAATTTGCTAAAAGTGGATATTTACTCTTGAATAGTCTCTAGATTGGTCTCATAGAAATTGATACTAACAATGATTCTGATCATTTTTATATGTAATGTTTTTCTATAGTTGTAATAAGATATATTTTGTTTTTCTTTTCAGAAGTCTTATACTTTAAAGAGGAAAGGCCTTTGTCCTGGTAAGGTTTAACAATTCATTAGTAGTAGGTAAATTCAAAAATAAGAAGCAAATTCTTGTTGTGAGTACTTTGAGACCTGTGTCTTACAAGTCCCACAATATTATGAATATATTTTTTAGCTTGGAAACTTGCTCAGTGTAGTTCATAGGAACATGAACACGATAGTCACCCACCATTTCCAAGAACCAACTCTGAAGTTTGGAAAAAGAGCCTGCTGGGATTAGCTATGCATATGGATGTCCATCTAAGATTCACTGGTTTTTCAAAGCCTTACTGGATTCAGTTCGTGAACTAAGACCCACACTAGGAGCTATCATTTCAGGCATTTCTCTTGTCTGAGAGTTTACATAATTTAGGATGATTCTCAGTTGTCAGTCATCACTACAGGATGCCAAAAAATTTCTTTCCACTTCTGACAGAGCTTTACTTTACATGCAAAGGACCTTTTTTGTCAGGTGTAGCATCTTTCATAGCTGTTAGAAGACACCCATGTCTTCCAGAATGTTCCATCCATCAATGATCTGTTCACATGATCTGTTTTCCACCGGAATGATTCCTTTGACTCTCAATTGATTATCTGAATGACAGTGTAACTAATAATTATCTCTCTATAAAGGGGGCATTTGTCTTCCACATCAGTTAGACATGACCATAGAGTTGAAGGCCCATCCACTCCTGTCCAGGATGCTAGGTTAGACACTGGTTTGATAGAAAATGAAAAGTTGTATTTCAAGGTAATTCTGTGCTCATTAGGATTCATTACTTCCACAAGAGAGGACAATTATATTGTCCTCTTTATTTGTGCTATGTATCAACAAACATTTTCAAACATTATTAAATAGCTTACTGAATCCATGTTTGAAAATTCCCAAAATCATCAAAGGTAATGTTGAAAGTGAAGATTCAAAAATCTTCAGTACTTAAAACTCTTCAGAAACTCCTTGAAAAATACACATGTTGACTTCTATTTGGAATCCTAAACGGTTCCACAGTAAAACTGCAAGTGTCAACTAAATTTTATTGTTCTTTGCTCTTGTTACTATCTTATTATGTTCCTAGAAATGCTTGTTTGGAATAGAAACAAGCAGACTACGATATCAGGACTCAGTCATACATGAGAACAGAAGGAGCAGCTTGAACATTATGAAAGCTGTGGTGGGTTGTTTAGAGTTCTAGAAATCTACTTGATGATGCACAAAGCATCCTCTTGTGTGGTAACATCATAATCAATGAAATATGCACAAAGTATCATGAGAGAAGTACTTTGCCCTTCCAGGAGCAAAGACTGAAATTGAGTGAATACATTAAAAACAAAAAATCTGTAAGCTGTTAAAACAAAGGCTGAAGAGGTACTAGTGTGTATGCATGTGTGCACGCATGCTTGTCTGTATCTGTGAGTGGTTTTGTAGGGCTATATTTTGTATGCTAACTTCTCCCATATGAGGAGAAGTTGTAAGGAAAGTGTCCCCAAATGTAATCAACTAGTTGAAGAACAAGTTAATAGATTTTATTGGTTTGTAATGTAGCATAAATTGGGAAATCAAACAACAAAGTATTCAAAGTCTTTGATTAATTTTTATATGAATATTAAAATAACATTCTTAAAATATGCCACAGTGAAGCAAGACCACCAAGACAGCTTAAATCTATCTTGAAAAACACTGTCCAGTATAATACAGGTAAGTTTAAGAGTAAGTACTCTATTGATTCTATCCCAATCATAAAAAGAATTTTGTTCCTGCTAGAATAGAAACTAAGGAAATCAAATATGCCAATAGTAGTTATAGCCTTTCTTAATTTGCTGCCAAACATTTTTAGGATTCAGGTTTATTTAGGAATTGTTTCAAAGAAATTTCAAATTCAAATTGTATCACCTGAAATATGTTTGTTTATTTAAAATGAACTACTGATGCATGTAGTGTCTTTTTAGAAGTAAAAAGATTTTTCACCTATTCTACAATGTAGATCCTCTCTAGTTACATAACAGCAAGTTGACTTTGGTATGAAATGAGTTTTTACTTAAGTTTTATAATTGATATATATTACTGACTGCATGTTGTTGTATGTGTATCGGTGTCCATAAAATGTGGTTATGTTAAGCAAACAAAAATAGAGTATTAAATTACTTTCACTGTATTTTGAGGACTTAATGGCATAAGGGCACTCTGGATTTTTTTCCTTCATAGGATTTCTGAAATTCCACTTATTTGATAATTCATACGTTATCTTCTGGTTATTTTTATTTGTCTTCCATTTAATGTGAATATCCTGATACAATAAATAACTGGCTCAATAGGAACTTTTAAAAAAATGACTGGTGTGTGAGTTTTGTTGGTAGTGCTGTGGAATGAGAACTGCCATTCTCAGTATTCTATGCAACAGCCTCCATATGGGCTACTCTGACAGCACCTTTTCCCTGTAGTTCTATTAGTTACCAAATATATAGTGATACTTGGTTTACATGCTACAAGACATAATTTGCAGAAAAAACTGCCACAGTAGGAGGAAGGTTGAGAAAATCCTATCATCCTGTAGTGCATAGCATGGAAGGGCCCATTGGTTCAGTCTGAATATGATTCTCACAGTGGGAGAAATACCACACAGTTTATGCTTTCAGCAACTGTCACCACAGCATCTCTCGCACCTACTTTGCCTTTGGAAAACACCAGCCAGAGAATAGTGTAGAGGAATCTAAATGGCTGTCTTCACATAAAAATAGGATGAAATACTATTAGTGTAATGTGGGTGAGTTTCTTTTAAGTTATTTTAGCATTAGAGTTTTCTTCTGGTGATAAGGATTGACAGAGGCCCCATACATGTGTAGCATAAGGTCCTCCAGAGGTTCACTTTCTCAGCCCATTTCTTGTTTGGGACAAAGGCTGTGCTCTGGCCATGGGCAATGTCCAGCAGGGTACTGTGGAGTTTTACATATTGCAAAGGAAGTAAACAAGAATTGTTTATTTGTTAGCTTGTTTGCTGAGCAGGCTTTTTCCATATAGTGAAACCTGAGTCACTCAATGGTTTATATGCAGAAATAAATAAAAAAACGTTTCATGTGAGGCATTAGTCCCTTGGAATTACTGCTTCATTGTGTCTTCCATGCTTCTCTCTGGAGTAATACTTCAGTTTGCATAGCTACTAAGAGGTCTTTCCAGCAGCTCATGCCATGGGAAGCAATGGAAGTTGATGCTGAGCTTCTTTGCATTGCACATGAGCTAGGGACCAGTGCTAGAACTGAGGGCCTTTAGGATCTTCCTCAGAAGATCTAGAGTAGAGTAACACACTGATCTCTCTAGAGCTTTATCACACTTGCAGCTGGAAATCCTTTGCAAAGGGCTTTGGGTCTCCTGTATTTGGCTATGTTGCATAGCCATAGACTGAGCTTCCCTGTTGTAGGAATGGATATTTCCCCTCAGTGAAGGAAGTTCAAGTCAATACTTGGAGAAGTCCCTTCACTTCTGTCCAAGATGAGTTCGCTCACTTAGAGTTGTGTCAGCATCCCTAGGGCAGAGACAGAAAGCAGCAATGGCAACACAATTCACTGTGGAATAACACTTCAGGCTAAGATGACACTTTTTGTGTCTGATAGGGCTCAGGATTGTGGGTATTTTGCACAATTAATTATAAATAGTAACTTTAGATAAAATTTTCTTTTTTTATTTTAAAAATACAAGAATGAAGAAAGGAAGAGTTCTAGTATATTTGTTGCTTACAAATCAATATTCATCTTAAAAGCTTTTCATAAATGGTGTCAAAGCATATCAGGTCACAAAAATATTTGCTTCAGCAATGGCTACCATTGTTTAATGACAAATTTTGCCTCCCTCTTTTGTAGTTAATGAGAAAATTACAAGAAGAACATCACTGTGGTAAGAATGTAGTGTGCATTTTATAATATATTAATCTGTAGAAAATATGAAATTCAGAGCCTGACACTGTCTTTGCCTCTGTGTAAGACAATTTCAGCTCTTTACTTTTCTATAATCACAAGCTGAATAATTATTTATAGAGCAAACCATGTTGAAATTACTGATGATATCTCTCATGCAGCATGAAATGCTCAAAAGGATCCATAGCTAGGTGGAAGATCCAATGGATAAAGTGCTTGCTATGCATGTGTGAGAATGAGAGTTTGGATACCCAGAATCCACATGAGGTCTGACAGTCTCATGTGCTGCTGTATGCTGGGGCCCTTATGGTGAGACTGGAGGTGGTGTCAGAGAATCCCTAAAGTTTACTGGATAGTTAGCCTGGGGTTTTTCTCCATGAACAGGAGATCCAGCCACACATCTAATGTTGAAAGAAGGTTGCATATTTGCATTCTAATGGCTCCCTGACAAACCTCCCATTGTTGTTTTTAGGTGTTCAAAAGCAGAAGATGTCAGGTATACTTCCTGTATCAAGGTAAAATGCTTCTCTGTGAAATCGAGTTTCTTATGAATTGTCTTAATTCAGCAGTAGTCTAACTATCCCAGTTTTATATGGAAAAGGTGATTCAGAGAAAACCATATTGTAGATGTGGATCTTTCTATCAATTGCAAGTGAGCAGTAAGTCCTTATGGGTAGTCGTGGCCCAATATGAGAATGGACTCAAGAGACATAGGGAGTGAAGACTGAGTGCAGTTCTCACATAATAGAAGGTGTTTGATGTTTGACAAAGTAATGTTTGCAGAAATGAATACACATTAGACTGATTTAAAAATGTGCCCGTGATAATAGACCAGAATACCATTTAGTAAGTCCAGATATTTCAATGATCCAGCAATCTCCAAAGTGCCTTTACCCCCAGCAGAATGCCCATAAGTTTTATCTACCCTTGGGCACTCCTATTTCAGGATCATATATGAGAGCCTCTCTTTGGTTTCTCTCTTTCATCTGTTTTTAGACTGAGAAGAAATTGTGGATATTTAGCAATTATGTTCATCAAATTTGCCTTATGAAGAGATTAGAGCATTTTCTATTTGATTCTTATAAGGGTATGTTGAAAGTTCTTCATCTAGTTAAACAATAACTGTCCTTCCCCAGTTAGCCAGCATTTCTAGAAGCAGAGAGTCAATTGCTATATACATCCATATAAGTTCTTCTTTTTCTTATTTTTGAAATATACATGTATATTCTTTGTGCCATATTCAAACACTTAAAATATTGTAGTATTTTATTTAGATACATCCATATTCAGTATGAGGCTACTTAATCACTATGAGATACTGGAGTTTAGGAAACTTGTTTCTGTATAACCTCTAGCCCTAGAGTGAGGGGATGTGTGACTGATAAGTGACATTTTAATGATTTTTGAATGTGACTAAGTGATCCAATGTGTTTCTATAAAGTAGTTCCACAGGTACTATGATAAGGATAGCAGTGGCAATTTAACTGGCATTTATTTAAAATGGTAAACTGTGCATTTTGTTCCCCCCAGCAATGGAGGAGAAAGAATGCCAAAAGAGGTTTTAGCAATGTTAATGATCATCTTATATAAGATGGAGAAAATTGGGCACATAATGAATTAAGCTTAGTCTCAACCCGGAAGAACAATATCCTGTTTCTCATTTCATGATTTTCTCTTAATCTAGTCTAGCCTAAATATTTTTACATCTTGATGATATCCTAGCAATTTGAAAATAGATAAGCGTATTAGAAAATATTTCATGTTTAATTACAGTTTTTATTTTTTATGTGTCAATACCCCATGATTACTAAGAAGTAAAGTTGATTTGAAAGCATGCACCCCAAAAGAAAAGAGTTAATTTCACAACCAAACAAAAAGTTAACTCTATACCTTTGCATTGCTGGAAGAATCTAGCAAAACTTTACATAGACCACAGAGGAGGATGCAAAAGGATTTTGTGGGTTTTTGGAGTTCTGGAGTTTATGTGTGTTCTTGGGGAGAGCCAATAACTAACACTTATGAAGAAAAAGCATCCCTAATGTTAATTCTCCCCCATTTGATAAGTAACATATTTGCTTGTTATGAAGGAAAATGTTGGATGTGTGTGCCTGTGGTTGAGTACTGCAAGTAGTGTCAGGGAAGAGAAACCTAGCTTGAACAGTCCCCTCATCTCCTTCATATCCTCACTCCTTGTCAGGCCCTGTATTAGGTAGTGCTTCCCTACCTCCCTAATGCTGTGACCCTTTCTTTAATAGAGTTCCTCATGTTGTGGTGACTCCCAACCATAAAATTGTTTTTGTTGCTGCTCCATAACTGTAGGTTTGATAATGTTATCAGTTGTAATGTCCTATCAGTGTTTTCAGACTTTCTTAGGCAACTTGTGTGAGCCTGTTCTGTGCACCTCCTCCAATTGGTCATGACAGATAGGTTGAGAACCACTGTGTTAAAATGTAAGTGTTAGGAAATTAGACTATGGAAACAACAAGAAAGAAACCAAAAAAATGGGCATGTTTGTAACACAGTGAGAAGAATTCATAAAATGACAAAAAGTAAATAATACAGGCTCCTGGAATTAGGTACAGTCAACATGGAAGCAACCAATACTTGTGTTTCTCTTCTTAGATCGACTGACTTTAAGTGTGTGAATGCTTTGCATGTGTATTCTTTCTGTGTCCCATGTGTGTGTGTGTCCCACAGACATCAGAAGAGGTTATTTCATCTCATGGACTTGGTGTTCCAGAATTTTGTGAGCAAACGGTTATGTATTACAAATCAAACCCAGGTGCTATGCAAGAACAAAACATGTTAAAAACTCCTCAACCCCCTTTTCTAGCTCCTACAGTGAATATGTTTGATATGAAAACGATTAAAAGAATCATAAGGGGAAGTAAGTAGTCAGTCTTAGGATAATTGTTAACTTCCGGGACCCAGGCCTCAGCCTTCACATTTTACCTATTGAAGTCCAAAGGACTAATAGGCAGGGTGTGCACAATAGAGACTCGGTATGCTGGGCACACCTTTAATTCATGAACCCACAAATCAGGCAGGATTGTCTTTGTCAGTTCAAGGACACCCTGTTCATAATTGATATGGGAAGTAGAGGAAGGCAAGGTGAATTGTGGGTATCAAATGATAACTAATAGGAGTCAGTCTTCTCCTTCCACTATTTCAGTCTCAGGTATCAAGTTCAAGATGTTTGTCATGGTGACAAGTACCTTTATCTACTTAGCCATCTCGCTGACCCTGATTTACACATTGTCTGAAAATGCTTTAGTATGAACACACATACACGCACACACACACACACACACAGAGACACACACAGAGTATATAAAAAGTGTGTGTGTGTATGTGTGTGTGTGTTTATAACATGACACACCTGTTACCCAGTGCATGGGAGGTTCAGACAGAGAGAGATGACTTCTCCTGGGTTTTAATACTGGGCCACACTTAGGGAGAGGGTTTAACATTCGGGATATGGCCTAGGTAGCACAAGGTTGTCAGTGGTAGGTTTTCATGGTTATGACTACATGTGGTACCAGTTCTGTGTTATTTGTTTCCTGGTCTACCAGCATGTGAGAAGCAATAGAATAGTGCCACAAACTGGGACACCCTGTTGCCTTGCTGGAAGTAACTGACTGACTTTCCCATCAGACATTTTGTCACAGCAACTACAGAAACAAGTTAAAGAATAATAGCCCTCTTTTCTGTTTTAATCCCCACTGAGAAGTTACAAAGCAAACAGGAGGGTCTGTTTGCAGATCTTACACCACTTCCTCCACTGCCTACTGTTAACAGCTAGCTAATTATCTTAATGTAAGCCCTCTAAATTCACCATTAAGAAAGGGTCAGATTAGATGTAATTATTACACCCAGTGAAACCTTTAGAAAGTGTAAACTTCATATTGTCAGAAACCAAACTCAACTGTTCCTTCTTTTTAGCCTAGCTCAATTTAGTTTCCAAGTTAATATTAGCTACAATATGTGATGAACCGAGTAAATTTTGTTCTAGAGAGAACTAAGCAAGAAGGTAGAATTCAGGTAAATTTTATGCACAGAAATTCACTTGGCAATCATCTTCAAGTTCAGTGAAAAGCCGTTAGAGTTTTCAAAACTAACATTCCTAATACAAACACATTTCCCCTAAATAGAATTTTTATGATGATACAGAATGTACATAATAATGGTGAAGGATATGGTAACCACAGATTAGTTACAGTTGACATGAAATGAAGCAACTTCTTTTATATACCAATTATTAGAATACAATCCACAATATCATTAAAGCAGTGATATATGCCAGGCACAACTTAGCCAAAGGTAGTTTCCTTTCTTCAAAGAAATGAATTATGTGATTGAAATAAAATAGATGCTATTTTCTGATATTAAACTTGCATAAAATCAAACTAACACAAACTTCCCAGAAGCCTATGTGGCAATTGCAGTGTAATACGTATAAAATTTATAAAAAAAAAATGGACCTGAGCTAGATAATAACAGTTCTCTATTGCATGCTAAGAGAATACCCAATAGAAGTCTTTATGAAGAGGTACAGCCAGACAGGGGTGACAATGACACAGGCATGTTTCAAAGAGGCTAACTAGCTTGGGGCAAAGGAAATGTTTTCATGTCAATGAGAAATTCATACTTTTCTCCATTTCATTTGCATTGTAAACGGGTAACAACCAAACACTCTCTCTCTCTCTCTCTCTCTCTCTCTCTCTCTCTCCCTTTATTTTAAAACTAGAATATAAATGCATAATATATATACATATATACACATTCATATACACATGTATATGTATAAAAATATACACACATACATGGACTCATACATGTATATATACATAAAATATAGCAACCAGGTGGCTCAGTGGGTTAGTGCACTTGCCTTGGAACCCTAATAAGCTGAATTTCATCCTGAAAAAAGGAAAAAGCCTGTAATCTCTGCACCCTTAAATCCAGATTGGAGGCTAAGAGAGTAGAACAGCCCTGAAAGACAAGCTAGACAGATTAGACCATAGAGAGCAGCAGAAATGGTCAGAGCCTCTTTCTAACTCTGTGGAAGAAGATATCCAGCTCCTGAAATTTCTCTCCAGTCTACACACACACACACACACACAAACACACATACAGTAACACACAAGAGAGAGAGAGACAGAGAGAGAGAGAGACAGAGAGACAGAGAGAGGGAGGGGAGAAATACACACACAAGCATAACATAAGAAGAGTAATGTAACCACATGTGCACAAACCCCTAAGATAAAGATTATTTTGAATCATGAATTTAAGTATACTGGTAAATAAATGCTGTTAATATACACCTGTTGTGTGACTAACAATTCAGGGAAACCTCTTCAGGGTCCTCTCCTTTATCTTCAGTGTTATCTTCATGGAAGTGGCAGATGTCCTGGAAATTTAATTTTGCATCATATGGTCCTTTATTCTTCTTTAATAACTGTCCCAAGCATATTTACACAATGAGGAAGGGGATAATGAGTCCGGTAACACGTGGTGTATGAAAACGTGCCTATGTCTGAAAATTCCACATGCTTTGCTGTATTCAAGTCCGTTTCTCAGTGAATCGAGTGAACTAAATTCTAACATTTGAACAGTTTGAAGACACAGAGATTGCATGCTTCCTCATCCTTTCCCTTTGATCAACAGTGCTGCTTAACTCATTTTGTTGAACCTTCTCTGTGTTATATTGTTTGATGATGCAGAGTATGTTTTGGAGTGTGACTTTTTCATGTAAGTAGCATATCCCATCCTCAAACCTGGTACTGAAGGGTAAAAGGTGGCTGCTAAGTTATGAATTTCATGGAGGTGTAAGGAGCAACAAATATATGGAGACCTTATTTGCCATGCCGCATCAAATCCACTTTCAACACTCACATTTCCTAAGTGTATCTGGTTGAATCAGTGAGTGCTCTGGGTAGCCTATCTAAGCTAGCATTATGGAATTTGATCACTTGTTTTGTGACCAAATCCACTGGGCAAAACCCCTTCACAGCTTGGAATGAATCCTTCAGACATTTGAAGTCACTCCTACTGTACCTAGATAATGGTTATGTTAGTTACTTTCTATGGCTGTAAGAAAAGACCGTGAGAAAGACAACTTCCAGAAGAAAGGGTGTGTTTGAAGTTGGGCTCATGGTTCCAGTGGAATGCACACATCACCATCATGGCTCAGGCAGCAGGCATGGTACTGAAGCAGCAGCAGAATGATCACATATTGACCTACACAGGAAAGAGAGAACTTTACGAGAATGGCACCTGTCTAGTGTAATCTTAAAGCCCATCCCAGTTACACATATCCAACAAAAAGGCCACAACTTCTAATCCTTTCCAGAATAGGTCAGCCATCTGGAGAGCAAGCATTATATGAGCCTATGGGCCTCTGACATTCAAGCCACCACAGAGGTGCTGGATCAAGTCATTATATTCATCCTCTCTGTGTAACAACAGTCATGGTGATGCAGGATAGCTGATCATGCTGTGCTTGTGTTTGATTGTGTTGTTTACTCAATAAACTCTTGTCTAGTTATTGTGTGACTCAGCCTTTGCACCAAACTTTAATCCCTCTAGCCAGAATACAGACACCTCCTTAGTAAACACCATAATCCTAAACAATCAAGGTAAAGTTAGTTTGTAGAATGAAGCACCTTGTCTGAAAGTGATGTCTAATTGCATGGCAGAGAAGTTGATGAATCAGAGAAAGTTTTGATTAAATAGAATGTGTCCAACTCTCTCAAGAAGAAAGGAAAGGGAAGCTACTTGAGAGGTAGTGCAGAGAGAAACAGAGAGAGGAGGCATTTTTACCCAGACAGTTTTAGAGAGATTCATTGAAGAGAGAACCAGCAAGACACGGGTGAAGGCAGAATGAACCAGAGAATATGAAGGAGTCAGAAGATTAGAAAAAAATTGCTAGTTAGTTTGAGGTCAAGCAGAACAAAAAACATCAGAGGCCAAGAGAGAATCCAGACTGAATCAGTTAGCATGGGGAGCAGCTTTGAGCTAGAACACCTGAGTTGAACCAGTCAGCCAGAGATGAAAAAGAACCAGAAATAACGGTGTGCTTATTCAGCAGTAAGTATGAGAGGCAGAAAATATTCTAGGCCTATGCTAAGCTTCACAGAGGCTAGAAGCTTCCAGGACTAGGTCTAGGTTATCACTCAGATGGAGGTAGTAAGCATCAAAGATTACAATTACACCTAGTGCATAAAAGTTACTTTGACATAGAGCTAATAGGTGAGATTTTGGAAGGCATATATAGAATCCATCCATGGAACTCAGCAATTCCCCTCTGCTGTAGGTAGTGACATACTTGATTCATGCATTTTACAATTCAGCTCCACTGTTCTGATATCCCAGGTATCTAATGGACAACTGTGGAAGATCATTCATTGGGGAAGGGTTAGTGTAGTGCAGAAGAGAGAGGTTCCTTTTGTTTTCAGAGCACCTCACTGCCCTATTCACCTCATCTGGCTGGAATTCAAAATTCAGGTCATAAGGACAGGAGAGGACACATTTTGTCCTTTCTTTTTATGTCTTTCCATTTTGTAGAGAATGATGATGTGAGGTAGCAAAGAGCAGAAGATAAAAGCATAACACTAAGCAGGTCCCCATCAAAGATTTCTAGATACTCTGGGCCTTTTACTCATCATGCAGAAAGGAAGCAGAGGTTGCTAAATATCAGATAGTGTCCTTAGTGATGAAGTTGGTCTGAATACAGAAACATTTTGGGGACTATAAATCAAGATTCTGACATTAGCAGACAGGTGATAAAATGAATAAAATCAGTGAAACTTTAAATCAAAAGTAACATTGCCAATTTTCCTTATAGGTGCGAGGAAATAAACCACCTATTTTCCGTACCTTTCCTCGGAAGCATAGAATTCATGTGCTTGAGGCTCCTGGTGACATTGAGCCAACTCATTCCACCTGTGCTGCTGACAGCAGGGCTCCTGCTGATGCTGAGCCAAATTCTTCCACCTGTGCTGCTGTCAATGGGGCTCCTGCTGATGTTGAGCCAACTACTTCTTCCCAGTGTGCTCCTGACTGTGAGGATCCTGCAGTCATTGAGCCAACTCATTCCACCTGTGCTGCTGACAGCAGGGCTCCTGCTGATGCTGAGCCAAATTCTTCCACCTGTGCTGCTGTCAATGGGGCTCCTGCTGATGTTGAGCCAACTACTTCTTCCCAGTGTGCTCCTGACTGTGAGGATCCTGCAGTCATTGAGCCAACTCATTCCACCTGTGCTGCTGACAGCAGGGCTCCTGCTGATGCTGAGCCAAATTCTTCCACCTGTGCTGCTGTCAATGGGGCTCCTGCTGATGTTGAGCCAACTACTTC
>OFHP01000960.1_pt1 | contig 14932 bp, 11 predicted proteins | sample 1521651 | NCBI WGS metagenome assembly OFHP01 (sample SAMEA3504105, study PRJEB24116) | mouse gut metagenome | biome: mouse gut; feature: mouse-associated habitat; material: faeces | place: Denmark | collected 2011 | reverse complement strand
TTTGCATCAGTTTTTCATGGTATTAGATTTAAGGTAAGAAGATTATTCGTCGGGATGACGAGTAATTTTTTTTTGTACCTTCCCGAAGGCATAATCGACATAAGATTGATGTCAATATTCAGAGAATAATGAAGGTTTGATTACGATGCCGATTCTGAACTGCGACACGTGCTGTTTATAGGCCAGCAACCCTTCCCCATAACCGTTGTAATATTGCGCAAAAAGATACTGGTTTGACTGGGTGGAGAACCTGTAGGCACCTTCGAGGATAATATTGTAATGGCTGAACGGGTTCCATGTACCCGCACGCCTTATGAGGTTCACCGATGCCGATACCTTCCTGTTTGGCGACTGGATAGTCCATCCCACCTGGTAGATACCGCAATACTTCAGTATATCCCGGTTATTTACCCCATCGATTATAGGAATCCAGAACTTTCCGTAAACCACGAAATTAGGGTCGACCATGATGCTGCCCCCAAGGGTAACCTTGTTCCACGACCTTGACTCCTCGCCGTCGCGACCGTTGCTCTCATGCTCGAGCTGCAATGACAGCTTGCCTACGAAACGGTTCTTTATGAACAGGGGCTTTGCCAGCCCGACCCCCGGATTGAAATTGAGGTCGGTCATAGGCATGGAATTCTCCAACACGTTCCAAAACACTTTCTGGGTGTAGTAAAGATAAAGATACGTACCCCATGGCAAGGTGCTTTTCGTAAGCTTCTGCGCAATCGAAATCTGGAACTTTATATTGGTGTTCTGCCTGTCGGGCTTATGGCCTATCGGGGGTCCGAAAATGAAATAGTTGTCTTTATAAAGTCCGAAATAATAGTGTGTATCGGCAAATGCACGTTTGAGCGAATCAACATTAACATGCTCTCCGGGCAGATTTACAATCTGCGCCTTCGCAGGGGAGAAGCCACAACAAAAGGCCAATACGGCAAGCAACAGCATTAACTGCGATTTCATCGAAGAAAGTGAGGATTGGAAGTCATTCCGACTTCAAGTTGTACATCAACGTAAATATTCATGCAAAGATAGATATTCTCTGCCTAACACACCGCCTTTGCAACCGCTATTTCATGCAAGTTTGGATGAAAAGATGGCATAAAATGCCTCAAAAAACGTAACTTTGCCGTTAATGACGCAATGAAGTGATTTAAACAACAGCGTCTTGGTTGATTTTCCCTTACCTATGGCTTCAGCAAATCATATGACAATCAGTGGCCGGATAAAGGCTTTTTCAATGATGCTATGCATGGCCGCCGTCATGGCCGCCCTTTCATCGTGCGGCAACGACGGCACATTCCGCATCAACGGGCAGATAGAAAATTACGGCACCGGCAACCTGCGAGTGGTGTATTACACCAACGGGGCGGTGCAGTCGGTGGTGGCTCCGGCCATCGACGGCAAATTCTCCATGACGGGACGGCTCGACCGCCCTACCCTTGCCCGCATCTACACCGGTAACGGGGCCGTTGTGGGGAGGTTTACAGTCAAACCGGGTGAGACAATAGAGGCCGGATTCGATATAACCGACCCTACGGTGATGAAATTCAACGGTAACGACGATGCCGAACGGCTGGCAAAATTCATAACCGAAAACGCCGAATCCATCAAAAACGGCGATATGGGAAGCCTTAACGACGCCATCGGGAAATATGTGCGCGATAATCCCAAACGCCTTGTGTCAGGCGCGCTTATGGCCGATTATTTCAACTTCCGGGGCAACGAACCTATCGCTACGGAACTAATCGGGCTGTTATCTGACGAAGTGGTCACGGCAACATCACTTCACGGGGTGCTTGACCTTACACGCCCCCTATCCGTCCCACTCGATTCACTGGCACTCGAGCCCTTCACGCTCTTCAGCACTGCCGACTCGCTGGCCGAAATCAACACGAAGTCAAAACCTCGCACATTGCTGATGTTTCTCGACTCCCAGGCCAGGAAATCAGACTCCGTGAAGGCTGCCGTTTCAGCCCTGCTACCCCTTTCAAAAAACGGGCGGCTGATGATTGCCGACATATCCTGCGACCCCGATACCGCATCATGGCATAAAAGCATAAAGGAAAAAATTCCGGCTGATTCACTGAAGCAGGACGTCGGCAAACACATCGGGCGGTATTGGGCCCCGGCCCCGTTCAACATCAAAGGGTTGGAAAAGCTTCCCATAGCGGCAGTGCCATGGTTTATAGCAGCCGATTCCTCAAGCCGCGTACTTTATTGCGGCCCGTCAGTCACCACGGCACGCAACGCCGTGAAATAACCTTCCACCATCATGCTCGTAAAAGCCTGCGGCGCAGCCCTGCAAGGGATTGACGCCATACCAATCACCATCGAAGTCCTTGCCGGAAACGGCATACAGTTCATCATGGTCGGGCTGCCCGACACGGCAGTGAAAGAGAGCGCCGAACGCGTTATCTCGGCTATAGGCCAAAGCGGGTATGAATTCCCACGTAAAAAAGTGGTGGTCAACATGGCGCCTGCCGATGTCCGTAAGGAAGGCTCGGCCTACGACCTCCCTATAGCGCTGGGTGTGCTCGCGGCCGACGGGCAGATCAACGCCCCGCACCTGGGCGAATACCTTATAATGGGGGAATTGTCGCTCGACGGCACGCTGCTGCCCGTCAAAGGTGTGCTCCCTATGGCGATAATGGCGCGTGCCATGCACATGAAAGGGATGATTGTTCCTGAGGCCAACGCAACCGAAGGAGCGGTGGTCAACAATCTCGACGTCTATGGCATGCGCTCGCTCCGCGAAGTAACCGGGTTCCTCCAAGGGGCATCCACAGCCAGCCCCACTGTTGTAAACACCCGCGAGGAATTCGGGAAAGCCTGCCAGGTATCCGATTTCGATTTTGCCGATGTAAAAGGGCAGGAAAGCGTGAAACGGGCGTTCGAGGTGGCATGTGCCGGTGGGCATAACATACTGCTTGCAGGCCCTCCCGGCTCGGGCAAATCCATGATGGCAAAACGGCTGCCGTCGATACTCCCACCCCTGTCGCTCGGCGAGGCTCTCGAAACCACCAAAATCCACTCCGTTGCCGGAAAGCTTAAAAGCGGGTCTACACTGATGACGACCCGCCCGTTCAGGGCGCCACACCACACCATTTCGCCGGTAGCCCTCGTAGGGGGAGGCGCCAACCCCATGCCGGGTGAAATATCGCTGGCTCACAACGGGGTGCTGTTTCTCGACGAATTCCCGGAATTTTCCCGTTCGGTGCTTGAAGTGATGCGCCAGCCGTTAGAGGACAGGCATATCAACATATCGCGTGCGAAATATTCAATCGACTACCCCGCAGGTTTCATGCTCGTAGCCTCGATGAATCCCTGCCCATGCGGCTTCTACAACCACCCCACCAAGGAATGCACCTGCTCCCAAATCCAGGTGCAACGCTATCTCAGCCGCATCTCAGGCCCGCTGCTCGACCGTATCGACCTACAGGTAGAAATCATGCCGGTGCCATTCAAGGAATTGCAAACCATGCAACCCGGCGAGACATCAGCCGCTATCCGCGCACGCGTGATGCGTGCCCGCGAAATCCAGGCCATGCGCTTCAGCGATGAAAACCACATCCACTGCAACGCACAGATGACCCCACGCATGCTCTCACGCTGGGCGCGCCCCACACCCGAAGCGATGGGCATTCTCGAACATGCAATGCTGAAATTCGACATGAGCGCACGCGCCTACGACCGCATCCTCAAAGTTGCCCGCACCATAGCCGACCTCGACGAATCAGCCACCATCGGCGCCCCCCACATCAGCGAGGCAGTTTCCTACCGCACCCTCGACCGCTCCTCCTGGGGTCTTAAATAATCCCCGGCCGGTTAAAACCGACAGGACGCGACTTCGGATTATGCGAGTCAGGGCGCCTGCTGTTGCTGGCACCATGGCCGGATAATTCAAGCCGCTTAACAATGAACCGGGCTACTGCACTGACCCTCAACCGACTGGCAAACGATATAGCCGCAGGCCGGACGGATAACGCGGTTATTTTACCGGGACGGCATCGGTGAAGCCGAGTTCGTGACGGAGGGGATAGTTGTTGCGGAGCTGTTCGAAAACAGCGGGGTTAAAGGTTGATTTAAGGAGGTCGGAATCCACCAGAGGGTTATAGGAGGCAAGGATGGAACCGGGGGTGAGAACGGTATTTTGGTCATACTGCCCGATAACCTGACACTCGGCAGCGGGAGAAACAGATTCCGGGGAACCATTGTGGAAGAAATGGCGGAGTGCTGCCGAAACCACTGCGGCGGTGGCGCGGCGCTTCCCTTCCACCGAGTAGCCAGCTATATGCGGGGTGGCAATATCGGCAAGGCGCAATAGCTCGCGATTTATGGCCGGTTCCCCCTCCCAGCAGTCAATCACGCATGCGGATAGCTGCCGTGCGCTGATGGCGCTTAAAACCGCCTCTGTGTCGACGATAGGCCCACGCGCGGCATTAATGAAAACAGGCTTACGCTTCAACGAGCTGAAAAAATGCCTGTCGGCAAGATGATGCGTGGCATCGCGGCCGGTTTTGGTGTGCGGCGTGTGTATGGTGATTATATCGCATTTTTCCGCTATATCGGAAAGGGTTACAAACGGCTCGCTGCCGCTTGCGAATGGCTCGGCAGGATTCCACCCGCCATCCCTGCGCTGACGCGGAGGGTCGCATGCCAGCACTTTCACCCCAAGCCTGCGTGCCCAGTCGGCAACTATCGAGCCTACATGCCCCAGCCCTACTATTCCCAGGGTCAGCCCCTGCCAGTCATCCCGCCTGAGGGTGAAAACCGAAGCCCACACATATTGCGCCACCGCCGGGGCATTGCATCCGGGGGCTGAAACCACCTCGATACCATTATCGCGGCAATATCCGAGGTCGATATGGTCGGTGCCGATAGTGGCCGTGGCAACGAAACGCACCCGCGACCCATCCAACAGCGCGGCATCACAACGTGTGCGTGTGCGCACAATCAATGCATCGGCATCACGCACAGCTTCAGGGGTTATCCCTTCTGGGGGGAGGAAAGTCGTGTCGGCAACCCCGGCAAAAGCATTGCCTACATAGGGGATATGCGATTCGATTACAATCTTCGGCATGACGATAAATAAATTGAGACCGGGCTATGCCGCTCATGCCACCGCCCATGCATACAACCCGGCATAGCACCCGATAAGGAGAACAATGGCTATATAGCTGCGGCGATGACGGCGATAGGTGAAGAAATGCCCCACCTGATAGGCCGCCAGGCAGTTGAGCAACGGGATATAGAACGTGAAATTATTGAAATCAAGCAAGGTGAATGCTGCCGTGGCTATGAATGCCGTGGTCAGGAAGCCGTTATAGGCGCGCACGCGCGAATTGTAACTGAGGATTTTCAGAATATTCGCAATAGTGAAGCATACACCTACAAGGATTGTAAAGCCGGTGGTGGCAAAAGCCTGTACCGCCTCACGGGTATCGAACACCGACCAGGCCACAACCATTTCAGGCCACTGGAGGTTTTCTGGACGCACCAACCCCGACCCGAACAGAATCCAGGCAGGCGTAATCATCCCCAACAGGGCTGCCAGGCATGTGCGCAGTGTGAATATCCTCATCTGCATGCATCCCAGCAGCAATACAGGGATATAGAAAAGATAACCTGTCTGGGTGAAAGCGCATGCACCGGCCAGGACAAATACAAGGAACACACGCCGCTGCCCGTTCTCATTACCGAACTCCGAAAACAGGAGCATGGTGCAGAACAGTATGACCAGCAAAAGCAACGTGCCGCCGTAGAACTGCCCCAAAGTGGTAGGCGAGGCAATCTGCATGGCCATAAACATTGTGGCCACAAGCGCCGTAAGGCTGCGCAACACGTTAAACGCCCGGTTGATATAAACGGTCAATAACGCTGCAAACACATTGGCCGACAGGTTCACTACAGCCGACACCCAGTTGAAATCCAGCCACATATTGGCCGATGGCAATCCCAGGCCGAGATTGCCGTCGATATGCGCCACAGCCCCCTTCTCCCAGGCTATAGCACAACTTACACAGGCCAAGAAGGTAATCAGTATGGTTGAACCCTTCGTATGCAGAAAAGCCGTTATGTGGCGGTCACGCAGCATGGTCTATCTACCGGCAATTATTTAGAACCCAGATATAGCGCCGGTATCAGCCAAGAAGGTCACGGCCGATGTCGCGGCGGAAATATTTGCCTTCGAACCCTACGGCAAGGGCTGAACGGAAACTGCGTTCGAGCGCCGACGGTATATCTTCACCATACGAGCTGGCAGCAATCACACGGCCTCCCGAAGTGACAAGCTCACCATCCTTCCGCGCCGTACCGGCATGGAACAGGATGGATTCCGTAACGGTTTCAGCGCCTGTTATAACTTTCCCTTTGGGATAGGAACCGGGATATCCACCCGATACCAACATCACGGTAACTGCAGTGCGAGGGTCGATTTCCAAAGGCAGCTCACCGAGGTCGCCCTTGGCCGAGGCCACAAGCAACGGCACCAGGTCGGAAGCTATGCGGAGCATAACCACTTCTGTTTCAGGGTCGCCCATACGCACATTGTATTCTATCACCATCGGTTCCCCCCCGACATTGATAAGGCCGAGGAAAATAAAGCCGCGATAGTCAATGCCACGGCGCAAAAGCCCGTCGACAGTGGGACGCACTATGCGCTCCTCAACCTTCGCCATAAAGGCAGCATCGGCAAACGGCACGGGGCTTACAGCACCCATACCGCCGGTATTAAGCCCGGTGTCGCCTTCGCCTATACGCTTGTAATCCTTTGCAACGGGAAGGATGCGGTAGCCCCCGTGCCCGTCGGTAAGCACGAACACAGAGCACTCTATCCCTTTCAGGAACTCTTCAATCACCACTGTGGCCGAAGAAGCGCCGAACATGCCCGAAAGCATCTCCTTCAGTTCATGGCGCGCCTCATCCAAAGTGTCGAGAATCAGGACACCCTTCCCGGCGGCAAGTCCGTCGGCCTTGAGGACATAAGGGGGATTCAATGCCTCAAGGAAACGGTATCCCTCATCAAGGGTCTCAAGGGTGAAACTGCGGTAGCGGGCGGTGGGGATATTGTTATCCACCATAAACTGTTTTGCAAAATCCTTGCTCCCTTCAAGCATGGCACCGGCCTTTTCCGGCCCTACCACAAGCAATGCGGGGTTGTTGGCCCTGAAATAATCGGTGACACCGGCAACCAACGGATCCTCGTTGCCGACAACGAGCAGTTCCACATGGTTCTCGGCTACGAATTTTTCAATGGCGGGGAAATCGAGCGGCGAAAGCCCTACGTTTTCACCATAAGCATCAGTGCCGCCGTTGCCCGGGGCAATAAAGAGTTTGTCAGTTAGAGGGCTTTGCGACATTTTCCAGGCCAGTGCCGATTCGCGGCCACCCGAGCCTAACAGAAGGATATTCATTGCAGGAATTTAATAATTGAAAAGTCAGGTATTGTTACAGTGGGAACTCAGCGTGGAAGGCGCGACCGTTAATCTTCCCTTTTTTTGCGAGTACGCATCGACGGCAGGAGCGACGGCTGCTTGCCGGTAATCATTTTCAATGCATCCTCGTTGCGACGCAGTGCCAAGGGGTTTTCAGATGGCTGCGGACGCGCATCGGGATTATTCCCGCTCCGGGATGCAAATGACTTACCGGCACCTGGACGCCCGGGACGGAAGTCATCCGACATTGCACGTCGGCGGTCGTCGGGCTGACGGCGGTCGCCACGGTCACCTCCGGGGCGGTAGCGCTCCTCAAGTTTGTTCCGTGCAGGCCATGCCTTGCTTTCACGGCGCTCACGACGCTTGTCGGCAAAAGCCCGTTCGTCCGACCTGCCGTCGCGGAAACGCGGGCGGTCGCCACGACCTTCACGTGATTCGTCGTCACGGTCGGATTTACGGTCAAACCGGCGGTCGGATTTGAAATCCGGCCTGCCGAATTTGCGGTCATCCTTGCCGAAACGTTTGCCGTCCCTGCGGCCGAACCGGCCTTCCTTACGGTCACCGCGCTCGAATCTGTCACCACGTTCAAACTTGTCGCCACGGCTGAAACGGCCTTCGCGACGGTTATCGCGGTCGCGACGCGGTTTGGCGTCACTACGTTCAGGCTCGTCATCATTCTGCTCGCGCAGACGCCCCCCTTCCCTGCGGAACGATTTATAATCACCCTCGAAGATAATGTACTCGCGCAACTCGCATTCGAGCGACCCGTTGAGAATAGGAATCTTGACCGAAGGCGCAAGCCCGATTTTGGCTATATATTCGTTTTTGGCGGCGATAATCCAGGCATGATAACCAAGGAACACCTTTTTGAGTTTCTGCCCTATCAGGCTGTAAAGGCCGTCCATATCCTCGGCGCTGATACGTTCGCCATACGGAGGGTTGGTTATGAGCACCCCGTTCTCAGGGGCTTCAGTCCAGGCCGAAAGCGGACGGGTCTGCAAATCGATCATACGCCCCACTCCGGCGCTCTTTATGTTGCGTTCGGCAATTTCAACGGCTTTGGGCGATATGTCGGAGCCATATATCTTGAAATCGAACTCACGCTCACCCGAATCATCGTTATAGATGCGGTCGAACAGTTCGTGGTCGAAGTCTTTCCAGTTTTCAAAAGAGAAATGCCTGCGATATACACCGGGGTTGATATTCGCCGCAATCAGGGCAGCCTCGATAAGGAATGTCCCCGAACCGCACATAGGGTCGACCAGCGGGCAGTCGCCGCGCCAGCCGCTGCGCAGGATTATACCGGCGGCAAGCACCTCGTTGATGGGAGCCTCGGTCTGGGCAACCCGGTAGCCGCGTTTATGCAGCGACTCGCCTGAGGAGTCAAGCGAAAGGGTCACATCCTCGCCTGAAATATGCACGTTAATCATAACGTCGGCATCCTGCAAACGCACACCGGGACGTTTGTCATCGCCATAGCGGTCCTTAAACCAGTCCACAATAGCATCCTTGACCCTGTAGGTAACGAAACGTGAATGGGTGAATTCGTCGCTGAATGCCACAGTGTCGATGGAGAATGTGCCGCCTACCGACATCAAAGTCCCCCAATCGAATTCTTTGGCATGCTCGTAAAGGTCGTCGGTGTTGCGGGCCTTGAATTTATGTATCGGTTTGAGAATGCGCAACGCCGTGCGGCAACACAGGTTCGCCTTATAAAGCATTTCCAGGTCGCCTTCAAATGACACCATCCGGCGTCCCGGCTCAACATTTTCGGCACCAAGGCCACGCAGCTCCTCGGCCAGCACATCTTCCAGACCCTGGAAGGTTTTAGCCACCATTTCAAATTGTTCTTTCATCGTCGGGGACAGTAAAGTTGCCGCAAAGTTACGAAAAAGAAACTGAAGAAGCAGAACGCAAGCAGCAATAAGTCAGAAGTAAGGGTGAACAAACCTTGCAATTTCACATCAAAGCCCCGATTACCTCACACTTATGGCTGCAAATCCCCGTAGGAAGCCTCTGCCGCATTGAGGTGCTGTTGGTTACGTGATGCGATGGTTTCGACAGGCACAGGAAGCCGCACCCACAGGCTGTTGGGAATCAGGCGCCATAATCCCACCAGGATGTTCCACCGCCAGTCAACAACCGAAACCCGCCTCCGGCGGCGAATTGCGCGTATAATTCTCGGCACGGCATAAGGAAGCTGCATAATCATTGGATAATTCCGGTCATCGTCAAGCAAAGGCGTACGAATCCAGCCGGGACGGATGTCGGTGAATTTTATATGCAGCTTCTGGATTGTGGCAAGTTGGTTGAGCGCCCGCAGGTAGGTTTGCTGGAAACGTTTCGAGGCACTGTAGGCTGCAAGATGCCCCAATCCGTTAGTACCGGCAACGGAGGTTATGGCCGCAATCTGGCCGAATCCGGCACGCTCGTCGCGGAAATAGCGGAAAGCGGTGTCGACCATACGTGTGAACCCCACAACGTTGGTCTGCATGGTCGCTACCTCCTTATCGACCTCCAATTCGTCGTTGCCGTAACCGATTCCGGCGATATGGAAGTACACATCCATGCCACCCATGCGGCGGATAAGGTGACGCAGATGCTCGGATGCTTTCTCGTCTGTTACATCAATCCGGGAATAGAAAACGCGGCCCGGATATTTTTTCTGAAGCTCCTTCATCACTTCGACCTTGCGCCCGGCTATGCCTACAAGCATTCCGTCGGCGGCAAGCCGTTCGGCCACATTCAGCCCGATTCCCGATGTCGCCCCCACGATAACCACTTTCTTCATAACACTCCGGATTTAAAAGATTAGAACCATAGTGATTCATTATGAAGCAGGTAGGGAGAAATACCCGCCGCCTCAAAGAAAAAAACGCAACATCCGAATCGGATGTTGCGTTTAATCAAATTAAAAAACCCAAACGTATTTTATATTCACAGTTTCTTCATAAAGCGGAGCACACGGCTGGAGCCGTCGGCAGTAACCACTTCGGCAATGCATGCCCCGGCAGGGAGATCTGCAATCGACACCGTTGCCGCCCCGTTAAGATTATGGGTGGCATGCAGCACACCGTCGACAGAGAACAGGCGCAACGTATAATCCCCTTCGGCCCCAAGAATGGTGAGGCAGTCGCGCGCCGATAACCTGACACGGATTTCGGACGCCGCACCTGAAACGCCGTCGAGGGCCGACGACGGGTCGTACGCCCCCAGCTGGTCAAAACAGGCATAACCCGGCACAAAATCCTTCTGCGTGCTCTCATAGTCGAGCTTCAAAGTGTTTACCGCACCAAGCTGCGAGAGGTCAAACCATTTCCAGTCGGAAAGCACATATCCCCCGGCCTCGCCATATTCGCCACGGAAATCGGCAAGCACGGCATCGACAACACCGGTCTCTTTTCCTTCGGCATCGTAGCCGTAGATTTTCAACGTCATGTAGTCGCCGTTTTCAGCCGTGAATTTAGGGCACCACGTGTCGCCTAACAGAATTTTCTCGGCAGTGACGGCAGCATTGGTGATATACACACCGGGGATTACAAGCCCTTTGTCGGAAGCCGACACATTGATACGCGTGTCGGCATACATCATATATGCCACCCCGTAGTTGTCAGTCTTGGCGGCACCACCACCTACCACATTGCGGAACTGGTTTGTGTAATCATCGTTGAACTCGGTTGCGGTTTCATTTGCATAACCATATCCGCACCATGCCCCGTATTGCACCATCGGGAAGTTGCCGAAGCGGAAAGAACCGCTGAAGAACGCATCTGAAACCGTTTCGGCTGTCGCATCGGGATCGAACATCCAGTTGCTTTCAGATTCAAGGAAAAGGTCATCGAATGTGGCTACACTAAGGGTCGGGGCAATCACCGGCACAAGGGCTTTAGTCCGTGCGGTCTGGCCGTCGGCCGATGTAATCTCCAAACGATAAGTCTGGTTCACGGACGCCTCACAGGTAAACAGATCGGATGAACCTACAGGTTCATTCATCTGGTCGACCCACTGATATGTATAAGGCTCTTTACCACCTACTGCATATGCTTGCAGCACAATGCTTTCGCCTGCGGCAACAGGCTCCTCATCCCAATCAATCACAGCCATAAGCGGCTCAATAGTCTCGGTGGTCGAGAACAGCGGGGAGGCAACGATTTGCGACTCTTCGCCCAATGCGCTGACCATCAGGAAATAAGCCTTATACTCCGTAAGCTGGTCGAGGAAGTTGAATGTGTAGGGGGTTTCAACGTCGGCATCACATGCCACAGGACGGGTGCGCATCAGCTCGTCACGCGAGGGAGCGTCGGACGAAGCTTTCACCGCCTTGGCATAAAGGGAGCCGCCTACTGTCCAACGGGTGTTGACCGTTGCCGAAACATCCTTTACCGTCCCCAATGCCGGATACCCGTCCATGATTTCAGGTGCCACAGCCACCACCGGCGCATATTCATAAGCCCCGGCGGTTGTTTTCTCCGGGCGTTCCGTGCCTTCGGCATCGTGCGTCACAGCTTCAAGACGCGGCATCGCCATAGCCTCACCGGCTGAACGGAGGTGAAGGTCTGAATCGCTGAAAAATTCGGCCTGCATCCACACGGAGCTGTTATCGCCTGTCGCTTCCTGATATTCGGCAAATGTCTTCCCGTCGCCGTCCATCACTTCCGCCCCGCCGTAATAAACGTTTCCCGAGAATTTAAGGTTGCCGTAGTGAGAGGCATCCCACGGGCGGAGCGGCCCGGACGCAGTGGAGTTCTGAAGGATATTGTTGCAGACCATGGCGGCGCCATTGGCCGGTGCCGTACTGGAAAAAGCAAGCGCGAACACCGACTTGAGTGTCGAAGCCCCTTTGACATTTACGGAATTGTGCGCCACAATAACATTCTGAATCGAGGCATCCTGCATTATGCCGTAAGTATAGGCTGACGCGGCATTGGGGATGACCACGATATTATTGGCAACCAAAGCCGGGTTTGCCTGGTCTGACAGGCCACCTCCGGTGCGGAGGTAGATGCCTGTGCCGTCGGTCGACTGGAGCATCGACACCTTGTTGCCTGTTACACGGTAGGCACCGTGCGGGCGGTAAATGTCGATTGCATTATAGCTCTTACGGGCGGTTTCGGAAGTAATGCTATTTCCGGCCACGGTGAAATCCTGGCAATCGTTCACATAAATACCCTTGAAATAAGGATTGGAAAAAACATTGCCGGTAACGGAAATCCCTTTTACCTTAGGCAGAGCCACAAAACCGGCCCCCGACGCATACATGGCAATATAACCGCCGTCGAAATAGCTATCCTTAACGGTGAGGTAATCGCAGTTGGTATTCTCCACATTGCCTCCGTCGGCCACCCTTACCAACGATGTTTCCGCACCGCCGGTCACATCCGCACGGATAATGCAGTTCTCAATGGAACAATGGCGGCTGCCGTTCCTGAAAAGGATTGCCGAATAAGATTCGTCGGAAGTTTCGGATTTCGGTACGGACACAGTAAGGTTGCGGAAGTGCACATATGAGGAATTGTCGACTGTCACCACCCCTCGGTCGGCAAGCACCCCGGCACCCGAAATCACCACTTTGTCGCGGTTGCCCGAGAGCGACGAGAACACAACGGGATGAGTAGCCGTGCCACCCTGGATGTCGGCAACGGTTATATTTTCCTTATATTCCCCGTCTTCCAGCATGAACAGGACTGATGCCTCCACACCTGCCGCAAGGGCATCCACCGCTTCTGCCAGTGAATGATAAACGGCATCGTCCGACGCACCTACACGGAATGTGCCACCAAGCCCGGCCTTAACCTTTACCGTGGCGGCATTCTCTGCCGGCACTGTCACAGCCTCGCCGGTTGTAGACACCGAAGTCACAGCTGCCGTCAGGCTGTTGCCTGCAACCGCCTGCCCCGAAATATCGGCGGCAACCCACAGATGGTAAACCCCGGCTGCGTCAAATTCCACAGGACGGTTGAACACCAGCTCCGCTTTCCCGGCATCGAAACGTGTAACGGCGTCACACACCGGGGTTACAGGGGCGAACACCCCGTTGGTGCCCGTATAGAAAACCTTTGCACCCTGGATGTCGGCAATATCCGACGAACCGCTGAAATCAACGCCCACGCCTGAAACGGCAACCTTCCCGGAATTACCGGAAACAGTCACCTCAAGGTGGACTACCGGCACATCACCCGAACCACGCACCACATCACCGGCTACACCGGGAGAAACAGAAATCCCCCCGACATCCATTTTCACGGCATCAAGCGATGTTACCGACATCACCCAGCCTTTCAACGTCGAGGCTGTGGCATGAGCCTTGAAGTCGACCGTCAGCGACCCGTCGGCAGCTTTCGAAAGCACGTTTGACGGGCCGGTTGTGGTGGAATAACCTGTGCCTTTCCCAACCACTGCGGCAGCATCCACATCATGGCCGCTGTAAACATACATTTTGCCCCCGCCGATGCTGAATTCCTCGGCATTCAACATCAGCACCTTCCCTTCATGGGCCGGTATGAATGTCACGGTTCCGGCAAAACCGGGGGTAATATTGGCATCCGCCCCGCCGTCATCATAGAACGTGAGCGGGGAATCCACCGTCACGGTATGCCCTGTTCCCGGTTCCAATACATAGGTCTGCATGGCATCGGATGCATAAGCCCTGGCAAAGCCTCCGCTTAGGAGGGATGCCAAAACCAAAAATGTAGAAATGTGTCTCATGTAAAAATTTTAATGATTATGTTTATTTAGTCAGTTTCAACATGGCGGCCAGCCGCCCCACCCGCAGCAGGCAAGAAACACGGGGGCTTCTTTTGCAACCGGCTTTACCGTAGGTTGCATGCCTTGTCCCGTTAGGGAAAAGCATGCGTAACAACACGACAAAACCGCAGGCAGCAGAAGCCACACGCGGGGGAATTGTAACTCATAAAAAGCGCAACGTAAGCAGCGCGATTGTAATGGGAACAAGATTAGCCATGGTCTCAATCCTCGAAGACGTGTTGTTAAAACGGCTGTTGCATGCAGACGGCTTTATCCGGAACCGGCAACACAGAGTCGCACAATTGCAGCATAAGACGCACTACATGCAGATAGGACACACAGGCAGGTCTTCTGACTCGCTTCTTCCCGGATCCGTCGCCTTGCCTTCCCACGGTTCTTTCAGATGAACCGCAGTGGCAACCCCATCTCGGTTGTGGCGACAACGAGGGGCAAATCCCGGCTTTCGCCTGTAAGGACGGCTCTCCGCCCTACCCTTAGGATTCGCCCGAAGCACACAGCAGCGGGACTGTCAAGGATTCTCACCCTGTTCCCTTTTAAACGTCCGGCAGGGAAACTCCCTGTCATCGGTCACCTGTTGTCGGGTCTGCAAAGGTATGCAGATAACTTCGATTATGCAAAAAAGAAGTTGAGAAGTTAAGAAATTGGAGGTGTTGGAAGAGATTGTTGGATGCACTATTACTGATAAGCCGGGGCCGGGAAGAGAATTTTTTGTATTCTCTTCCCGG
>OFHP01000945.1_pt1 | contig 15076 bp, 11 predicted proteins | sample 1521651 | NCBI WGS metagenome assembly OFHP01 (sample SAMEA3504105, study PRJEB24116) | mouse gut metagenome | biome: mouse gut; feature: mouse-associated habitat; material: faeces | place: Denmark | collected 2011 | reverse complement strand
ACGCACATGGCCGAAAGGCCGTAATAGCCCTTGGCTTCCTTGATCTTCACGGAACTCCGCACGCCGGGCGCGGCGGCCCCGGGCACGCGGAAGGTGGTCACGTCAAGGCGTTCGATGGGCGTCTCCACGGGCTTTTCAAGCTGCGGCACCCATTCGTAGGGGAGACGGTAGGCGCGATAGACCATGTTCATGTTCAGCGCCGTTCCCCAGTAGGGGCAGACGTATTCCCAGACCAGCTCGTGATCCGGCGTCACTTCAAACACGCGGCCATGCGAGCCTTCGGTGATCATGGTGTTGCCGTTGGGCAGACGCTGCGCCCCGCTGATGAAGGGGCTGTAGAAACGGTTGGCGTCAAGCGGCATGACGTAACCCGCTTCCTTGGGGGTCATCTGCCAGACGATTTCGAGGCTGACGGGATCGATTTCCAGCACGCGGGAGTAGTCGCGCAGCGCGCCGCGGATGCCGGTAGGAGAGCCCGGATTGGGGGCGTAGTAACCCGCCCAGCCGCCGTTGTCGTAGATGAGGATGTTGCCTTCTCCGGGCAGGCCGCGGGGGATCATGTGGCAATGATGCTGGCCAATAATCCAGCCCAGCTTGCGCAGTTCCGGGGTCTGATCATAGGTGGGGCCCACCTTCCAGACGATGTTTCCGGTGGCCTTCTCGATAATCAGAATGATATTGGCGTCGCGGCAGTCGATGATGATGTTGTCGGGATGGAAACGCTTGTCCCCCGCGTCGTACCATTTGTTCGGGCCGAGCACGGACATGGAATTGGTGTGCACCCAGTCTCCGGCGATGTGGCTCTTGCCGAAGCCCGTGTAGTAGTTGGGATCGCGGTACATGAGATTGCGGGCGATGGCGTCGAAGCCCAGTTCCTCAAAGTGATCGGAAACCTTCCATTCCCAGAGGATGTCACCGTCCCAGTCCACCTCGTAAATCACGTCGTCGAGGAGAAGCTTGTCGGAAATTTCCGGCACGCGCACGTTCTTGTGCGAAAGGACGAGGGTCGTGCCGCCGTCGGTGCGGGGCTCCATGCCGGGCACGTAGTAGCCCACAGTATTGCCTTCGCGCTGATAGTCGTGATGCTGGCGGGCCATCCACTGCGGCTCCTCGCCCGGGTCCTCGATGAATTCGGCCTTGTCGAACTTCCAGACGATGTTGCCGTCCCAGTCCACCTGTACAAGATCGGTGTTGTCTTGATTGCCGTATTTGGGGTTGCGTTCGCCAAGGCTCCCCATGACGTAACCGCCGGGCAGCATCTTGTTGGGGAACCCGTGCAGGCCCTCCCACATGCGCACTTCCGCGCCGTTCATGTCGATCAGCAGCGCCCCGCGCTCCGCGGCCTGAAGGATGGTGTAGCCGCCCCAGCATTTTTCAGGGTTGTAAATGGTGACGCCGGTAGGAAAAACAGTCGCACTCATCGCGCACTCCTTCGATTGTTCCGGAAAAGCGCGGAAACGCACCGCTCTTTCCGGGTTCTTTCATGCCCAAACGTCGGCCAAGGGTGGGAAGCTCTGGCCGCGCCCTTGAACCATCGCCGTCTTTCGTCTATGCCCTTGACGAGAAAGATTGTCCACCCGCACATCGTAAACATGAAGCGCGCAAGGGAATGTAACCCGCGCAACGATCCGGCGAAAAAGTCGGGAAAAGCCCTTTTCATCCCTCCACAAAGGCGGCAGCCTATGGATATGCCCTCCCACACCGCACCGCCGCGTACGGTCATCATCTCCCACAGCGGCCTTCACGAGCCGTGGCGCGAAATCCTGCACCGGGGGACGCGCCTCGTCCTTCCCCGCTCCCCCTACAACCACCAGTCGACCACGGACTGCTTCTATTTTATCGACAAGGGGCGCGTGCGGCTCACCTACACGGGTACGCTCGGGGAGGATCATGTGGTCATGTTCTTCGGCCCCGGCTGCATTTTCAACGAAACCAGCGTCCTGACCGGGGACGAAAGCACGATGGCCTCCTTCCGGGTGCTGGAAAGGACGGAAGCCTACCGTTTCCCCGGCCAGCTCCTGCACGACCGGGATTTCATCCTCGCCTACCCGCACCTCTACAACAACATGCTGCGGGGGACCGCCCTCAAGTTCTCCAATATGTTCCACGTCACCTATCTCATCCGGCACGGCACGCCGCTCCTGCGCGTGTGCCGCTTCCTGCGCCAGCTTTCCCGCTGCCACAACAACGCCGTCCGCTTCCCCCTCGACATGACGCAAATCGAGCTGGCTTCCGTGCTGGACATGCACCGCGTCTCCCTTTTCCGCTGCCTCCAGCAGTTGCGTGACATGGGCCTCTTGCTTCACTTCTCCCGCCGGGAAGTGCTCCTGAGCGACGTCGAGGAACTGGATGCCTTCCTGCAATCGCAGGAAGACAAGGAGTGGGACTAGGCGAGCGGCAACATCCCTCAACAAGGGGATGAAAGGCGTTTCGGCAGGATGCGGGACGGTGCCTGCGCCCGGGTATCCTTCCGGCGGCTACGGCGGGACAGGGGATGGCTCCCGAAAAAATTCCGTAAAAATTCCGTTGACAAGGGGTGACGCGGGCCGCCGGGATCAGTGATCATGCGGGGCGTTACCGAGCGGGTGGGCGTGATAGTGGGCGTGCGCCCAGACGGGCGCGGCGTCCGTGAGCCGACCGTCCGCCACCGTAAGATAGCCGGTGGAGGTTTCGGCCAGAAAATCCCAGTCGTGGGAGATGATGATCCGGGCCGTGGGCAGCGCCTTCAGCACGTCGATGATCCGCAGGCGCGCCTCGGGGTCAAGGCCGTTGGTGGGTTCGTCGAGAAGCAGGGCCTCGGGGTGCATGGCGAGGACGGCGGCGAGGGAGACGAGCTTTTTCTCCCCGCCCGAAAGCCGATGCGTCAACCTATGTTCGAAGCCCTCCAGCCCGAGCCGCCGCAGGGTTTCGAGCGCGCAGTCACGCGCCTCGTCCGGCCCGTAGCCCAGATTGAGCGGCCCGAAGGCCACGTCTTCGAGCACTGTGGGACAGAAAAGCTGATCCTCGGCGTGCTGGAGCACCAGCCCCACCTTGCAGCGCAAGGCCCGGAAATCCTTTTCCGTCCGCAGGGCCTCGCCATGAAAGAGCACTCTGCCCGCCTGCGGCGCCGCCAGCCCCATGATCAGCCGGAAGAACGTCGTCTTGCCGCTCCCGTTGGGACCGTACAGCCCGATCCGCTGATCCGGGTACAGGGCAAAGCTCATGTCCTCGAAGACCCGCCGCCCGCCCGGATAGGCGAACGAGAGGCCCTCCAGCGCAAAAATGGGTTCAGCCACGGTACAACTCCATATACCAGTCCGCAGCCATAAGGCAGAGCAGGCAGCCGGACGCCGCCGCCGCGAAAGCCGCGTCGCGCGCCGTGGCCCGAAAAGCCGTCACGGACCGGAAACGTCCGGAAAATCCCCGCAGGATCATGGCCTCGTATACCCGGGCCGAACGGTCGAAGCTGTGCACGAAGACCATCCCGATCATGTTGCCGAGGGTTCGGTAGGTGTGCCGGTCCGTGCGCGGGACAAAGCCGCGCAGCCGGGCCGCCACATGCAGCTTGCGCCACTCCTCCGCGATGACGTGCAGGTAGCGGTAGGTGAAGAGAAAAAGGAAAACCAGCTTGGAAGGGAAACGCAGGCGGTCGAGCGCGTAGCCGATGGTCGGGGAATCCATCGTCGCCACCAGCGCCAGGAAAAACATCACAATGGCATTGGACTTGAGAGTGACGAGAAAGGCCAGCATGAGCCCTTCCCGGCTGAACGTGAACGGCCCCCACGCGGCCAGCGCCTGCCCGGGCATGGTCAGGGGAACCGTCAGCCAGAGGAAGGCGATGAAGACGTTCACGGCGAGCCGCCGCAGCACGGCCCCCGCCGGAGGACGGCTCAGGACCAGCGCCAGCGCCGCGAAGCCGAGGCCGAGGCAGGCGGCCCCGGCATGGCGCAGCACGGCCAGCCCCACGGCGAGGGCAAAGGCCGCCACCAGCCGGAAGCGAGGGTCCACGGCATGGAGGAGGGACTGTCCCCGGGCAAAGGGCTCGTCAAACATCAGGGCCTCCGCCGGAAATAGGCCGCCACACCGATAAGGCCAAAAATCCAGCCTATCCCTCCGATGATGTCCCGCAGGGAAGGCCCGGCTTCCACCTGTTCCCCGAGCAAACGCTTGATGGGCGAGAGCTTGGCGTCCAGCGCGGCGTTGACGATACGCTCGACGTCCTCCGGCGTGGCCCCGCCCGACGCCCCGCCAGACACCCCGGAAGACGCGGGAAGCGAGACGGACCCTCCCGGAGAGGCGGAAGCCGACGCAGGCGCGGACGGCTCGGCCACGGGAGCGGCCCCCGGGGAAGGCCGGGCCTCCCCAGCCGCCGCGAGTTCGTCGGCCTCCACGATCCATTCGTTCTGATGCCCTTCCCCGGCGATGATGCGGAGGCGCAAGGCGTGCCCGGCCCGAAGCATGGCGTCGGACAGCGGAAAACGAAAAACGCCCTTGTCGTCCGTCAGCCCCTGCAGGAGCTTTTCCCCGCTTTCGGCGTCAAAAACCTCCACCGTGCCCTGCCGGACCTTCTGGCTGCGGTTGTAACCGCACTCCACGACCACGGCATCCCCGTCCACAAAGGCAAAGATGTTGACCCGGTGCGCCCCGGCGGGCGAAGCCGTCAAACACAAGCCGAGGCAAAGCCCCGCCATAAGGATTGCCGCCCTCATCGTGAAAACTCCAGCATCTCCGGGCGAACCCGGGCGATAAACGAAAGGGTCAGGGCCGTGATCACCCCTTCCGCAATCATGACCGGAATATGGGCCATGAAAATGATTTTCGCGGCGCTCGCAAAGCCCTCGCTGCTCAAGCCGAGAGAAACGGCGGTCAAGAACCCCGCTCCGGCCACGGCCAGCGCGCCACAGGCGAAGCCCGCCGCCGCCCGCAGCGCGGGAGAACGGGTCAGCAAGGGCCGGAACAGGTACCAGCAGATCACAGCCGGAAAAGCCATGTTGAAGGTATTCACCCCAATCACGGTAAAGCCGCCGTACTGGAAAAGAACCGCCTGAAGCAGCAAGGCGACGAAAATCGCGGGAAAGGCCGCCCAGCCCAAAAGGATGCCCACAAGCCCGTTGAGGATCAGGTGCGCGCTGCTCGGGCCGATGGGCACATGGATGAGCGAGCCGACGAAAAAGGTTGCGGCCAGAATAGCCACGGTCATCAGGCGGTCATAGTCGAGTTTGCGCAGCCCCATGGCCAGACCCGCCACGGCCAGCGCCGCGCCCGCACCGAGCACCGCCGGAGAAAGGACGCCTTCGGAAATATGCATGTCCTGCCCTCGTGTGCGGGAAACCCCTTTCCCGCCTGCTTTCTTCACGTCTCAGCCCACAGGAAGCCGCCTGCGTCGCTGTTCCCCGACCGCGTGGCCGCAAAACCTTTCCGCCCAGAGCGCCGGAGTCCGCGACTCACGTTTGACAAGCCCGGCAGTCGTGCCCTTCAGACCAGCGCGCCGGGGTCCGTCTTCCAGTCCTGGCCACATTGCCAGGGAAAAACGGCCTCCCGGCGCTGCGCGCGGCTTCGCCTTTTCCGCGCCGCCGAGAAACAAAGGCCTTTCACGGACGGCGTTTTCCCGATCCTAGTCCCCGACGCGCACGGGGTCCACAAATTCGGCCCACAGCACGGCCCCAAGCTCAACATCCTTGGGCGCGCCCTCATGGTCCATCTTCTCGTCCGCCGTGTTCAGGGCGGCAAAGCCCCACCATCCGGCAAAGGGCACGCCGTAGGTGAAGACGCCATTCGCGTCGGCCTTGACCACCTGCGTCACCAGATAGTCGTTGGGGGCCTTGTAAACGCGATCCCGGTTGTAATACTCGACTTCCACCTCAGCGCCGGGCACGGGCTTGCCGTCCATGAGCACCTGCCCCTGAAAGACGTTTCCGGCGTAATTGCCGAAAGGACGGGTCAGGGGCACGATTTCCGTCTTGAGGCCCGCAGGCTCATCCCAGCCTTCCTCTTCCCCGAAGGCGGCCACGTAGGTCTTGGCGTAGTGGACGATATAGCAATCCTCGGCCGCCTCCCAATACGGCTGCGGCTCCATCACGAACTGGTAGACGCCCGGGCGCTTGATCACGTAGTCGGCGGTCCAGCCCTCGTGATCGAGGATCGTCTTGCCCTTGAGCCCGGTCAAGTCCTCGCTCTTGCCGTCGACGATCACCCGCGCCGCCTTCGGTTTGGCCTGCGCCATGCCCCGCATCTCCATGGGATGCGAGAAGGAGAAATCAACGGACAGCGCCGCCTCTTTCTTGTCCGTCACCGTGGACGTGGAGGGGATGACCATGCCGAAGTGGGCCGAGGCCACGCCCGAAAGGGCCACCATAAGGGCGCAGCTTGCCGTGAGGGTTTTCCACATACGTATAACTCCTTGGATGGGGTGCGGCCCGGAGAACGCGGATGCGCGAAGCCGCCGCGCCGTCATCAGCGGCGCATGGCCTTTGGTAACACAATATGCAGAAAAGTAACAACCGTAAAAAACGCCCTTTCCCTTAGTATCATGAGCGGAGGGGCTCATCGACGTATCGGAGGCGTCCCGTCGCGCTGCGGGCCTCGGCGCGGCCCGGTCCGAAAAGGGGTATGAAAAAAGGATCATGCCGAAGCATGATCCTTGCGTATCCGGAGAAAAAACGCTTTTGCGGCGGAAGCCCTACTCGTCGGCGGGCTTTTCCGGGCGGATGGTCAACACGGGGCACGCCGCCGAACGGACCACTTCGTTTGCCACGGAACCGAAGAAGAGACGATCCAGCCCGGCCCGGCCATGCGTACCCATAACGATGAGGTCCGCGCCCTGCTCGCGGGCGATTTCCACAATCTTCTCGGCGGGCCTGCCTTCATAGATCAGCCCGGTAGCCTCGATCCCCGCGAAATGCGTTTCGATGAAGGCGTCCATATTGGCGCGCGAACCGGCCCAGATGCTCCGCATCCCCTTGGCGATGTCCTCCACGGGGACTTGCAGGTTCTCGTAGGCGCTACGCGAAGAAATGACGTACATCACCACAACGGATGCTCCGGCCATTTCAGCAAGCATTCTGGCATAGTCAGCCGAAGGATTGAGCGAATCCATGAGGTCTACGGCACAGAGAATCTTCTTCAGTTCCATAAGGCACCTCCATAATAATGCAGTGCGGAGAGAGAAGGATTGTCTTTACCGTAGCCCGAAATGCGATAAAGTCAAGCCTTGGGCTCCGGCGAAGGCGTTTTGCCGCGTAACATGGCCGTTTTCTTGCGATGGAACAGCCGGAACACCACAACGAAGAACACGGGGACCAGAAAGATGCCGAGAGCCGTTGCGGAAATGGTCCCGCCCATGACGCCCGTGCCGATGGCGTTCTGGCTGCCCGACCCCGCGCCCCGGCTGATGGCGAGGGGCAGGACGCCGATGAGGAAGGCCAGCGAGGTCATGAGGATGGGCCGCAGGCGCAGGCGGGCCGCCTCCACCGCCGCGTCCGCGAGGCTGGCTCCCTGCTGATACAGCTCGCGGGCGAACTCCACAATCAGGATGGCGTTCTTGGCCGAAAGGCCGATGGTCGCCAGAAGGCCGATCTGGAAATACACGTCGTTGGACAGGCCGCGCACGTCCGTGGCCGCCACCGCCCCGAGCACCCCGAGGGGCACGACGAGGATGACCGAAACCGGGATGCTCCAGCTTTCGTAGAGCGCCGCAAGGCAGAGGAACACCACCAGAATGGACAGTGCGTAGAGGAAAGGGGCCTGCGAGCCGGAAAGCCGCTCCTGAAAGGACATGCCCGTCCACTGGTAGCCGACCCCCTCGGGAAGCTCCTTCATGAGGCGCTCCATTTCGAGCATGGCCGTGCCCGAGCTTTCCCCCGCCGCCGCGCGCCCCTGAATGCGGAAGGCCGAAACGCCGTTGTAGCGTTCAAGCTGCATGGGGCCGTAGGTCCAGCGCGCCTCCCCGATGGAGGCGAAAGGCACCATTTCCCCCTTGCCGTTCCGGAAGTGCCAAAGCTGGAAATCCTCGGGCAACATGCGGAAAGGCGCGTCCGCCTGCACGTAGACCTTCTTGACGCGGCCCCGATCCACGAAGTCGTTGACGTAGCGTCCCCCCCACGCCGCCGCAAGGTCCGCGTTGACGTCGTCCAGCGCGAGGCCGAAGGCCCCGGCCTTTTCCTGATCGATGGTCACCTCAAGCTGCGGAGTGTCGTCCTGCCCGTAGGCGCGGACATTGCGCAACAACGGGCTGCGCTGCGCCAGCTCGATGAGCTGATCCCGCGCGGCGACGAGGCGCTCATGCCCAAGCCCGGCCTGATCCTGCAACTCGAAGTCAAACCCGGTCGAACTGCCGAGGGAACGGATGGCCGGGGGCGCGGATACCAGCACGCGGGCGCTGATGATGGAAGAAAAAGCGCGGTTGGCCCGGTCGATGATGGCCGGAGCGCGCAATTCCGGGGCGTTGCGCTCGTCCCAGTCGCGCAGGCGGATGTTGCCCTGCGCCGTGCTCTGCCCCTTGCCGCCCCACGAGCGGCCAAGGGTCAGCATCATGCCCTGCACGGTGTCCTTTTCGTTTTCGAGAAAATGCCGCTCCACCTGTTCGACCACCTTGAGGGTTTCCGATTCGGTGGCTCCCGGCGGCAACTGCACCTGCACGGTCAGGATGCCCTGATCCTCGTCGGGCAGGAAGGAGGTTGGCATCCGCCATAAAATCCAGCCCCCGCACACGATCATGGCCAGATACACAACCATGAGGCGGCCCCCGGCGCGGATGGCCTTGCCCACCAGCCCCCGATAGGCGTCCGTCGCCCGGTCGAACGTGCGGTTGAACCAGCCGAAGAAGCCGTGCTGTGTCGTGGAATGGCCGCGCTTGAGGAAGGTGGAGCACAAGACCGGGGTCAGCACCACGGCCACGACCACGGAAAGGAGCATGGCGGAAACGATGGTCAACGAGAACTGGCGGTAGATGGCGCCCGTCGTGCCGCCGAAAAAGGCCATGGGCACAAAGACGGCGGAAAGCACCGCGGCGACGCCCACCAGCGCCCCGGTTATCTGCTCCATCGTCCTGACCGTGGCCTCGCGGGGCGGGAGGCCCTCCTCGGCCATGACGCGGGCTACGTTCTCCACAACGACGATGGCGTCGTCCACCAGAAGGCCGATGGCCAGCACCATGCCGAACATGGTCAGGGTATTGATGCTGAAACCGAAGGCGGCCATGACGCCGAAGGTGCCCAGCAGCACCACGGGCACGGCCAGCGAGGGGATCAGGGTGGCCCGGAAGTTCTGGAGGAAGAGGTAGATGACCGCAAAAACAAGGACGATGGCCTCAAGCAGCGTCTTCACCACCTCGATGATGGAAATCTTGATGAAGGGCACGGTATCGTAGGGCGAAACTACCTCGACCCCGTGCGGAAAGTAGGGCCGCATCTCCTCAAGGAAGGCGGCCACGGCGTTGGACGTGTTCAGCGCGTTGGCGTCCGAGGAAAGCTTGATGCCGAGGCCCGCAGCGGGCTTGCCGTTGTAGCGCGCAGCCGACGTATAGCTTTCCTGCCCCAGTTTCACCCGGGCCACGTCCCGCAGCCGCACGGCGGAGCCGTCCGGGTTGACGCGCAGGAGGATAGCCTCGAACTCCGGTACGGTGGACAACCTTTTCTGCGCCTTGATGGTCACGTTGATCTGCTGCCCGTCAAGGATGGGTTTCGCGCCGATCTGCCCGAGCGAAACCTGCGTGTTCTGCGCCTTCACCGCCGCGATCACGTCCGAGGGCGTCAGCTTGTAGGAAAGGAGCTTTGAGGGATCGAGCCAGATGCGCATGGCGTAGGGCGCGCCGAACAGCGAAACCTCGCCCACGCCGTCCACGCGGCTCAGGGGATCGAGGATAGTGGAGCCCACGAAGTCGGAGAGGTCGGCGGCGGTCATGGCGTCGTCGGAGGAAACGAAGGCGTACATCTGGAGGAAGCTGTCCGCCACCTTGGTGACGGTGACGCCCTGCCGCGTGACCTCCTCGGGGAGGGAGGACATGGCAAGCTGGAGCTTGTTCTGCACCTGCATCTGCGCCACGTCCGGGTTGGTGTCGGGGTCGAAGGTCAGACGGATGGAAACCTGCCCCGCCGCGTCGCTGGTGGAATGGATGTACAAAAGCCCGTCGATGCCGTTGAGCTTCTGCTCGATGATCTGGGTAACGGTATCTTCGAGCGTTTCGGCGGAGGCGCCGGGATATTTGGCCGAAATGGTGACCACGGGCGGCGCGATGCGCGGATATTGGGCGACCGGCAGACGAAAGAGGGAGATGCCCCCGGCCAGCATGATCAGAATGGCGATGACCCACGCAAAAACGGGACGGTCGATAAAGAAACGTGCCATAGGTGCTCTAGAAGCGTTGCGCCTCCAGCCGGAGCAGGCGGGGCCGCAACGCCGGTGATGTCATGCGCGGTTCCCGCGCGGTTTTGAAAAGGACTCCCACAAGGGGCAGACAGGGCGTGCCCCATAGCGGCATAGGGAACAATCGGAACTGACCTTCAAGGGGCGTTCAGAAGGTGCCCCTCGGGAGGGCCTCCGCCGGGGCTTTCCCCCGCAGGAAAAAGCCGGCTCGGGGCCTTCTGCACAGACGATAAGGGACAGCGGCTTCCGAAGGCGAAACGCTGCGCGGGCCATCCCGAGGGCCGCTGCCGCTGCGCCTCGCTCCCTTTCCTAAGGACGGCGGGTAAAGGGAGGACGCGCCCCCTGCCCTTCTCCGTGGCCTCGGCAATATCGGCTTTCCCGCAGCAAAAGCAAAAAGGCCGAAACATTAGCCCCGCACCCGGACCGCCATACCGGGCCGCACATTCTGGCCGCCTTCGACAATGACGCGCTCGCCCGGCTTGAGGCCGGAGAGCCCCTGCCACGCGTCGCCAACGGTGCGCCCCACATCTACAGGGCGGGATTCCACCTGCCCCTGAGCGTTTACAAGCAAGACGGAAGCCTGACCGCGGGGATCGCGCAGCAACGCGCGCTGCGGCACCAGCAAGGCGTCTTCGTCCACGCCCTCGTTGAGCACGGCGCGGACATACATGCCGGGCAGCAGCAGGTGATCCGGATTGGGGAAAAGGGCGCGCAGGGAAACCATGCCCGTGCTCTCGTCCACGCTCACGTCGGTAAACTGAAACATCCCCGGGTGGGAATAGATGGAACCGTTTTCCAGCTTGAGGCGCACGACCGCGCCTTCGGCCGCCTTGCGCAGATCGCCGCCCGCGAATTGCGACCGCAGCCGCAGCACGTCCTGACTCGACTGGGTGATGTCCACATAGACGGGGTCAAGCTGGCGCACCGAGGTCAGCGCCTCGGCCTGATTCGCGGTAACGAGCGCGCCGGGCGTAAAGGCGGACTTGCCGATACGCCCCGAAATGGGCGAGCGGACCCGGGTATATTCAAGCTGTATCCGGGCCGTCTTCACGGCGGCGCGGTTGACCGCGACCTCGGCCTCGGCCTGCTTGAAGGCGGCCTGCGCGTCGTCGTATTCCTGCTTGCTCACGGCCTTGATGGAAAGCAGCTCGCGGTAGCGTTCCGCCTTGAGGCGCGCCGGGGCGACGTTGGCCTCCGCCTTCATAAGTGCCGCCTGCGCGCTGTCCAGCGCAGCCTCGTAGGTGGCGGGATCGATCTGATACAGAGCCTGCCCCGCCTGAACGTCCGCCCCTTCGGTAAAAAGGCGGCTCTGGATGATGCCGCTGACCTGCGGCCGCACTTCCGCCACCTGAAAGGAAGCGACGCGGCCCGCCAGTTCCGTCGTGTAGACGACGCGCTGCGGTTGCAGGGTGACGACGGCCACTTCCCGCGGCTCGGACGAAAGGGCCCGCGTCCCCCTCTCGTCGCAGGCGGCGAGCAAGAGGGCCGCCAGCAAGAAGGCCGTCCGCAGCAACATTCCGGGATTGCTCATGTAAACACTCCTCGCCATCCGTCGGCGGCCCACTGCCCCCAACGCAGGCGCTTGTCTCTTCTTGGATAAGCCGATTATAGCAGCAGACCAGCCGACACAAAAGCCCTCTTCCATCGATCCCACAGGAAAAATTCTCAAAATACGCCGGGAGGACGGTCACGGCGTTTTCCGGCCTGGTCGAGACGCGCTTCGCCCAACGCCGCCGAGGGGCAGAGTCCGGGGTAGCCGCGCACGCAAAAATCCTTAGGAAAAAAGCCGACGCTAAGGTGTGGGGCCGGGATGACCGCACACGCGAGGGAACTTCCAGCACGGCCGCCCATCAGGGCGTATCGAAAAAGGCGGCCAGTGCCTCCCGGCCCGAGGTCATCCCAAGAGCAAGCATGAGTTTGAGCCGGGCCTTGGGGCCGCTTGTTTCTCCGCCGAGGATAGCCCCGGCCTCAAGCACGGTCTTCGCGCCGCCTTCGTAGCCGTAGACGTCGAGCACGCGCCCCGCGATGGTCCGGGTGGTGATGACCACGGGAATGCCCTTCGCCACGGCCCGGCGGATGCCCGGCAACACGGCTGGAGGTACATTGCCCCGCCCGAAGCCTTCTATGACGATACCCCGGACCTGCCTCTCCGTGAGATAATCCACCAGCAGGGCATCCGAACCGCTGGCCAGCTTGATCAAATGAACGTCGTCCACAATATCGTCAGGCCGGAGAGTCTGCCTGCCAAGAGCCGCGCGCCGGAAAACGACCCGGTCGGGATCGACATACCCGAGCGGCCCCCAGAACGGCGACACAAAAGTTTCCGTATTGGCCGAATGGGACTTCATGACTTCGCGGGCGGCGTGGATTTCTTCATTCATGACCACGAGCACGCCTTTACCCCGCGCCTCGGGGCTGGCCGCCGTACGCACTGCGCAGAGGAGGTTCACCGGGCCATCCGGACTGATTTCCGCCGCCGAACGCATGGCCCCGGTCAGACAGATGGGTTTGTCTCCGCTGTGGACAAGATCAAGCAGGTAGGCGCTTTCTTCCAGCGTGTCGGTCCCGTGCGTGACGACCGCCCCCACAACATCTTCACGCGCAAGCTGCTCCTCCACCATCCGTCCGAGTTCAAACATGCGTCTTGGGGTCATGTGCGGGCTCGGAATGTTGGAAAACTCCCTGACCTCAATGGTAGCGGCCGCCCGCAGACCGGGAACGGACGCCACCAAATCCTCGCCGCTCACCGCCGGAACGACGCCGTGCGCCGGGTCCAGCTTCATGGCGATAGTGCCGCCCGTGGTCACAATCACAACTTTTTCATGCATAAGAATGCCCCAAAAGGTCTCAAAGGTACGCCCAAAGAAAGGAGGCACAGCTAGAGTGTCCTGAAGGTAGACCGTTTCCGTCCACTGCGGAAAAGGCTTGCCCTGAGTCCCCAAGCCGTACGGCCTGCCTCAACAAGCGGAACGCTGATACGATGCCCGGCTTTCCCCTGCTACCCCCGATTCAGGAATCAAGGCACGGCTTGCTCCCTGTACTATATGTGCCCCGCCACTCACAGGAAGTTACAGCCAGCTAGAAAAATTCCGCCTCTTCCCTCCAACTTCATCCCCATCAAACGCCTCCATCCATCCCGGCCTACGGCTCCCCTTGTAACTGTGGTCTCTGCGAGAGGCAATGTCCACCCGGGACTCATCCGCTGAACGGCAGGAACCTTTTATGCGTCCATGCCTTTCCTATTCCCCAAAAAGTCTCGTTAGTCATCCGCCCCTAAACCAGCCCGTTACCTCATCCTCCCCTCATTTCCAGCTCTATGTTTTTTCCCTTCCAAGTGTGCGTACAAAAAACAGTTACCTCACTCTGTACTCCGACAATTCAGGAAAAACCTGTCTTTCTCCAAATTATAAAAAAGGGCCACTTTCATGAAAACAAAAGCAGCCCTTCGTTAGAGAGAGAGAGAGAGAGAGAGAGAGAGAGAGAGAGAGAGAGAGAGAGAGCTATTCCGTCTTTTGCTTTTTTTCTCGTGCCTTTTGTGCTTTCAGGACATTGGACTGAAGTTTGTTCAGCAATTTGGAGCTAATCAGCTTCTGATCCGGGGCATAGCCGCAGAGTTTCTTATATTCTTCCACGCTCAAATCATGGCTTTCTATATGCTTGGTAGTGAGATTCTGGAAAGATTTACCGCAAATGCAACAAGTAATTTCCTCGTCGGAAATGGCATCTTCCGGTTTTACGACCAAACTCCGCTTGGTGTACTTTTTTCTCGGCACCACGGTTTCAGAAAGAGGTTCTTCCTTTACCCCCTCCTCTCCCCACGAGAGTGATTCCCCGCAACCTTCATGTTCCAAGGTCGCCAATTTGTTGTTGGCCTGAATGAGCCCCGCCTTCATAACCGTAAATTGATCGATGAGAAAAGGCATAGGTTGCTCGGGATATCTATCCATGACAAGTTTTAACAGGTCGGTATCACTGATCATTATGAAGACTCCTTAAGAAAGAATTTCTCTTGCTACTTATACCTAAAGTATTTTTTTTAAAGTGTATAGGGTACTAGATAAATATATAAGGAGGGTAAGCATACCCGAAAAAAGGAGGTCCTATACCATAAAAAATTTACATAAACTCAAAAGAGGCTAGAGGTGGAACTTATTTTTCCCTAAGATGTATCTATTACTCCTCAAATACCCGTGGATAGAATCCTCAGGAGGCCCCCGTCCTTTTCGGGATGGCATTTAAAAAGAGAAGACTATCAAGACCTGCCGGAGCTTCAGCTTCCTCAACCAGAAAGGCAGCCGAAACGGCCTATCTGCATCGGAGTGGAAATATTTCCTCAAGATAAACAGGGAACACCGCCAGAAGACAAGGCTCTCTGTTGTTTCTTCGTCCGGATGGCGAAGCCGAATTCTCTTTCACTCCAAGCAGGCTTCATGAGAAGAAACCTCCTTTCTAGGCCCAATATTTTCACACCAGAACATTGGCCTAAGTTGCCAACCTCTACGAACACTCTGCAGATATGTTTTTCAAGAGAATCTAAGGCAAAGATAAGCAAGAAAAGAAGAAGGTGAGAACTGGGAAGAAGATAGTGAGGATAAGAAAGAGGAGGAGGAAGAAAAGAAGGAGTGGGGAGAGGATAAAAGGAGAGGCGCTCACCAGAGATAGAGGGAGACTGAGGGCACAAAAAGGAACCCACCGGCATAGCCGGTGGTTCTTCATATGCGCCTGTAAGGCTCTG
>OFHP01000936.1_pt1 | contig 15131 bp, 12 predicted proteins | sample 1521651 | NCBI WGS metagenome assembly OFHP01 (sample SAMEA3504105, study PRJEB24116) | mouse gut metagenome | biome: mouse gut; feature: mouse-associated habitat; material: faeces | place: Denmark | collected 2011 | reverse complement strand
AATCCCGCCCAGAGCGGGGGCGGTAGCCTCAATGTCCGTGACGGCGCCCGGATTGACGTAGATCGAGCGGCATTCCACGCTGCGGGCCAGAATGTTCCCGCTGCGGTCGGTGATCATGCCGCGCGGCGTGGACACGGTTTCCGAGGACATGTGCTGCCGCCGCGCCCTTTCCGCCAGAAAGGGCCCTTCCCAGAGCTGGATATACGCGGCCCGCGCCCACAGCGCGCCCCACGCGAGGAAAAAGATCACCGCCACCGTGCGGAAGCGGACGCCGTTCCAGTCAACGGAGGCCAGCCATGCGCGCAGCCCTCCTTCCGACCGGCGGCGGTTGACGGCCTGCGGAGCCGTGTGACGAGTCGTGCGCCTGCGCGCGCCCAGATGTGCCATAGGAAAAAATCCTCGGAAAACGCTAGCGCGCTTCGGCTTCGGGCCCGGGATCGGGCATACGCCGTATCTGTCCGGCCCGCGCCTCGCTCATACCGAGCTGGGCGGCCTTGCGCCGCAGCACCTGAGGGGCGAGGAGCCTGTCGCGTTCGACTTCAAGCTTGCTCTTGAGAACGGACCGCTGCTCCACCTCGCTTTTAAGCTGGCGGATGGTATAGGCCTTGTCCGTGCGCTCGATGCTGAGCCAGATGAGGGCAAGCCCCATAAGCAGACTCATGAGCAGGGAAATGACGAAGGCCAGCAGCCAGCCACTCGACGACATCTGGCTCATGCGCGCCCCTCGCGGCCATGCCGGGCCAGCCGGGCGGCTCGTTTGGCCTCGTAGCGCAGCCGGGCGGCCTCTTCCGGGGAAAGCTCTTCCGGCGCGTCGGCGGCGGGCGCGTGGGGATCGATCTTTTCGGCCACGCGCAGCTTGGCGCTTCCGGCGCGGGGGTTCACCACCAGTTCCCGCTCGGAAGGGCAGATCGGCTTCGGGGTGATCAGCCGCGCCTCGGGCACGTGATGACAGACGCAGACGGGGATATGGCGAGGGCAGATACAGCCCTGCGACCACAGCTTCATACGGTGTTTGACGACCCGGTCCTCGAGCGAGTGGAAGGAAATGACCGCCACCCGGCCTCCCGGCGCGAGGCGGCCGAGGATGGCGTCAAGGAAACGTTCCAGTTCTCCGATCTCGTCGTTGACCGCCATGCGCAATGCCTGAAAAGTGCGCGTGGCCGGATGGTTACGAGCCTTGGCACGCCACGCCGCGGGATAGGCGCGTTCCACGAGAGCGGCAAGCTCGCCGGTCGTTTCGATGGGCTTGCGCACCCGCGCCTCCACGATGGCCCGGGCAATGCGCCCGGCCTGCGGGTCCTCGCCGTAGCGTTCGATGATGTCCTTCAGTTCCTCCAGCTTGGCCCGGTTGACCAGACGGCTGACGGGCGTATCGCCGGAATCACGATCCATGCGCATGTCGAGCGGGCCGTCAGCATTGAAGCTGAAGCCGCGCTCGGCGGAGTCGATTTGCAGGGAGGACACGCCGATGTCGATGAGCGCACCGTCCACCGTGTCCCAGCCGAGCCCGTCGAGCGCCTCGGCAAAGGCGCTGTAGCGCGTGTGGACCAGATGCACGCGATCCCCGAAAGGCGCGAGCCGCACGCGGGCCAGTTCAAGGGCCTGCGTGTCGCGGTCGAGGCCGCACAGGAAGGCCTGCCCGCCGCTGCGTTCCATGATGGCGAAGGAGTGGCCGCCCATGCCCACCGTGCCGTCGAGGTAGCGGCCGCCGGGCCGGGGCGCGAGCGCGTCCACCGCCTCGTCAAGCAGCACGGACACGTGCACGGCTTCGGGAACGGAAAAATCGGATTTCATCAAAAGTACCTTGCAACGCCTGTTCCTGCGACCGGAGGCTCCGGCCCGGGACGGACGGGGATGTCAAAAAGAAAAGTCGATGCCGCTTTCGGCCAGCTCATCGGCCACATCATCGAAGTCCTGCGAAAGCAGTGTCTTGAAACGGGCCTGATCCCATATTTCAAACGTTTCACCCTGCCCGACCACTACGGCCTCGCGGTCGAGCCCGGCATATTCCATGTGCGGCCGGGAAAGCCGCAGCCGCCCTTGCGCGTCGAGGAGCTGATCCTCCGCGCCGCCGAGCACCAGCCGCCGGAAGTCCCGCAGCTTGCGCGAACTGTTGCGCAAACGAGAAAAGCGCCCTTCAAGCTCCAGCCAGAGCGGAGCCGGATACCCCACAAGGCAGCCGTCGTAGGTGGTCAGCACGAACGCGCCGTTGATCGGAGGAGCCGCCAGCGCGTCCCGGATTTCCGCCGGAAGCACAAGGCGGCCCTTGGCGTCAAGGCTTCTGTAGAATTGCCCGCGAAACCGCATACCCGCCTCTCCGAAAGCCCACTGCCGGGCCGCTCCACTTCTTCCCACTTTCTCCCACTTTGTCGTTTATTCCACCTACCTTGTCAAGAGGGATGTATTTTCATTCAATATAATGATTTTATTAACTATACAAAATATTTTACCCCTCGGACGGCAGGGCGGCGCCTCCCACTGCAAGCCCCCTTTCCCACTCCCTTCCCCGCATCCCGAAGCCCGGATTTTGATAAGGCCACACCAGCCGGGGGCTCCTGCCCTTTCCCCTGCCGCAAGGCCGGAACTCGGATACCCGCCCCGGGCGGAGATACGAAAAAAACGGCGCATAAACGTCTTGACATCGGAAAGAGAATCGTCCCGGGCACGAGTACCAAAAAAATAAACGGCGGGACCGGAACCTTACACAGATAAGCGCCCCGAGCGCAAGTGCAGAAGAAAAAAGGGGCCGTCTTCCCTATGGGCAAAAAAAGCCGCCCCGGAGTAGGTACGCAGAAAGCTGCGCGGGGATGGTCCGACGTGGTGCCGAAATGCCGCCTCGTTTTGGGCGCGAAGGTTGCGCCACGCCATATCAAAAAAATTCCGATCCCCGTCCTGATGGGCGTGGGCTAGAGGCCTCCCTCGGGCCAGTGGCATGCCATGCCGGCAAAACGGCTCACCCTTCTACACCGTTCTTCAGGGCCAACGCCTCTCCTCCGACTGTCCGGAAAAAACGTTTTCCACTAAGGATGAGAAAAAAGGACGGTAAAGGCGGCTCTCCGGCGAGGTGTCCCGTTTGCCTTATAAGACAACTAGAGAAAAGCGGCATTTGGGCAAGTGCCTGTAAGAAGTATGGCGTGGAGGCGAGACCGGAGACGGCGTCCTCTCTCACGCGCCGCGTCTTTTCCTTCGCCGCAAAAGAGGCTAGGTTCTGCCCGAACCGGACGGCCTCCCCGCCGCGCCGGACGGAGACGGGCACGGGGCCCGTCCGCCACCTCTTCACTTGCAAGGGCTCGACGATGCGCTTTCATCATTTTGACGACGTACAGGATCACCTTGACGGCCTCGGCCTCTTCAACATGGATTTCGGCCTTGACCGGATGCGCAAGGCGCTGGCCGCGCTCGGCCTCGACCATCCCCCCTTCGTGACCGCGCAGATCGTCGGCACCAACGGCAAGGGCTCCACCTCGACCTTCCTCGCCTGCCTCGCCCGGGCACATGGCGTCAAGACCGGGCTCTACACCTCCCCGCATTTCGTCACGCCGCGCGAGCGCATCCGCATCGACGGGCGGATGCTGCCCGAAAGTGCGTGGCCCGCGCTGGCCGAACGGGTGATGCAGGCCGCTCCAGCACTCACCTATTTTGAATTTCTCACCGTGCTCGGCCTGCTCGCCTTTGCAGAAGCGGGCGTGGATTTCGTGGTGCTGGAAGCTGGGCTCGGCGGCCATTACGACGCCACCAGCGCCGCCCCGGTGCAAGCCGTCTGCTTTACGCCCATCGGCATGGACCACGAAAAAATCCTCGGGCCGACCCTCACCGATATCGCCACGGACAAGGCGCAGGCCATGCGTCCCGGCGTCCCGGCCTTCGCCGCTCCGCAGGAGGAGGAAGCCCTCGCCTGTCTGCGGCGCACCGCGCAGGAAAAAGGCGCGGAACTGCACGAAACGGCGGATTTGCCCTTCCCGGAAACCCCGCTCGGCCTCGCCGGGCCGCATCAGCGCGTGAACGCCCGGCTTGCGTTGGCCGCATGGACGTGGCTCGCCTCGCGGCACGGCTGGGCGCAGCGTCCCGAAGCCGTGGCCTCCGGCCTTGCCGCCGCGCACTTTCCGGGGCGTTTCCAGCGCCTTCCCGCGCAGGGCTTGCGTCCTCCCCTCATCCTCGACGGGGCCCACAACCCGCATGGCCTGCGCGCCCTTGAACAGGCCCTGCTTGACGCCCGGATCACGCCCTCCGCCGTCATCTTTTCCTGCCTTGCCGACAAGGACGTCACCCACATGCTGCCCTTTGTCCGCCGCATCGCCGGGGACGCGCCGCTCTTCGTGCCTACCATTCAGGACAACGAACGGGCCATGAGCGGGGAAGACCTCGCCCGCCTGCTGGCCGAGGGCCGGGGCGCGGCCCGTACCGAGGCCGTCCAGCGCGTCAGCCTCGCCTTGCGGGAAGCCGCGCGCTGTGTGCCTCCGGAGGGGGCGGAGCAACACTCCGTCCTGCTCTGCGGGTCATTGTATTTGCTCGGGGAGTTCTTTATCCTCCACCCCGACGCACTGGAGCGGGAACTTGTTTGACCCCCGCCCGGGACGGGAAACGTCGCGTACCGATGTCCAATTCCGCCTCATGAAGGAGCGCCCTCCAAGGCCATGTTTTTTCAGAGCAATGGAAAAGAAACGGCGAAAGCGGAACGGCGCGCCATGAAGGAGCCTTTTCCCTTGCCACGCGGCCATCGGAACAAGGCGGCGCGGCAAGAGCCAAGTAGAGTCACCGAATCCCGCACTCCGTTTCCCGCCGCCGCGCCAGCCGGAACGTTTCCCCCTCGACGCTGCGGAAAAAAGAACGGATTCTCTCCCCTAGCGGAAGAAACGCCCCGCCCGGAAACAAGGACGAAAGAGACGCTGAAAACGGAAGGGGGCCCCTTTGTCCGCTTCATGGGACTTGATTCCGCAGGCGGCACCCGGAAACGCTGCGGGGAAATCCCGCACGCAGACCACCGCGACGAAAATCACTTTTTCCAGAAGGCCCATGCTGGGAGAAGGCAGCCTGCCTTAAAAAAGTAGCTCTGTCACAAGAAAGGATTAACAGTTTTTAACGCACCGGAATTTCAAAAAGTTTTCAACACTGTTGAGGCAACAGGCTCCATAAGGCGCAAATGCTCATCCGCCTTCTTCTGAAATCACAGAAGAAAGATATCAACTGATTCCTATGACAGAGCCCAAAAAAGAAAAGGAAAGAGGGGAGAGGCCCTACGAACCTCCCTCCCCATCCAAAAGCCAGAGAACCGCCATGACACAAGCCCTCTTTCGAGCCCTCCCTGCGGTGGACGCCTGCCTGAACGCGCTGGAAGCTTCCGAGCCCGCCCTCGTCGCGGCGACGCCCCGGCCCCTGCTGCGCGCGCTGGTCAACCGCTTCCTTGACGGCTGCCGCGCCGCCATCCGCGAGGGCCGCCTCACGGACCCGATACGGCTTTCGCCGGAAGTGCTGCTCCCCGGACTGGCCGCTTTCGCCGCCCGTGAGGGCGCCCCGCGTTTCCGCCGCGTGCTCAACGCGACCGGGGTGGTCATCCATACCAATATGGGCCGCTCCGTCTTGCCCGCCGAGGCGGTGGAAGCGGTGCTCAACGCCTGCCGGGGTTATTCCAACCTTGAATTGAACCTCGCCACGGGCGAGCGCGGCAGCCGCTACAGCCATGTGGAGGACCTGCTCTGCACCCTCACCGGCGCGGAAGCCGCCCTTGTGGTCAACAACAATGCGGCGGCGGTGCTGATCACGATGGATGCGCTGTGTGCCGGAGGCGAAGTCGTGGTGGCGCGCGGCCAGCTTGTGGAAATAGGAGGCAGCTTCCGCATCCCGGACGTGATGGAGCGCAGCGGCGCGGCCCTGCGCGAGGTGGGCTGTACCAACCGCGTGCACCCGCAGGATTACGAAAAGGCCATCAACGAGCACACCGTCGCCCTCATGCGCGTGCATACCTCCAACTACCGGATCGTCGGCTTTCACAGCGACGTTTCCGTCGCAGAGCTGGCGGAAATCGCGCATCGGTATGGCCTGCCGCTCATTGAAGACCTCGGCAGCGGAAGTTTTCTCGACTTCTCCGCAAACGGGCTTCCCGGCGAGCCCACGGTGCGCTCGGTGGTTGCGGCGGGCGCGGACGTGGTTACTTTCTCCGGGGACAAGGTGCTCGGCGGCCCGCAGGCCGGGATCATCGTCGGCAAGAAAGCCATCATTGAGGCGATCAAGCGCAACCCGCTGAACCGGGCGCTGCGCATCGACAAGATGACCCTCGCCGCGCTTGAAGCGACCCTGCGCCTGTATCTCGACGAGGAGACGGCACGCAGGCGCGTGCCCACGGCGGCCATGATGAGCGCCGCGCCCGAAACCTTGCGGCGGCGGGCATCGCGTCTGGCTTCCCGCCTGCGCGCCGCCTGCCGGGAACGGGCCGACATCTGCCTCGTGCCCGGCGAATCGCGCGTAGGGGGCGGCTCTTTCCCGGAAAACGCCCTGCCCACCACGCTGGTGGCCGTGACGCCGCGCGAAGGGGGAGCCGAACGCCTGAAACGCCGCCTCCTCGCTACCGTCCCTCCGCTGATAGGCAGACTGGAAAACCATGCCTTTCTGCTTGATCCGCGCACCCTTGCCGATGAGGAAATCCCGCTCGCCGCACGGGTCGTCAGAGAGGCGCTGGAAACGGAGGATGGAGGGAACGCGGCCATGCCGCCGATAGCGGGGCTGTAGCGCCGCAAAAGAGCTTCAAAGGACGGCCCCGCGCGTCTGAAAGCCCACGCGCCGGAAACGGATCAGGAGCGCCGTGCGGGAAGCATCCTTTATTACAGGGAAAGACGGCGGATGGAAGGGGTCTCTTGCAATGCCGCCCTTCGTTTGCATAAACGGCCTTGCCTCCCGTCCGCGGCGCGGCTCGGACGTATCTCGTCCAAGGCCGGAAGCACAGGCCCGTCCGCCACAGGAACGGCTCGCCCTTCCTGCGTGAGCGGCAACTTCATAAAGGCACTCCAAGGAGCCGGGCCCTGCGCACGGCGGGCCCCTTCGGGAACCCCGCCCTCACCTGCCGCAGGACAAGGGACGCGCCACGTCGCGCGGACAGCCCGGCCCCTGACGTACACATAAACGACTCGGCACGCTCCCCCGCGGGAGGCCGTGCCACAAAGGAAACGCCGATGAAAAACGAACTGGATTTCGCCACCAAAAACGGGTGGGTGCATTACGCGGACCGCAAAGACGATATGGATGCATTCGCGGCCCGTTACATGGATTTTCTTAGCCACGCCAAAACCGAGCGGGAAACCGTCGAGCGTGTTGTGGAAGAACTCAAGGCGGCGGGCTTCTCCGAAGATTTCACCGCGGACAAGGTTTTCCGCACCTGGCGGGGCAAGGCGGTTTTCGTGGCCCGCAAGGGCGCGAAGCCCCTTTCGGCGGGCGTGCGTCTGATCAGCGCCCACACCGACGCCCCGCGCCTTGACTTCAAGCAGCGCCCCCTTCTCGAACAGGCGGGCGTGGGTCAGGCCAAGACCCACTATTACGGCGGCATCCGCAAATATCAGTGGCTGGCGCGGCCCCTCGCCCTGCACGGCGTCATCGTCAAGGAGGACGGCTCGGTCATCCGCGTGACGCTCGGCGAGGACCCGGGCGATCCGGTCTTCACCATTTCCGACCTGCTCCCGCATCTGGCCCAGAAGGAAGTAACCAAAACCGTGGCCGAGGCCTTCGACGCCGAAAAGCTCAACATCATTCTGGGGCACAGCCCGCTTCCGGCGCCCGAAGGCGAAGCCGGGGACGAAAAGAAGGAAGCCAAGGACCCCGTGCGCGCCAACATTCTGGCCCTGCTCAACCGCAAGTACGGCATCCGCGAGGAAGACCTCATGTCCGCGGAATTGCAGGCCGTTCCCGCCGGGCCAGCCCGCTATGTGGGACTCGACGAGGCGCTCATCGGCGGCTACGGGCAGGATGACCGCGTGTGCGTGTTCACCGCCCTCGCCGCCCTGCTTGACGCCGCCGATCCCGACCGCGCCAACTGCCTCATTTTCTGGGACAAGGAGGAAATCGGCTCTGAAGGCTCCACGGGCGCGCAGGGGCGTTTTCTCGAATACTGCATGGAGGACCTCGTCGAGGCATGGGAACCGGGCGCGAAGGTGCGCGACGTCTTCCAGAACTCCACGGCGGTTTCCGGCGACGTGCACGCCGCCACCGATCCCGACTGGCAGGAACTGCACGAAAAGCTCAACGCCTCGATCATCGGGCATGGCCCCACCTTCTGCAAGTTCACGGGCTCGCGCGGCAAGTACGGCGCGAACGACGCCCATCCCGAATACATCGGCTGGCTGCGCGGCGTGCTGAACGCCAAGGACATCCCGTGGCAGATGGCCGAACTCGGCAAGGTCGACCACGGCGGGGGCGGCACGGTGGCCCTCTATCTCGCCGCCTACGGTATGGACACCATTGATCTCGGCCCCGCCGTCCTGTCTATGCACAGCCCCTTTGAACTGCTTTCAAAAGCCGACCTCTATTCCACCAAACTCGCATATCAGGCCATTCTGGAAGCCTAAGCTCCGGGGCGGAGGAAAGGACGGGCGCGCTGCGGGCACACGGCGTTTCCCCGCTCCGGACCTCCGCCCCCGAAAAAAATAACGGCAGGGCGAGGGAAGGAAACCTTTTGCAATCATGCACGAAAACGGTATGATAGGCGCTCTTCTGCCGCCGGATCACCTCAAGGGGCGTTGCGTTGCGGCAAAAGACAGCGTAACGGAAACGCGGCCAATCCTTTTGCCTTTCCCCGCCCATGAACGAACGCACGCCCACCTCTCAAGCCGAACCCGCACAGCCGACGCCCCGGCGCGCCCAGCCCTCGCTGGCGCGGCGCTATATGGGCAAGCTGTTGGCGAACATCGCCACCGTGCCGGTCTACCTGATCATGGAGGCGGTGCTTCCGCGTGCGCTCGGGCCGCAGACCTACGGCAACTTCAATTTCGCCACCAGCGTCTTCACGCAGCTCACGGGCTTTCTGGACATGGGCACGTCCACGTGCTTCTACAACGCCCTTTCCCGCCGCCAGTACGAAATGCCGCTCGTCGCCTTCTATGGCCGGGTGTCCGCGCTGGTGTTCCTCGTCACCATGCTGTCGGGCCTTTTCCTGCTCGTCCCGGAACTGGGGGACCTGCTCCTGCCGGACGTTCCTCTGTGGTACGCGCCGCTGGCCGCCTTTTACGGCTTCCTGCTCTGGGGGACCCGGGTCGTGCGCTCCATGAACGACGCCCTCGGGCTGACCGTGCCGGGCGAGCTGCTGCGCAGCGTGGTCAACCTGCTGGGTGCGGGACTCATCCTCGCCTTCTTCTGGCTCGGCCTCCTGAACGCGGGGGCGCTTTTCGGCATCCAGTACGCCATGATGGGCGGCATCATCATCGGTTGCCTGCTGATCATGCGCCGCTCGTGGACGCACATCGACTGGGGGTTGAGCCGGGATCAGCGACTGGCCTACACGCGGGAATTTTCCGACTACAGTATGCCCCTCTTCGTGCAGGCCCTGCTTTCAGCTCTGGCGCTTTCGGCGGAACGATGGGTGCTCCAGTGGTTCGACGGCAGCACGCAGCAGGGCTATTTCGCACTCTCGCAACGGGTCAGCGCGGCGTGCTTCCTTTTCGTATCGGCCATGACCCCGCTCATCATGCGTGAACTCGCCATCGCGTGGGGCAAGGACGACCGCGAGCACATGGGACGCCTGCTCACGCGCTTCGCGCCGCTGCTCTTCGGCATCGCGGCGTGGTTTTCCTGCTTTACCGCCGTGGAAGCCTCCGTATTGGTGCATATTTTCGGCGGTGCGGAATTCGCGGCCGCGCTCATCCCGGTGCAGATCATGGCGCTCTACCCCGCGCATCAGGCCTACGGACAGCTTGCAAGCTCGGTCTTTCACGCCACGGGCCGCACCAAAACCCTGCGCAATCTCGCCTTTGTGGAACATTTCGGCGGTTTCGTCCTCGTCTGGCTGCTGGTCGCCCCGGAAAGCCTCCTTGGGATGGGCCTCGGCGCGACCGGGCTTGCCATCAAAACCGTGATCACCCAGTTCATCATGGTCAATCTGCTTTTCTGGATGGCTTCCCGCCTCATCCCCCTCAACTTTTTCCGCAACCTGCTCCTGCAAGGGCTGATCCTCGGCTCCCTCCTCGGGCTGGCATGGGTCTGCCGCGAGGCCACCGGCCTCTATTTCCCCGACGAGGCGCATCGGATCATCCGCTTCCTCTTCTCCGGGGTCCTCTACTCCTTCATGTCCCTCGGGCTGGTCGTCACCTGCCCCGGGCTTTTCGGCTGCACGCGGCAGGATTTCCGCGAAATGCTGATCCGCTTCCGCATCCTCAAGAAAAAATAGCGCACCCCACACGCGGTAAGGCACGCCGCACGCCCTCTCCCATCCGTGGGGATAAAGCTGTAGCCACGCTGAAAACGCAGCAAATTCCTCATGCCGCTCCCCGTACGCGATGGAGAGGCCGAATAAGGACGGCTACGCCTATGGTCTGAAGGGACCGCTCCGCGTATGCGGGGAAAAGACGTGGTTTTGCCCGGAGGTGGGGTGTGCCCCACACGGGCCGCTCCGGGTGCGGAGAGACAGCTTCCCCGATCCATCGCCGGGCACCAGCCCTACTACGTCCCCCCACACAAGGATAAAGCTTCCTCTCGCGCATACATCACAAAATCCGCATGACTGCATCCCCGCACAGGAGGATGGAGCGGAACCGCCGCCCGGATCGGGCAGCTTGGAGGGCGCTCCCGGAGATGGAAAAGCCCGACCGGAGTGCCTTACTCAGGCCCTGTCACAGGAAAGGAGCGTCTGCTTTTGAGCACCCCGGATTTCAGAAGGTCTCAACACTGTTGAGGCAACAGGCTCCACCATGCGAAACGTTCGTCCGCATTTTTCTGAAATCACAGAGGAAATATACCAATTGATTGCAAGAGAGCCATGCTGAAAAGGCAACATCAGGCGTCATCCCTCCTCCGGCAAGGAGGCTCCCTCCGCTGACGCCTTCTCAATCCACGCCGCCGCCGCCGCGAAGTCCGCAGCTACCACGCGGCGCGGCAGGCCCGGGCATTCCGCGTATCCCGATGCCGGGATCGGCAGGCCCGCCTCCCGCGCCTCTGCCGCGCCCTTGCCGCTGAGCACGAGTATCCCGGCGGCAAGCCCCGCGTTGGCGGCAAAGGCCAAATCATCCAGCTTGTCGCCAATCATCACGGTCGTTTCGGGGGAAAGGCCATGCCGTTCCCGCAGCGCCTCGAAAAGGCCGGGCAGAGGCTTGCGGCAGGAGCAGGCCGCCTCGGGCGCGTGAGGGCACCACACCGCATCGTCGAGGCGCACACCGCAGCCGCCGAGCAGTTCCTCCAGACGCCGTTGGCAGGCTCGCACCGCCTCCTCATCGAAATAGCCCCGCCCCACGCCGGACTGGTTCGACACCATAAAAAGCCGCCGCCCGTCCCGGGCCAGCCGCGCAAGGGCGGAGCCTACTCCCGGCAGAAGGACGACGCCCGCGGGATCGGCCAGATAATGACGGTCCTCGATGAGCGTCCCGTCGCGGTCAAGCAGCACTGCGCGCACAAAAGCCATGAAGAAACCTCCTTAAAAAGGCACGATGCGTCAAAGGACACAGGAACGTTGCACAAATCGCAGAAAGGAACCCTGAAAGGGCGTGTCCTCGTCTTGACACGTTTTGCAAGTTCCTGCAAAAGGAAACGCTTAGAATATGGAGGACGGAAAGCCGCCGCAGGAAAGGAAAGCGTTTTTCCGTTACGGTCTTATCGCCATTGAACACGTTGCCCGCAACATTTGGAGGAACTGTGGTATGATGCGTCTTTTCAGTGCGTCCCTCTTGTCTCTGCTCCTGTGTGCTTCTTTGGCCAATGCCGCGGAAAAACCCCTGATCGTGGCTTCCGACGCGACGTGGCCTCCCATCGAAATGCTTGACGAAAACAAAAACGTGGTGGGCTATTCCATCGACTACCTGAAAGCCGTGGCCAAGGAAGCCGGGCTCACCGTCGAGTTCCGCAACACGGCGTGGGACGGCATTTTCGCCGCGCTCGAATCCCGGCAGGCCGACATCATCGCCTCCTCCGTCACCATCACCGAAAAACGCAAGAAAGCCATGGGCTTCTCCGATCCCTACTGCGAAATCCGGCAGGCTGTGGTCGTCCCCGCGGGCGTTGAAATCACGTCGCTGAAGGACCTCGACGGCAAAAAGGTGGGCGGTCAGATCGGCACCACCGGCCTTGTGGAGACTCTGCCCAAGGCCAAGTCCAAGGCCATCGTCAAGACCTACGACGAAGTGGGCCTTGCCCTTGAGGACCTCGCCAAGGGCAACATCGACGCCGTGGTCTGCGACGACCCGGTCGCCAAGTTCTACGCCAACAAGAAGCAGGAATACAAGGGCAAGCTGCACGTGGCCTTCATCACCGAAGACGTGGAATATTACGGTTTCGCCGTGCGCCAGTCCGACAAGGACCTCGTGAAGAAGCTCAATGAAGGCATCAAGGCCGTCAAGGAAAAGGGCCTCGACAAGCAGATTGTGGAGACGTGGATCGGCAGATAGGCCGGTTTTTTCTCCTTTTCATATCAACCCGTAGCGGTTTACGGTACCGGCAGGGGAGTCCGCTCCTCTGCCGCCCGTTTGGTAAGGACCCTTTTCCGCGCGCCTGTGAAGGCTCGCCGCACCTTCCGCAAGGCCCCGCCGAGACGCCCCGCCGCTTGCCGGAGCCCGACATTTCTAGGAACCCGTATGAACAATGCTCCCAACATCCGCATTGAGGTCACCGAGGGCGCACAAATCCCCGATCCGAGCGACCGCAGGCTGATCAACGCATGGACGCTGGCGTTCTGCGTGGCGGTGGTGGCGCTGATCACCCTGTGCGCCACCCGGCCCGATCCCTATCTTGAAATCGTCAAATTCCTTCCCGACGGGCTCGTCGTTACCTTTGAGGTGACGATCCTCTCCCTGCTGTGCACCCTGCCCATCGGCCTCCTGACCGGACTTGGCCGCCTCTCGCGCAATCCCATCATCAACCTCGTGGCCTCGACCTACGTGGAAATCATCCGCGGCGTGCCGTTGCTCGTCCAGCTTTTCTACATCTACTACGCCCTCGGGCGCATCATTCAGGTGCCGCCGATGGTTTCGGCGGTCATCGCCATCAGCTTCTGCTACGGCGCGTACATGGGCGAAGTCTTCCGCGCAGGCATCCTCTCCGTTCCCAAGGGACAGACGGAAGCCGCCCGCTCCCTCGGCTTCAACCGCTTCCAGACCATGACCCTCGTCGTGCTCCCGCAGGCCATGCGCACCATCCTGCCCCCCATCGGCAACGAGTGCATCGCCATGCTCAAGGACACCTCGCTGGTTTCCATTATCGCCGTGGCCGACCTCCTGCGCCGCGGTCGCGAGTTCGCCTCGCAGACCTTCGACTATTTCGAGACCTACACGGTCATCGCCCTCGTATATCTCATCATCACCCTGCTGCTCTCCAAAGGCGTGAGCATGATGGAAGGGAGGCTCACCTATTATGACCGCGACAGAAAGTAAGGCTCCCGCCAAAGGCGACGGCCCCATCATCAGCATCAAGAACGTCTGGAAGTTCTTCGGGCAACTCACCGCGCTGCATGACGTGAGCTTCGACGTGCAGCCCGGCGAGCGGGTTGTCATCATCGGGCCCTCCGGCTCCGGCAAATCCACCCTGCTCCGCTCGATCAACCGTCTGGAGGTCATCGACAAGGGGATCATCACGGTCGAAGGGCAGGACATCAATGCGCCGGAAAACGACATCAACACCATCCGGCAGGACCTCGGCATGGTGTTCCAGAGCTTCAACCTTTTCCCGCACAAGACCGTGCTCCAGAACCTGACCATGGCCCCCATGAAGCTGCGCCATCTCTCGCGCCATGACGCCGAGGAGCGCGCCCTCCAGCTTCTGAAGAAAGTGGGCCTCTCGGAAAAGGTCAACGTCTACCCGAGCATGCTCTCCGGCGGCCAGCAGCAGCGCGTCGCCATCGCCCGCGCGCTGGCCATGCAGCCCAACATCATGCTCTTCGACGAGCCCACCTCCGCTCTCGACCCGGAAATGATCGGTGAAGTGCTCGACGTCATGGTCACGCTGGCGCGGGAAGGCATGACGATGGTTTGCGTCACCCACGAAATGGGCTTCGCCCGAGAAGTGGCCGACCGCATCGTCTTTATGGATCAGGGGCAGATACTCGAAGTGGCCCCGCCTTCCGAAATCTTCTCGAATCCGAAACACCCCCGCCTCCAGCAGTTCCTGAAGCAGATTCTCTAAAGAAGAAAAGTGCGGAGTCCGGCGGGAGCGTCCCGCCCCCCCTGCCGGACTCCCCCCCGAAAGCCTTTCCGTCCGCGGAAGGCGACAGCACAAAGCCTTCCGGCGTATTCCACCGGAAGGCTTTTCTTTCCCTGACGCTATTCGGCCTTGCCGTCGTCCGGCGAAGACCCGTCCCCGCCGCAGGCACATTCCTTTTTGGGCTGGTACGTCACTTCTCCCGTCCCCATATTGAAATGCACTTCCACTTCGTCGCCCTCGGGCGTCTTGACCACCGTGCTCTTGCTGGCCATGCAATCGGGGCTTTGGCCCTTGCCGCTTTTCTTTTCGTTGCACTGACATGCCATACTCTTTCGCTCCTTTTAGGGTAATCGCTCCCCTGCGTCCGCAAGGGGCGGGGCAATCCGGCCCCTGCCTCTTTTGAATGGGAATGATTCTTGAGAAGTCAAGAGAGGCACCTTCCCCTCAGGCCGGGCCTCACACGCCCGAGAAGGCACGGCAAGTGGCAACCACGCCAAAAGCGTACACCTTTTCCCACAGAAGAAAGACATGGCGGTGCTTCACAGCTCACGCGAAATGGGATAGTCTCCTCCCATCAAGTGACCTGCATGGCGTTTTCCGTGCCGCAGGCTCCGTCTTTTCGCGGCCCCGCATGGCCGCATTACCACCCCCCGCGTGCGGGGGCGCACCGGGAGGGAGGCATGAGCAAGCCGAACCGCTATCGAACGGACACAGCGGGAAAAGGGGATGAGGAGCCGCGCCGCAGCCACTACGGGCTGGCGCTCTTCATTCTTGTCGCGCTGATGGGCGTGGTGGGTTGGTTCTGGCTGGCCCGC
>OFHP01000931.1_pt1 | contig 15196 bp, 18 predicted proteins | sample 1521651 | NCBI WGS metagenome assembly OFHP01 (sample SAMEA3504105, study PRJEB24116) | mouse gut metagenome | biome: mouse gut; feature: mouse-associated habitat; material: faeces | place: Denmark | collected 2011 | reverse complement strand
AAATAATTTAAAGACTACTGGTACATTAGCGTTGGATAAAATTAGTGATGTTATCAATATCAAAGAGAGATTATCAAATTTAGCAAATCGTATAGATAATTCTGTTGTAGATATTACAAATAAAATAAAATGAGTAGAAACGCTTAGTAATGATTTCAGAAATACTACAGCCCAGATAAAAAACTTTACACGTTCTTTATTTGGAAAAGTACCAGTTGTTGACCCAAAGCAACAAGGCCTATTAGCAAAGTCAGTCATTAAAGGTTTGAAGCAAATCGTCAAGATACAAGATAAATTACAGAATACTGTAGTAAGTGCATTTTGTAAGATAGATGATTTACAAAAAGAAGTAAAGGGTAATACAAGAGATACTAAAACTGAAAAGAAGGAATCAGTATCCAATGCACTTAAAGAATGTAAAAATGAGAAGAATATTCAAAAACAGTTATCTCAAAAAATGACAGAATTAGCACCAAAAGTAGACCGTTAATTTTTTAGTGTAGTAAATGTCAGAGTGAACGACCTCTGTCGTGAATCCTAGCAAGCACTGAATAATGAATGCCACAGCACATTATTCGCTTGTTAGGGAATATCCCTAAGACCCTTGGAATAATTTTGATAATACATTTCCAATTAGAAATAGTATAGTAATTAACATTTATTATGTCGAAAAAATACAATTAATATTGTATAATATGTGTATATTAAAAATCCGATTTTAGGGAGGTAAGTATGCCATTAGAAAAAGCAGGTCGTGCAGATAAATTAGGAAATAGGTATGAAATACATTGGACAATTTTTCAAATGCTTAATGTATTAGATGAAAAAATATATAGTGTTACATTAGAGGCACTGGGTGATGATGAAAAAGGTACTGATTTGTTAATTGTTAATAAAGATAATATAAAAGAATATCAGCAATGCAAAGCCAGAAATGCAAGTAGTGATAAGTGGGATTTTGGTACTTTAAATAGCAAAGGGATATTTAAAAACTGGAAATATCAATTAGATAGAGGACAAGATAGAAATGTCTCACTAATCAGTCCAATAAGTTGCACTTTTTTGGTTGATTTAAATAATAGAGCGAATAATACAAATGGTATTCCCAGTATTTTTTATAATGAACAAATATTAAAATGTAGTAAAGATTTTCAAAACTTTTATAAGAACTATTGCCATGCAATGAATTTAAATGTTGAGACAGATAACGAAATATTAAAAAGCATAGATTACCTGCAAAGGACATTTTATAAGCAGTGGTCAGAACATGAAATTAAAGAATGGATTAATCAAAAAATATGTTATTTGTTTAGTACTGATGTATCTACAGTTTATGATGCATTAACATCTATAGTAATTAACGATTCAATTTTGGGACAAGAGTTAACCGCTGAAAAATTATATGCTATATTAGGTGAAAAAGAAATACAGTTTCGTAGTATTGGAATTGATCATAGAATTAAGCCTAGGTTTAATGAATTAAATGAAGAATACAATGCTATGTTCTTTCCTTTAAGTGATGGGTTTGTACGAAGACCAGAAACAAAGAAATGTATTAAAATGATAAATAGTGGAGAATCACTTATTATAAGTGGTAAAGCTGGATATGGGAAAAGTGGGTGTACTCAAGAAATTATTGATTATTGTAAGAAAGAAAATATTCCCTATATTGCTATAAAATTAGATAAGCATGTCCCTACTAAAACATCAGAGATATGGAGTAGTAATCTAGGATTACCAGAGCCGATTCCTCATTGTTTACATAAAATTTCTACAAATGAGAAAGCAGTAATTATTTTAGATCAGCTAGATGCCCTAAGATGGACACAGGCAAATTCATCTGAAGCAATTACCGTTTGCATGGAAATAATTAGACAGGTCAGATATTTAAATCAAGAAAGAGAAAATAAAATATCTATAATATTTGTTTGCAGAACATATGATTTAGAAAATGATAATAACATAAAAACATTATTTCAAAAAAATGAAGCTGAAAAAGATATATGGAAAAGGGTTTTAATTGATAGTTTTGATAATCAGACTGTAAAATATATTGTAGGAAAAAAGTATGAGAGTCTAGGGATAAAATCAAAAGAATTGCTTAGTATCCCAAGTAACTTATATATATGGCAACAATTAGATGACGAAATTAATTATGATGATTGTTCTACAACAAGTCATTTAATAAGAAAATGGTATGAGCAGATAAAAAGAAAGAGTTTAGAGGGTGGGGTTTCTGAAACTAATATAGAGTCATTAATAGAACAAATAACTAATATGATGGATAGTATGGGAAGGTTATATATTCCTGTTAATATATTAAGATGTGAAGTAGCTACACTAGATTATTTGAAGTCAAGTGGAATGCTTAATGTAGCAGATAATAAAGTCTCATTTATCCATCAATCATTCATTGATTATTTTATATCAGCAAAAATGATGAGTGACTATTATGCGGGTAAAGATATTTTAAATATTATAGGTGATAAGAATAAGCAAACACCAGCTAGACGTTATCAAATCCAAATGCTTATGCAAGAAATACAATCATATTCAAATGAGGACTTTTTAAATTTTGGGAATAAATTATTGGAATCAAATGAAGTAAGGTACTATGTCAAATATATATTTTATGAATTATTATCACAGATAGAGAAGCCAGATCACCATATAGAAGGATACATACTTTCTCATATTGATGATGAAAAAATAGTAAATACAATAGTACACGCAAGAAAAAATTATATTTCTATTTTAAGAGAAAATAATATTTTAGATGAATGGTATGGTTGTGAGAGCAAACGTGCAACTGTAATAAATCTATTGAAAAGTATTAATCCAAATTACGATGATTATGATGTAATATTTATGAGAAAATATGCATTAAATAGTGAAGGAGAGGCAAGAATGTTTTCATCTTGTTTTTGGCATGATATTAATTCAGATTCAGATAGTATGTTCGAATTACGAATGTGTTTATATGAAAAATATCCTATTGTAGCCAAAAATGCTGTTATAGATTTAAAAAAAATGTTAACTAATTGCGAGATGCGTGCGATTAGATTGATATCATTATGGATGGAGCAAAAAAATCGAATTAAGGAGGAAAATTTATACAGCTATGAAGAAAATTTATTACATACAGATGATACGATATCCATATCCCATGGAAATGATGTATTAGACGAATTGTTAAAATATATACCTTTAAATATTGATAGTTATTTTGGTGATTGGTCTTCGAAATATTTTGGGAAGAAGAATCTAGAAAGAACATGTGTAGAAATAATAAAAAAAGCAAATATAGCTGTTATAAAAAATAATCCTCAAGATTTTTTAAGAAGATATGAGACTTATTGGAATGAATCAGAATTAGTAGATGTGTTTAATGAAATTGTATTGGATGGATTCTATTATTTACCTAAAAAATATAGCAACCAAATAATGTGTTACTTAATTAAAACATCTAAACATAACCTTATTGACGAAACGAGTGGGAATAGTAATAAATTAACTTTATTAAAAAGAGTATTGGAAAAGCATACCAATTATTGTAATAAAGAAATGTTAGATTTGTTTATTACACAAGTTATGCAATACAAACCATTAAATATGGTAGAAATGTATAAACAAAGAATAGAGCAAAATAAAACAAAAAAGTATTCTCCAGTATATTGGACATTTTGGGGTGATTTTCAATACGAAGTATTACAATCAATTGCTAAAAACAGGCTTTCATATGAAGCACAATCTTTGCTAAGTCAATTAAAAAGACGTTTTACTAAGTTGAATAGTATATATGAGAATGGAGAAGGTTCGCATAGTGGAGGAGTATCATCACCAGTATCTGGAAAGGATATTGGAATAAATCAATGGGTACAAATAATATCAAATACAAAATTGAATAATCGAAATAGAAACAAATGGATTGAAGTTAAGGGTGGGTTCTTAGAAAGTTCAATACAAATGTTCGCTAGTGATTTTACAAATCAAGTTATGAAGTATCCAGCAAATATGATTTCTATAGTTATTGAAAATAAATCTATAGTATTAGATGCATATATCAATGCATTATTTTCAGGAGTAGCAAGATCAGAGTTATTAAATACCTTGGATAAAGATTTATTAATGAAAATGTTTGTCAATTTTCCATATGATTTACAGTCTTCTAGGGCAGATAGTCTTTGTGATATTGTGAGTAAACGAAGCGATATAGATTGGCCAAATGAAATTTACTCTGCAATAATAGACATAGCTTTAAATCACGCTAATCCAGATATAGAAGTCCCTAATGTAAAAAAACTAGATGATAAAGAGGTTATGCCCTGTGAAATAATTCAAAGTAATGCATATAATTGTGTTAGAGGTGATGCAAGTAGTGCAATAGGTAGTTTACTTTGGGCTAATAAGTCATTGTTTGATATATTTAAAGATACAATTAAAAAACTGTCTGAAGATGAAAATATTGTCATTAGATATGCTAGTTTATGGCCATTGTTTTCAGCATTTAATATTGATAAAGAATGGGCTTCTAATCTTATTATTAAAGTATATGAAAGTGATAGTAGGTTATGTTGTTTTCATGATACTAGACATATGTTCCATATTTTTCCTACACAATATAAAGATAGAATATACAAAATAATAAGAAATTGTTTCATTTCAAATGAAGATAATCTGATACGGGTAGGTGCATATTCTTTATTAGAAATGTACTTTATACATGGGGCATTTGAAGATGTCATTAGTAATATTGAGGCTATGAACAAGAAACAGGCGCAATATATATTAGAGATGGTAATTACCTACTTTAATATAGATAAGTATAATAATCACTCAAAAGAATTAATATTAGAATTTGCTACTAAAAAAGAGGAGTTAGGAAATGCAATATCAAGAATATTTTATGATGATTATGTAGACATATCTAGGGATAAAGATTTTCTGTTGCAACTTGTGAAAACTAAAGCAGGAAAAAAGATTATTTCTGCATTTATTAGTTATCTTGAAAAAAGTGATACATCAATTATTGAATTTGCAGATATAATACTGATATTATGTAAAAATATACTTGATAACAGCATAGAAGAATTAGAAGATATTTGGGGAGTAGAAGATAAACTATCTAAATTAATTATTAATCTATATGATGAAGCGTTGAGCACAGATGAAAGTACTACATTCCAGTGCATGGAGTTGTGGGATATAATGTTTGAAAAACAAATTGGTTCAATAAGAAATTTTAGTAAGGAGTTAATGGATAGATAAGAAAATGAGTAGAGACAAAGTAATAACAAAAAAGCAACACTATGTTCAACAGGCAACTATTATTTCTAATTGGAGTTAAAATGGAATGGTTGGCATAATAGGTAAAAAGAATGAGCATGACTTTAGGAAAGAAAAAAACAAATCATCTAAAAGTGTATTTTATCAGTTATATGGTTATGAACTATTTACTGATTTTAGTAGTATGAGTAAACATGCTGAAAATAGATTTTCCTTAAAATCAGACGATAATCATGTATTTAGAATAAATAATGCTGAAAAATATTGTAAAAGTATTGAAGATAAAGCTACATCTATAATAAAAAATATTATAAAGAACACAAAACACAGACAAAAGCTTTTAAAAGAATGGAAATTATAAAGAAAGTAATTTTAGAAAATAAATTAAAAAAAGTATCTAACAAAGCAATTCGCTTAATGTTAGATACAAAATATAAAATCAATCTTTCTTTAAAATCGATAGAGTATCATGTTCATAAGCTTATCGAGACAAAACAATATACTCCAATCTAATAATTGCAAAGATCTGGTTCATAAATATAAAATGCTTAGTCAAAAAGACTAGGCCTATTTCAGATCCCTTACAAATCAATTTTACATTTAAAATCATAAAAAATCAAGTAAAAATTCAAAAAATTTAAACAAAAACCAAAAATAAGAATCAAAAATATAAAAATTCAGAACAAAATCATATAATAATACCCTTAACAACCCTAAAAAAATTAAGACCTTTATGTATAGTATATACTATGCAGCTATTGCTGCATAGTGGGTATACCGACAAGAGGCACATACCACAATAATGTGGTATGTGGACATTCACTTCCTTTTTATTAAGCTTCGATATTTTGAATCTTTTCATTGAGAATTATAGCCTTTGATGGTATAATATTATTATAAAGTTTGAATAAAAAGAAAGGAGAAAAGGAAAATGCTAACTTGTGATTGTAATATCTATGATTTTCAGTTAAGCGATCATAAAAACAATAAATATTTCTATGAAATTATGACTCAAGGAAATCTAAAAACAGCTATTAATAAAGCTCAAAAACATTTCACAAAAGAATATGGACATAAAGCTACGCATTTAGAAAGAAATGTTACAGGTTATCCGTTATGCAAAATGTAAAAAACAAGGAGGGAAAAATGAAAATTAATGTAGAGGAATTAAGAAAAACAAGTAGAATTGCAATTGTTGGGCACAAAAATGCAGATTTTGATTGTATGGTATCAGGAATTTTATTAAAGTACATCTTTGATGAACTTAGAATTCCTTGTGAATTTGTACTTCAAGATGGATGGGAAGATCCTTACTTTAAAAAGAAAGTTGAAGAAGTTAGGTATCCTTATTGGTACAGAACAGGTTTAAAGAAAACAGATCGATTGTTTTTAGTAGATCATACAGCAGATTACGAACAAGAAGTAATTGGCTGCTTTGACCATCACCCTAAGCAAGCCGAGATTTCTAAAAACTATGTAAATAAAGAAGATAAGACAGCATGTGCAAAGATAATTTTAGAATGGGGCGAATCTTTGGGAATAAAAATTCCAAGAGAGCTTGCCATATTAACTATTTATGCATGTTATATGGATTCAATGTCCTTTAAATCTTCAAAAGCAAATCCAATAGATAAGATCTGGTGCCAAAACAGAATAAAAGAGTGCCACTTAGATGAAGAGGAGGTAATTGATTTTGGCTATGGCCTTACTGATATGTCTTTGCCTTTTAATGAATATGTAAGGACAGGCACAAAGTATTATAATGTTGCCCCAAATCAAAAAATAGGCTCATCATATGTCATGGTAAAAGATGATGATGTTAATATGGATCTTGTAGTTCGTTCATTTGAAAAAGAGATTTCAGATGAACTTATTGCGTGGTGTTTTATTGTAAATAATGTCGAAGATGATAGAACAAGAATCTTATTGATTACTAAAAACTATCAGTTAGAACAAGTAATTCCTAAGCTTTTAGGTAGAGGGAAAGATATTATTCCACCAGTTATTGAATATCTAAATTTCAAAAATGACGGAACAATTACCAACTTACTTGTAAACACAAATACACATATTGCAACAATGGAATCTTGTACAAGTGGCCTTATTGCAAGTAATATCACAGATTACGAAGGAGCTTCTGCTATACTTAAAGGTTCCCATATTACTTATTCAAATGAAGCAAAAGTAATGGCTGGAGTAAGTAAAAATATCATTGATATTTACGGAGTATACTCAGAAGAAACTGCTATTGATATGGCATGGAATACAAAAAGATACTTTAATTCTGATATTGGAATTGGTATTACAGGTTCTATTGGAAGAGTTGATCCTGCCAATAAAGATAGTATATCTGGCGTCATCTATTATCAAATTGATATGAATGGTAAAGATACTCCAATAACTCTTAAATACAGAAATATATCCCTTGATCGCAAGGAGTTGAAGCAAAAAACAGTTGATATTGTTCTTGCAACACTTTATACTAAGCTTTGCAAAAAACTTGAAGGGGAAGCGTAATGAATAAGAGAATATTGGATATCATTGAGAAAGTAAAAGAACTTTTTAAAGATGATAAACGTTTTGAATGGAATGAAAAGTATTATGTAAATCCTAGTTTTTTAGTAAGAAACGACAAGATGGTTTTAAATAATATAACTTTTGATTGGTGTGATGACCCTCCATTCCATGAAAGACTTTGTGTATATCCAAATAAGATAATATTTAGTTCCATCTTAGGTACTCAAGAGGTATTAATGGAATATAAGAATTGGAACGAATTACTTTCAAAATAACTTCACTTAATAATCTATCCCACTATCTTTAAAAGATGGTGGGATAAAAAGAAGGAGGAAAATTTATGGATAAAAAAATAAAAGATATTATCAAAAAAGTAAGAGCTATTTACAAATATGATGACAGATTTAAAAGTCTTGTAAGTATGCATCCTACTGTCAAATTGGAAGAAAACGCTAATGGTGATTTGGTTCTTAAAAATATTGACTGGCAGTGGTATGATAGTCTTTATATATCATCTACAGGAATAACATATTCTCCAGAACACGGAAACTCAAAAGAACTTATTACTTATAATAATTGGAATGAGTTACTAGAGCTTTAATAACTTTTCTAGAAAGGAGGTTTTTATGGAAAGAAGTATTTTAGCTATAGTAGAAAGAATAAAGGAAATTTTAGAAGAAAATCCTAAATGTAAAGATTTATTAGGTTATAATCCAAGTATAAAAATGAAACTTGAAGAAAATAAACTCATACTAAAAGAAATTGTATGGGAAAACGATACACTGTTATCAGCTTGGGAGAAAAAAATAAAACCTCATCTTGTTGCTAATTCCTACAATATTACATTCTATGATGAACATATGGAGTTTGAAGTTCTTTTAAAATATAAAAATTGGGATGATATTTTTTAGAAAGGAGAGAAATTTTGACAAAAACAATTTTTAAAGAGACAAAAAGAGACAATATAAATGGCTGGACAAATATTAGTTGGAAGTGCTCAAATTGTAACCATATTGTAAATCTTCCACAACAACAAAACTTCAACTATTGCATGCATTGTGGCGCAAAAGTCATTGCAAAAGTTGGTGGAAAGGTTATGGTGTAAATATGGATTACAATAACCCTAATATTCTAAATATTTACCAGCATGGAAGTCGTGTTTATGGCACGGCTTCCGAAAAATCTGATTATGATTATATTTGTATAGTAGAAGATGACTTTTTCGATAAAGAAATACTTCTAGAAGGAAACCACGATTATCACTTTGTCAGTAAAAGTTACTGGATAAAAAAATGTAAAGACAACAATTTAGATTTTTGTGAATGTTACTTTTTACCTGATGAATATAAAGTAAAGGAAACATTTGTACCAGAATTTACGCTTAAAAAATCAAAACTAAGATCAAATTTTTCTCATATTTCATCAAATTCATTTGTGAAATGTAAGAAAAAGCTTACAGTCGAAAAAGACTATAATCCCTATATTGGGAAAAAGTCACTGTGGCATAGTTTTAGAATTTTAATGTTTGGTATTCAAATGCTTGAAACTGGCAAGATTTATGATTATTCTTGTGCAAATTTTCTTTATGATGAAATTGTAAATAATCCTGAAAATGATTGGAATTATTATAAAGAAAAATATCAAAAACTTTATAATAGTTATAAGTCAAAATTCAGAAGTTTTGATCAAACTTAAAGGAGGAAGAGGAAGAGACATGGCAAAAGTTACTAACATAAGAACAGGCGAAAGATTAATGACTTCCCAAAATGCACTTAGACATTTTGTAATAAAAGGAAGAAAAGCCTTAAAAGAAAACGATTACGAAAAAATGCATGAAGTTTGGAAAGAATCTCTAAATGTATTAGCAATAAGCGATATTAATCCAGACTTATGTGGGAATTGTTTAGAAGATGATCTTGGATATTGTGGTCTTAGAAGAGAAAATATCCCAGAAAAAGATAAGTTTATAAGATACTGCTTTCCAAGTTATTTAAAAGCAATGGAAAAAGAAACAAAATGGTAACTCAAAATTATCTAAAACACCTATGTCTATATGACATAGGTGTTTTCTGTTGCAGAAATTTAACACATATGGTACAATTATATTAATAAAAATTGGTAAATTAAAACAGGAGGATAAAAATGTTAAAAGAAGTATCTTTAGAAATCATACAAAAATGTTTAAATAATTGTATCTATTGTTCATCAAATTCATGTCATAACTCAAAACCAATATTGGAACTGAATGTAGTAAAAGAAGTAATTGATGATATTTGCTATCTAGGAGCTAAAAAGCTGTGCTTATCAGGAGGAGAACCTTTTTTACATAAAGATATTTTAAGAATTATAGAGTATGCTACAAATAAAGGATTAGAAATAAATATTTATTCTAGTGGAATAGTAGGAACCTCTGATAATAAGGAGTCTTTAAATGATGATATATTGATAAAAGCTAAAGAAGCAGGGTTAAGTAAAGTTATCTTTAATCTTCAAGGTTCAAATGCACAAACATATGATGTAATCACAAAAACAAATAATAATTTTCCACTTGTTATTAAAAGTATAAAAAAAGTAAAAAAAGCTAATATTAAGGCTGAAATTCATTTTGTTCCTATGAAACAAAATATCAAAGAAATAGACGAAATTATTAATTTATCAAAAGAACTTAATATAGATAAAATAAATTTTCTAAGACTAGTTCCTCATGGAAGAGCTTTATCAAATAAAAAAAATATTATGTTGAATGATGAAGAATTAATAAATATCCAAAAAAAATTATACGATATTAAAAAAAGTGGAGAAAAAATCAGAATAGGACTACCACTTTCATCTCCAGAAAATAAAATAACTGCATCATGTCATGCTATAAAAGAAAAGTTATACATAAAATTTGATGGAAATGTTTACGGATGTGAAGCATTTAAATATATAGAGTTTTTTGATAAAAAAAACAACCCAATAACACCAGACAATATATTAACAAAAAGAGTAAAAGACATATATAAAAACTCTCTATTTTTAACAAAAAGCAAGGATTTAATAAGAGATTTTTCAAATAAAAAATGTGGATGCGAGAATTGTTCAGTTCAAAAATATTTAAAAGAGAAAATTTAATAAAACTTAATTTTGACCATAAAATAAAAATCCTATATAATATAATTAGAAACTTGTAGTTATTCTTTTTCAAGAATACGAAGTATTATAAACTGCTTGTTGCAGATTAAAAGGAGGATGTTTTATGGGACGGATAATTCATGAACTTAACAAAGTAAAAATGTCAGAAACAAGAAAAGAAAAAATATTAGAAACTTGTCTTCGACATGAAATTACAAATCTAGAAATAAAAGAACAAAAAACTGATTTTAGAGGGAATATTTATCCTAGAAGATTAGTTGGACGCTCTAAAAAAGATGGCAAAATGAAATCTTTTACAATTGATGTAAAGTTACCAAACTTACCAATAATGTGTGGAGTTTGTAAAACTGGCTCAGACATTATGGTTTCTATATATGCAGGTATTCCATTTGAAGAATATGAAATGCTTAATAAAAATGTAGTTATAGGCTACGCATGGAATCCAGAAAAGCAGTACTACATACCAATTCAAAAAAAAGAAGTAAAAGAAGTCGTTATTGTTGGATAAAAATATTAAAGACCTTTGTAAAAAGGTCTTTTTTATATAAAAGATAGTTATGTTATATTTATTTTATATGTATTATGTGATATAATATTATAAACAAAAACATAGGAAAGGAATAGTAATATGTTAGAATTAGAAGTAAAAGATTTTGACCTCAAACAAGTTTTGGAGTGTGGACAAGTATTTAGATTCGAGAAAATATCAGACACTGAATATATCATCCTTAATAAGTCAAATATAGCACATTGCATACAAAAAGCTTCAAAACTATTTATTACATCAAATAATGAAGATAAGAGTTTTTGGGAAAATTATTTTGATTTAAATACTGATTATAGATATATAAAAGAAGTTTTATCTAAGGATAAAATAATGAAACAAATAATTACTTATGGAAATGGTATCCATATTTTAAGACAAGATTTTGAAGAGATGGTTATTAGTTTTATAATGTCCCAAAACAAACAAATACCACAAATAAAACAATGTATTGAGCTATATTGTAAAAAATTTGGAGAAAAGATAAGTTTTCAAAATAAAGAATATTTTTCTTTCCCTAATATAAAAAACATACCAACCTTAGAAGAATTAAAAAAATGTAAGGTAGGTTTTAGAGATAAGTATTTATTAGATGCTATTACTAAAATAAATGAAGGATATTTTAATAACATAAAAATTCTTTCAGAAAAAGAACAACAAGAAAAACTACTTACTATAAAAGGAATAGGGCCTAAAGTATGTAATTGTATTATGTTATTTGGCCTTAATAACACTAAAAGATTTCCAATAGATGTTTGGATTAAAAGAAAAATGCAAGATTTATATTTTGAAGGAAAAGAAGTAAGTAATTTAGAAATAGAAAATAAAGCTAAAGAATTATTTGGAGATTTTAAAGGCTTTGCTCAACAATACTTATTTTACGCTGGAATTAGTAAGGTCATTTAGTATATAATACAATTACAAGTAAAATAAAACGCAAAGCAATACTTTACAGTAAGCTTCGCAAAAAAGAGAAAAGGAGGCCCAAATATTGGAGATTAAAAGGAAAAAAGGAAATAACATGAAATTCATCCTAGAAGAAGCAGGTAGTAAATCTGAATTAAAAACATTTACTGAAGAAATGGAAAAACTTTTTGATGAACTTTTTGGGAAGGCACCTCAAAAAGCAATTTCTATTAATCTTCCTTCTAGAGGAGTGTATTCTTTTGAAAATGAAATTTACGAATTAAGAGAATGTTTTATTCTTGAAATGTTCAATCAATTTAAGGCAATTTCAGAAAAAACAAGTAAAGCAAAAGCTAATATAGTTACTGTAGAACATAGTGATGGTGATCTTAAAATATCTTTTTACAATTATACAGGCTATACTACAGCAGATATAAAAGGTATATCTATTAATTATTGTAATAAAGAAAAATATGACAATCTCATTGAAGAATTAAAAGAAGAAGGTCTTAATTCAGAAATGATTGATGTTTGTAAAGAAATTTTTTGCGAACCTTTATACCTTGATTCAAAAGATAATGTTATTGACTGGTTAAAGGAAAAAGTAAAGACTGATGCTGAAAATATCATACATGCTTTTCAAGTAGGTGGTCTTAATAAAACAAAAACACTAAAAGAGCAAGAATTAGTAGAAAAATTTAATAAATTAAAAGATACCTCACTATATGATACTGCAAAGTTCTGCAATAGTTGTTATATTAACGATGATGCGTTAGCTGTTGTTTTTTTAAATAGTGTGATTCGTATTTTTCAAAGAATACCAGTTACTACCTATACATTTGAATAAGGAGGGTTTTATGGGTTACACAGAAGAAATTTACAGAGTAAAAAAAGAAAATGTTAATAATGTAAGATCTCTTACACCTAAAGAATTATTTGAGTTTTTTAAAGAAAATGTAAAACCAGGAGATTCTGATTTAGTAGATGACTTAGAAGAAGATAATTCATATCAAATATGGTTTCCATCTCTTCTAAATGCACTTGATGGGATAAGGGTATTTGACTTCGGTAAAGATTATGAAAATGCAGATGATATGCATAAAAACGGAGAACCTCTTTTTACAAATGAAGAGACGACCGAGGAGTATAGTGATTATTGTCCCTATTTAATTACAAAAAATGCATTAGTAAATGCAATAGAATTTTATAGACAAAAAATTACTAATTACTATAAGTCTTTACTTATGTCAGAAGAAGATTATAAAAAATACCAGGAAGAACATTTCCTAAGCCTAGAGACAAATGCTAAAAGAAGAGAAAGAGATGTAAAGCAAAAGATAACAGAATGGAGTAATGAAAAGTTTCCACCATATAATTTAGATGGAGAAAACATGATCAATTCTTGGCTTTATGAGTATGATATCTTTGAATTAGTTTTTATCTACAAAACAACAAACTGGGATAAAGAATGTCTTATTTTCTTTGGTCATTAAAAAAACGCCTTGCAAATAATTTGCAAGGCGTTTTAAATTATTCTCTTATAAGATTTAATACTCTCTGAGCAGCTTGTTCTGGAGTATCTTCTGCAGGTAACAAATAATCACAAATTCTGATATTATTTTGTTCAGAAGACAGAGCCATTAAACGATTAATTTGCTCATCAATAGAGTAATTTCGTGTAAGAATATTTCTAAGAATTTCTTCATACTTTCTATCTCTGTAAATAGCTACAGTTGGAAACTGAGACTTAAGAGCAGCAACTCCACACATATCAACAGCAGTTACTACATTTACACCTCTTCGCAAAATTTGTTCAATTTCCCCACTTGGAATACCAAACTTATGTGTTCCATAAACAGTAGCTTCAAAGAACTTACCTTCTTTCTTATATTGCATAAATTCTTCTTCACTTACATGAACATATCTCTTATTATCATTAGAAATATCATTTTTTGTGGTGTAAGACTTAGGTCTTTCCATTCCAGCCTCGCAAAGAAGATCGGCAACTTCATTTTTTCCTGCGCCAGAAGGCCCCACTATTGCAAAAACACTTGGAATTGTGATTCTGTCTTCAATCACAACTCTCTTTCTCTTTAAGATTGCAGCAATAATCGACCAAAGCTCATCAAAAGTGCTATAACTAAGCATTCCAGCAATATTTTCATTCCATGAACGACGACGTACAATCTTATAATCAGACTCATTTGCAAAAATATGATTTGCATTATCATCCACGAAGATATCGAAATGAGCCACTTCCTTTGCAGAAGAAAGAATAAAATTCCTTTCTGGAACCCATGGGAAATACTGTTTTAAACATTCTCCTCTAATTCCCATCATTTCAACAGGAACAGCAGTAATAAAGTAAATCTTTACTCCTTGAACCTTTGATAAACGTTCAATAAATGCCTGAGCTCCTGCTATTGGCGGCTGACTACGAACAAAATCCTCAGACTGAAAATATTGATACATCTTTTCGTAATCACCTTCTCGGTATCCCCATGCCTTTAACCCATCAGGATCAAGATTAAGATTATAGTCTCTATTTACGCACTGAATAGCAAGATCAGCACATTCAAGAACCAAATCATCACAATCAAGCCCAATAGTTACCTCCTTATCACATGATAGTGGTAATGCATTAAAATCGCAAATTCTTTTCATCTTAAAATCCTCCTTTTCTCTTTACAGCGTAGCTGTATAATTATATTATTTTACTATTATTTTCATTTTACCATATAAAGAAAATAGTTTCTAGTTTTTTGTTTTTAATTTTTTAACAAATCAAAATAAAATTCTAATAGAATT
>OFHP01000876.1_pt1 | contig 15909 bp, 8 predicted proteins | sample 1521651 | NCBI WGS metagenome assembly OFHP01 (sample SAMEA3504105, study PRJEB24116) | mouse gut metagenome | biome: mouse gut; feature: mouse-associated habitat; material: faeces | place: Denmark | collected 2011 | reverse complement strand
AATATGGTGGAGTGGATACATCGACAAGTAAATTTTTCTTGTATTCTTCCGGCAGTGGTTTCCTTGGATTTTCCGACAAATACCATTGGGTGGGCATAGGTCTTGATACAATGCCTGCCGGAACGATGCTTGGAGGTTGTCAGTTACGTATCACCAATAGCACCCCATCGCAATATTATGATAACTATGCCGCATATATCAATGTCTCCGGCGGCAGGAACAACATCGGCTTATTCATGTACGGAGATATAAGAGCTAATGCAAGCGGTTATCATGCGCTCAATGGAAATGTGGTGATAAATGGCAGCAATGAGCTACGAGTCGCGACAGACATGAAGTCTGATGGTACATATACACAATACTTCAACGGAGTAAATTTCAACCCTGCGGATTACGACCTTGATAAAGTTAGATTCCAAGTTCGCAGTGGGTTAATTGTGGCAGTAATAAAAGAATAAACCAACCTCTATAATCATGGCAAAAATAAATTTCCAACAGTTCAGAATTCCTACGGGAATAGACAAGAGCCGGTATCAGTACGGCGATGCGAGGGAGAGCGTGGCGAATATGCTCTACCTTAATGTCAATGGCATACGCGCCCATGCGCTCGCCATGAAGATATATCAGAGTGACGGCGAGGTTGATTATTCGGATGAGGAGATCAAGACAATCACCGATGTAGCCAACGCCTACGGCACTCCGGCGTTCATCGATGGACTCCGGGAAATACTGAAAGGGGGTGAGGAATGAAAGTGATCTACAACCGCCTCATCCCGTTCAAGGGATTCAAATGCATCAACCTGTTCGGAGTCCTGTTTGTGAGAGAGGGCTGCTTCATGAGCAAACACGACCTCAATCACGAAGCAATACACACCGCGCAGATGAGAGAACTCGGTTATCTGCCATTCTATCTTCTCTACGTTATGGAGTGGCTCTGGCATTTACTCCGGGAGTGGGATGCCAAAGTCGCCTACTACGCTATCTCTCATGAGCAAGAGGCGTATGACAATCAGAACAATCCTTACTATCTCAAAACCCGTAAACCATATAACCAATGGCACTGACTCAAGCAGACAAAAATGAAATGCTCAACGCGATCAAGGCAGAGTCCCTTGGCGTTGATGAACTGACCCAAGCCACGAGCCTTGACGGTGTGGTCTCACTTCCGGCGATCCGTGGCACGGAGGTCGTGAGCGTTCCCGTGTCGCTCCTACGCAAACCTGCGGAGGATGCTGCGGCAAAGGCTAACACAGCGGCCACAAACGCCACCAATGCGGCGTCACAGGCAAATTCGGCACGAGACTCAGCAGCCACTGCTGCGGCCACCGCAAATGCAGCTGCATCTACGGCAGAAACAGCAGCCAATGCCGCGAAGCAAGCGGTCGCTGATGCACAGCAAGTGGTGTCAATCCATGAAGGGACAGCGGTGGCAGCAAGGGATGGCGCAACAGCCCGTTTTTCACGCTTTGTCAATCTGAATGTGACAACGGAAATGATGAGCTCGGCAACCGCAGGAGGAGAAATCGTATATCTTACCCAAAAGAAGGTCTTCGCCTACGTCTTGCAGGGCAAATATTATTTGTCGTGGTCTAATGACACATACCCGATGCTGATGTATAATGTCGGAATCTCGCAGGTAAGGAAAAACAAATTGTTCCTATGTGGCGACACGCTGTACATGTGGAGCGATGAAAAGGGAGACCTTGTTGAAGCGAGCGGCAAAGGGAGCGGCAGCGGATTCTATAATCTGACCGAGCAGCAGCCTCTCACCTCCGGCTACTACACCAAGGCAACCGCTGTGGCGGCACTTGCCAATGCCGACATCGAGGACGAGCAGAAAAGGGGCATGATAATCACCTTCGAGTCCGCGCCCGGCAAATGGGACGACTACCGTTTTATCGGAACAACCCTCTCCACGTTCCTTTCGCCCGGTGCATGGGAGGAATATGGGTCAAAGAACACGGTCAAGCAGATAACCGTCAACGGCGAGAAAAAGACCCCCGATGCCGAGGGGAATGTATCGCTCACCATCGATGAGGTGGAGGTTGACAGCAGTTTCGACCCGGACAGCACCAATCCCATTCAGAACGGTGTGGTCGCTTCCAAGGTAGCGGAACTCGAAGCCGGTACATTGTTCGGTGTCGATACCGAAGAGAATGATGACGGCTCGACAACGGTCAAGTTGCAGAGCAAGACATCGACCATCGCCGAGTTTACCGTCAAAGGTGGCGGCGGCGGTGGAGGTGACGATGCCTCCACCACCAAAATAGTCCTCTCGGCCTCTATCGACAAGAAGACCATCAAGGAAGGGGACACCGCCATTCTCACATGGTTCTATGACCATCAGTATTCTGGCGGCGATGACAAAGGAATGTCCACGGGACAGAAGGCAACCGTCCGCATCGAAGTGCGGCGCGGAACGGTCGTAACCTATTCCGAGACCAAGCAGGATGTCAACGCCAACACCTACACCATTGACCTCACTAAATATCTCCTCCTTGGAACAAGCGACATCTATGTAATCGCCACGACAACCGACCCCAATACCGGTAAAGAGCAGAAGAAGCAAGCCTATATCTCTGTCAAGGTTGTCACACTGTCGCTCTCAAGCAGCTACAACCTCGCCTCCGGCATCGCGCAGGGAGGTTATGCCACCGGGGACACGGTGGAGATACCCTATGCCGTCACAGGATCGGGAACCAAGTCAGTCGCGCTCTATGTCGATGGGGTGCAGCGCAATCTCCACTCCATAACCCGAAGCGGCACGACCAACAGCAACTTCAACCTCGACATGGCCGGACTCTCGGTCGGTCGCCATACGGTACAGATGGTTGCCGAGATGGAACAGGACGGACTCACGCTCAAGAGCGAGAGCATCTATTTCGACATATTCAAACGAGGCAGCAGCGCACCGTTCATCGGCACAAAGATGATTCACCCTGACGGGCGTATATTGACCGGAACGGGACACACCACACCCACCATCGAGGTCGGGCAGTATGAGAAATGCGAGTTTGAATTCGTGGCGTATGACCCCACGGTCATTCCGGCAACCGTTGAACTGTGGCAGAACGGCAAACTCGCCCGGACAGTCAGCGCACCGCGAACCGTGCAGATCTACAGCAACCGGTTCACCGAAAAGGGCAATCAGACCATCCGGCTCAAACTCGGTTCATCTACCTATACGATCAATCTCAACATAGCGGAAAGCGGCATCGACATCAGTGAGGCGACCTACGGTCTGCAATTCAAACTCGATGCCACCGGGCGCAGCAACGAAGAGAGCAATCCGGCCACATGGGAGTCGAACGGCGTTACAACATCATTCGAAGGTGTGGACTGGGCAAGCAGCGGATGGGTCGATGGTGCGCTCAGACTCACCAACGGGGCAAAGGCTGTGATCCATACCAAGCCATTCTCCACCGATGTCAAGAACACTGGTCTAACGATAGAGATCACAATGCGAGTCAGCAACGTGATGGACAGGAATGCCGCCGTAGTCAGCTGCCTTGACAACGGCAAAGGTCTCCATATCACAACGCAGGAGGCAAGTTTCAAGACCGGGCAGACCGTCTCATACGAAAACGAGGATGGTCAGACCGTACAGCGAGAGACCAAGCTCGCCACCAACTATGCCGCCGGAGATTGGATGAAGGTGGCACTCATGGTGGGGACATCAGCCGAAGACAGACTGATGCAATTGTATGTCACAGGCAACCGCACGGGTGCGGACATCTATGACGCATCATTCAATTTCCGGCAGGACAATCCGCAGGAGATAACCATCGACAGTTCCGAGGCGGATGTCGAGATAAAGAGCATCAGGGTTTACAACCGCGCCATCAGTGATGACGAGGAGCTTGAGAACCGCATGGTTGACAGCGAGTCCACCGATGAGATGATGGAGATATACTCTGCAAACGACATCATGGGTGACACCGGTGATGTGGATATGGACAAACTCCGTGCAATGGGCAAGGGAGTCCTCCGCATCGTGCGTCAGAACATGCTCAACGATGTCTATGAGACCAACAACAAGAAGACGGACTTCCTCGCTGATGTCTATTTCTACTCACCCCTCGGCAGCGACTATGATTTCATTCTCACCAACTGCTACATCCGCATACAGGGAACGTCATCAACCAAATATCCGAGCAAGAACATCCGCATCTACTTCACCAAGGGCAGTGAGCTGCTCTCGATGACAGGCAAGAATGTCCTCTCCGGCAACAAATATGTCATGCGCCCCGGCGCAGTTCCTGTCCCCATCGTGTGCTGCAAGTCGGACTACTCGGATTCCTCGATGTCACTCAACACAGGCGGAGCCAAACTGTTCAATGATGCGATGAAGGAACTCGGACTGCTCACGCCACCGCAGCGACATCAGTACGAGCAGGGAGGCAACAGCCTCGGCGCGATCAATGTCCGCACAGCCATTGACGGTATGCCCATCGACATATTCTGCGCCGAGACAGCGGACGGAGAGAACACCTACTACGGACAGTACAATTTCAACAACGAGAAATCCAAGAGTGGCCCTGTATTCGGCATGGAGGGAGTGGAAGGCTACACCCCGGAATGTCCCATCGCCCTTGAGATGCTCAACAACACCTCTCCGATATGCCTCTTCCATACAACAAGCGACACCCATCTCGCACAGGAATTCGATGCCGGGGCGGAGGTGAACTACGGCGTGGATTCCTCCGGCAAGGTTCAGAGTGACGGTGATGTGACATGGTCGGGTCTTGCCACCAATCAGCAGACCGCACTCAAGCGTCTGTACTCATGGATACGCGCCTGTGTACCTGCCGGAGCAAACTCCAACGACCTCTCGACATTCAAGAGCGAAAAATTCAAGAACGAGATCGACCAATATTTCGACAAGGATTTCATTCTGACCTACTATGTCTTCACCGACTACTTTCTCAGTGTCGACCAACGAGCCAAGAACATGATGCTCCGCACGTGGGACGGTCTCAAGTGGTTCATCACTTACTATGACGGCGACACACAGCTCGGCAAGCGAAATGACTGCTTCCTTGTGTATCTCTATACCACCGACCGAGACACATGGGATGCCGAGGCAAGCAAATACGCTTTCGAGGGTCACGACTCGTGGCTTTGGAATCTCGTCCTTGCCAACCTTGAGGATGACCTCAAGCGTTGCGCCGCCAATCTCCGCGCCGTCCTCACCAACGAGCGCGTCCTCTCCATGCTCAACGATGAGCAGAGCGGCAACTGGTGTGACCGGGCGTTCAACAAGTCCGGCTATCTCAAGTATATCGCCCCGGCGGTTCAGACCATGTACGGCAAAAAGTGGCCGTTCATCTTCGCGTTGCAGGGCAGCAACAAGAGCCACCGCACCTTCTTCTTCACCAACCGCGCAGCCCTGCTTGATGCCAAATACGGCACGAGCAACTTCACCTCCGACAATATCGATCTCTATATGGCAAGGAGCGCGACCGATGCAGCCGACACCCTGCGCATCACCGCCAACGAGACCTACGCCTTCGGTTACGGAACGAACAACAGCCCCAACCTCGCAAACACAGGCATCGTGGAAGGTGGAGCAGTGGCAACCCTTGACATAACAGGAGCATTCACTGTTAACGACCCTCTGCGAGTCTATGGAGCGAGCCGAATAAAGGTTCTTGACATGACAGGAGCGTCCGACCACCTTAAAAACGCCTTTGACCTTGGTAAATGTACCGCACTGCGTGAGCTCAACCTTCAGGCAGCTACGGGTGGCGGCTCCACCGGATGGTGGCTATCGATAGACAACTGCAAGCAGCTGCGAAAAATCAACCTGCGCAATCAGTCACAGGCAAAGACCGGGGGCAGCACAAGCACCGCCCTTGACCTCACCAATCAGACCAAACTTGAGGAACTCGATGCCCGTGGCACAAAAGTTCAGAGCATAGCCTTTGCCAAAGGTGCGCCGGTGACAGTGGCACGTATGCCCTCGACAATCACCACGCTCCGGCTTGAGTATCTGAGCAAACTCACATCGTCCGGTCTTACGCTTGAGAGTTACGGCAATGTGCGCACCTTCATCTTCGACAACTGTCCCGGCTTGAGTTGGGAGGCACTGCTGTCACGGTGCGCCAATGTTGACCGTCTTCGTGTAACCGGGATAGACCGTGAGGATGACGGCACATGGCTCAACAAGTTTATGTCGATGGGAGGTGTCGATGCTTCCGGCAACTCCACCGACACTTGTGCCCTTGTCGGAACAGTGCGGCTTACCCGATACATCGATGAGGCACAATATCAGAAGATGTGTGCCCATTTCCCGGAACTGAACATCATACAGCCGGAATACACCACAATCCGCATCGACAACATCAGCGATGACGAGAGCGTCTCCAATCTCGACAACAACACCGGTTATCAGTGCGGCAAGGAATATAAGATGAGCGGCCATATCGCTGCAATCTTCGCCAAACGCCACCGCGTCCTCGCCAAGGTGACAAGGAAAGCCACCACAAGAACCGTGCGGATGGCGAACACCGATGTCACGGTCAACAACGCGGACGGTCAGATGACCTACTTCCCCCTGCACGATGCCAACTCCAACTACTATGCCGATGCCGAGGACATCGCCAACTGCACCCCGGCAAAACTCGATGGCAGCGAGGGAGACATCATGATGTATGAGCCGGGAATGTGGAAAAAGGGAGTCAGCGATTACCTCAACGGAGCGACTTACTCATGCTACAGCTCCAACGACAAGAACCATAGACCTGCCACTCCTGTAGTGGATGTCCTCACCCTTGATGATCTGAAATCAAAAGGCGGAGTGCTCGCCGGAAGGAAGATTGTCGGAAAGGACACGTTGGCTGCGTCCTACACAACCGATGCGACATATTCAGTATGCCAAGTCGATGTGTCAAAGCACAAGAGAGTGCGCTTCCCAAGCGTTCCCGGCACGGGACTCATCGGCGCGGTGTTCTGCGACTCGACAGGCAAAGTGCTTGAGAATATAGTCGTTCCCACGCTCTCAAGTAAATTCGAGGCAGGTATGTATCTTGTCAAGGATGTTCCCCAAGGTGCAACAACCCTCAACTTCTCCATCCTCAACACCGCCGAGTTTGACAAGGTAGTCCTGTCGAACTCCGACAAAATCGAGGATATGGAGCCGGAATGGTACTATGATGAGGAGCATCTTTGTGCCGTGGTCGAGACCGTGGTTGTCGGGGAGAAATTCCGCTCCTGTCTGACCGGCGGCAGTTCCGTGGCGAGCATGACGTGGACAGACTTCCATTACTACAGCGTTCAGCGAGGGATGCAGCAGATAGACGCGATGATGCACTCCCGTATCGCTAACCTCGCCTATGCGTTCTATGGCCGCAGGGATATGCAGGAGCAATGTGGCGCGGGATCTCATACCAACAACCGAACTATCGGTGCGGAAACGATGAACCGAGGTATGACGGACACCATCGGCTATGAATATGCCAAGGCAATCAATCCCAATGTCACCAACAGTCTTGTGGAGAATCTCGTCCATCAGTATGCATGGTTCAGGAGCGTTGATGAACTCGGAGCGCAGACAGTGACACAAGTCAACAATATCTGCTGTCTCGGATATGTTAACCTCTACGGACACAAATATGAAATGATGGATGGCGTGGATCTGCCGAATGACAGCGGTAACTCCGGCGAATGGCGCATACTGATGCCCGATGGAACATTCCGTTATGTCAAAGGCTCAACGAGCAGCGGCATGTGGATCACCGGGGTTCATCATGGACTTTATATGGACATGGTGCCCACCGGGTCATTCAGCGGCAGCTCAAGCACCTATTTCTGCGACATCTACTATATCAGCACAGCAACAGGCCGTGTGGTCTATCGCGGCTACAACCACGCGCATGCGAGTGGCGGCGTGTCGTGCGCGAATGCGAATGTCGATGCTTCGATTTCGATCGCGTATGTCGGCTCGCGGCTGGCCTTCCGCGGACTTCTCGTCAGAGCGCAAAGCGTGGCCACGTACAAGGCGTTGAGCGAGGTCGCGTAAGCGGAAAGCGGTCGCGCAGCGACCCAAAGCGAAAAAGCGATAAAACAAAAAGAATGGCCTTCGGACAGTGTTCGGAGGCCATTCAAATATAGTGGGGGAGGTGCGCCGGGAGGCTTTCAGACCCCGGCGAAGCCGGGCGAAAATTTTTTGATTTTGGGGTACGTTTCGTTTTTCAGCAATGAACGGTTCGTTTCAAAAGCGGCGAACATTTCGTTTTGCGGATTATAGGTTGAATATTGTCCGGATTACTCCATGAACATTTTCACCGGATTCCATGCGCCGTCGATGGCATCGGGGATGCAGTCCTCCTCTTCGGGGAGTTTGAACCTGGCCCAGCGGCTTTCGCTCCAGATAAAGGGGGAGCCGTCAATGTATGGACTTCCGAATTTCATCTCGAACGAAGTCTTTTTTCCGTCTATCGAAGGCTTCATGCTCAGCGATTCAAGAACCTCCCTGATTCTGGCGGTGCTGAACGCTTTGGCATCGATCGACCCGTGTGGCTGATAGCGCAGGAACTCCGATGTCCCCATGTTCTTGTCCCAGCGTCCGGCTATGGATATCGGCTCGAGACTTTCGTTGTAGGTCACAAGTGCCTTTGCGCTTTCCATGTCATGGACGTTGGCGATGTTGCGCCACAGCTGGTAGCGGCGTTTGGGCGCTCCGTCGATAGTCTGCAGTTCGCGCCAGATTCTCTTGTACGACGGGATGTTGCATCCGAGCACATGTGTCTCGGTAACCATGTGGTGGTCCCAGTCGAGGAAGTTGGGCTCGTAGCCTGTGGAGTCGCTCACGGTGAGCTGTTTGCCGTCGCTTTTGAAGAGGGCGAAGCGTGCGTAGCTCATGTCGATCATTCCGAACTCTCCCCGGTAGGCATCCACAAGCATATAGGCGTTGAGGTAGGTTCCCGTGTTGTCCATCTTCAAATAGTCGTAGAAGTCGTCGATGGAGCGCGCGAACATCTCGGCGGCGGCGGCTCTCCATGTGAGCCAGAGGCCGAGTGGCTTCGACTCGTTGTAGAAGTATGTCTCGGTGGTCTCGTTGAATCCGATTCCGTGACCGTTGAATCCGAAATCGGTGTTAGAGCCGAACTGTCCGGGGCAGAACGTGTTTTGGGTCAGGAAGTCGGAGCCGATCACGTACGTTATTGCGCAACTTTGGGCGAAGAGGCAGCACCAGCTTGTGTGAGTCCAGTAGATGTTGCCGTCCTCCATCATCTTCACAAATCCCGAGCAGCGTCCCGGTTTCAGACGCTCCTCCGATCCGTTGAGCGGCGTTCGGAGTTTCATGTTCTCGTCATCCTTGGCCACCTGGTTGAGAGCCAGTCCGATCTCCTTGCCGGCGGCATCCCAGAGGTCCATCTGTCCGTTGATGAAGTAGATGTCGATAAATGTCAGAGGTTCATCGCCGCTGTGCATCTTCCTCTCCTCCGGATCCATGTCTGCGAGACGCAGGTCATCGAACTTGACATCTTTGACAGGAGCCTTGTCTGCCGCACCGTGATAGATGCCCAGCATACGGTACATCAGTCTGATTATTCCCTGCGCCTTTTCGTCGGACCGGTTCCTGTATGCCCAGTCCACGAGATAATCGTAGTTGTCGTTGAGACATTTCCCCGCGGCTTCCACTGCGGCGGGGGGAGGGGTCACCGAATCGGCTCCGGGACCTTCATCGAGCACATACCATCGCCAGGTGTTGTTTCTGGTGGCCCTGATGGTTTTTCCCGTCTGGACTTTTCCCTGTACATAGCCGGCATTGTACTCGTTCTGGTAGATGCTGACGCCGGGATTCTGAGCATAGACCGCATAGTTCCAGTTGTTGTCCACGCACTGGGCGAACCCGCGGGGGTACTCGTCGAGCACATACTCGGTCGGCTTTGTGTTTTTGAATTTTGGTGTATACATAACTTTTCAGATAAGATTTATTGTCATTTGGTTTTTGAATCGCCAGGATTCTTTTTGTCCGGCGTGATCGGACTGTCAGGAGCCAACGGTCTTGCCGGCCCGGTTGATTTCTCGATAGCCTTTTCGAGGGCGTCGGATGAGGTCTGAGCCGCCGCCGCTGCCTTTTTAGCATCGGTTGCCGCTTTCTGAGCTGCCTCAGCTGCAGCTTCGGCCGCCTGATCGGCCTGTTCAGCTGCCTTAACCGCGTTGCGCGCCCCGATCTCAACCATTTCAGTGTCGGAGACTTTCTTGAGAGGAATATCCGACGGGACCGGATTGACCGATGCTGCGCTTGTGGATGTCGGTCCCTGGGCCGCTTCAGATACTACGGCATGTTTCCGGTTTTCATCCTTGCGTGCGCTGACTATGATCTTACGGATAATCACTATGCCGAGTGCTATGAGAGATATCCACAGACAGATCCTGAATGCGAATACAGGATGGGTGGATGTCGATACATGCATCACTTTGCCGATACCGTCGATGATGAAAGGCGCTACGACGTTGCCGATGGAATCCATCGATGCGAACCATGCCAGTGTGAGGGTGAGGGCCACGCGGGTCGAGGCCACCGACAGCCGGTCATAGTAGTAAGGCTGGGCTATGCCGTAGAAGTAGGAGGCAATCAGGATACCGATACCTACTATCACGGCTTCGTCTGAGATAGCCATCAGCAGGAACCCGATGGCTATCAGCGCCATTACGGCTATCGCCACATGGTTCTTGAGGATTCGCAGACACCAGTTGAGGGTAAAGCCCGATGCCATGATTCCGAGGAACAGTATCGAGGTGAGGTCGCCGGCCGTTCCGGAGTTGGTGTATCTGAACGGGATGTAAAGGCTGATTGCGGCTATTACAAGAGTTATCACGAAGTAATAGATGCAGTAACGGACGAGCATCGGGATGTTGACCTGTTGCGAGAATTTGTAATGTACCTTGGGTACGCCTTTTTTCGAGGCGTCGTTGTTGCGGATGTCCGCAGGCTCCTTGATGTAGTTCTTGAATCTGTGCGCGAAGAAAAGTGGCACGAGCGGAAGGAGGTAGATCAGGAAGGGGAGTCTCCACCATATCTTGGCCAGATAGCCGGTGGCGATCACCGACACCATAAGCACGCCGTTGAGCACTGCCGATGTGTAACCGTACTGTTTGGTGCGCTGCTCTCCGCTGAAAAGATCGGCGATGAAGGCTGTGGAGAGTGGCGATACGATTCCGGACGCTATGCCGATAAGGAAACTGAGTATGATCAGCGTGATCATGTTCGGGGCGAAGAAGAAGAGCGCTCCCCCTATTCCGTAGAACAGACAGGTCCAGTTCAGCAGTTTCATGTTGTTGAACTTTGTACCGATCCATCCTCCGGCGAACACGAATGGAATCGCCGCGATATTCGGCCCTAAGGTTAAGAATTGGGTCTCGAGCTGGCTTGTGCCAGGGAAGATTTTCTGAAGGTCTCCCATAATTGGGGAGATGGCGAGTCCCGGTATGGATGTGATGATGAAAATCACATACAGGTTGAACACCGCCCATAACGGAAGTGTGCCGTTGCCGTATCCTGATTTGATTGTCATGACTTATTTCCTTTAAATGTTGATATTTGTAATTGGTTTGTCTGCGGCTCAGAACGTGAAGGCGAGCTGTGTCTGGATTCGGTTGTCGTTGGCTCCCCCTTTGTTCCATGTCTGGCGGTGTCCCCAGATATACTCGACTCCGAGCTGCAGGTACGATGTGAAGTTATAGAAGCAGTTCACGGCTCCGTAAAGGGCATATTTATAGTTGTCGTCATCCGGAAGCGCCTTGGCATAGCCATCCACATCCCATATTCTTGATTCGGAGAACATGGCATTGAACTGAAGCTTGTCGGTGGCGTTGACTGTAACTCCGAAGTTTGCGCCCAACATTGGAGTAGGTTTAAGACGGCCGGGTTCGCTGTTGCTCGGTACCCATGAGAGAGGTTTTCCAGCTATATCCTGCAGATAGGCCCCGATGCCCTCTCCGTATGCGATCTGATAGTAGAGTATCACCGGTTTTGCGGGTTGCACGTTGCCAGAAAGCATCACTCCCCATCCCGACGCTCCCCGCAGACGGTCGTTGAGAAGATCACGGTACGAGATATGGCGGTATATTCCTGAGAGACGGATGCGGTTCCACTTCGACCAGCTGTATTCCACCCATACCGGTATGTCGGGACAAAGTTGTGCCACATCGGTGGAGAGTGCTTTGGTATCATCATATTTTCTGTAGTCCTTTCCGCGGTAATATCCGTTCGACGAGTAGTAGGAGGGGACATCGATGGCGGCGGCGAACCGGAATCCGTTGTAGGATTTCGAAGTGTAGCCGACTTCGTATGCAACTGCCGAGACACATCCGGAAGGTCCCTGGGGGTCTATAGTCGGAGGCTGGCAGGCATAGCCGTCCTGAAAGAGGGTGAGTTTCATACCCACCGTGAAATTACGGTAGGAGAGCCATGCGCGTTGAAGCATCACCTGCGAATTTACGCCGTTGGTTCCCGCCTTGACATATCCTGTCAGCTGGTCGGGAGTGTTGGCGAACGCCACCACCTGCAGGTCAAGCGAGCCGTTGATGGGATTGATGTAGAAATCGGCCTTGTGATCGCGCTGGGCCGGAACCGGTATGGCAGATGTCACAAACGAGATACCGGCACCCGGCTGCTCATAGAGGTCATTACCTATATCCCATCCCAGAATAGGGTTGATCTCTCCTCCGATTGTCATTATGAATTTGTTGTCGGAGGTTTTAAGCACGAAAGCCGGTGCCTTGATGCGGCCCGGCTCCTCGGCCTTGGCGGCCTGAAGAATCTCTTTTACTTCGGCATCCGGCTTGCAGAACAGGATGCTTCTCTCGCGCGACGGCAGGGAGTCCTGTCCGGATACGCCCTGTGTGCAAAGCAATAAGGCGAGGGTTGCTATAAAGTAATGTGTTTTCATAGAATATAGAAATTATCTCTCATGTGGTCGGAAGCAACTCCTCCAGCCGCGTGATGTGTTTTTCGCGTTTATATCTAAATTAACAAGCAATCATCACAATGGTTTAGCATTTATTTGGATTTGTCGATACTTATTGTTATTTATGGCTAAGTCCTGAAAGATTGTGGTAATATTGTAAAAAAATAGTCATTACTTTCGAAAAACATTCATGGTGTCCGGATGTTTTAATAATTAGAACACACATATTCCGGAAATAGGGTTTCCGGAATATATCCCTTGGTAACAATTATTGCTTGTACTATGAAATACGTAAATACCGGTTACGGTAAAATTCCATTTGTATCACTGCTCGCAATACTCTCCATATCGCTTGTGGTGAATCTTCCCGGGCTTGCCATATCGCCCATCATGGGAAAACTCAACGAGGTGTTTCCGAATGTCACCGAGATGGAAATCCAGTTGCTGACGGTGCTCCCGAATCTTGTCACCATTCCTTTTATATTATGTTCCGGCAAGATATGCACTCAGAAGAATCAGATGTGGATTCTCGGCATAGGTCTGGGAATTTACGCTCTGACCGGAGTGCTATATTTCTTCGCCAAGTCGATGATCGAGCTGATTCTGCTCAGCTGTCTGCTCGGTGTGGGCTGCGGTCTTGTCATTCCGCTTGCGGCAAGTCTCATATCCCAGTATTTCGTCGGCAAGGAGCGTACGCGTCAGCTCGGCATGAAATCGAGCCTTTCCAATTTTTCGGTTATCTTTGCCACGCTTTTCGTCGGCTGGGTGGCCTCGCTCAACTGGCACCTGTCTTTTATAGTCTACATGCTTCCGGTCGTTCCGTTGCTCCTGATGCGCTACATGACGGCGGATTATATCGACAGTCATAAGATTCTGCTGCCGCCTCCTCCATTGGAACCACGTGCCGAACCGGACAAACCCTCCGATGATGATATCAAAACCAGCGTGCGGCTCAAGAAGCCTGCCTCACCGAACTTCCATTTCCAGGGTTCTGTGGCAGTCAAGCTGCTGATAGGGGTGATGGCTCTCTATCTGGTCATGACCTACGCCACTGAGGTGGTTTCCTATTATCTCCCATTCGACATGAAGCATTACGGCCTTTCCACCGGCGATGTCGGTGTGGCTACTGCGATGTTCTTCGCCTCGGCTACAGTTTCCGGATTCTTCCTCACGTCGATCATATCTTACTTTAAGGAACGGACCATCCAGTTTGCCATATTCCTCTGCGTGGTAGGTCTGCTCACTTGCGGACTTTTCCACCACTATGCCGCGTATATCCTCGGTGTGTTCATCATGGGTCTTGGCTACGGTGTGGTTCAGCCGGTCATCTACGACAAGACTTCATTTCTTGCTCCGACCAGCGCGAAATCCACTGCCTATTTCTCCTATCTGCTCACATGTAATTATATCGGGATCTCCTGCGTACCCTTTATTGTGGGCGGTATGAAGACTCTCTTCCATGCCGGGGCTGATCCCAATTTCTCCTTCATATTCAATGCCGCCGTCTGCGTTCTGGTGCTCATTCTTGCTATAGTATTCAGAAAATCGTTCATCTTCGAGGCCGACGCCACTTTCGCGCAGCCGCAGAAAGCACTGAAAAATTGAGAATTTAGATTTATAAGTTGGAATCTGGATTTACAGATTTCTGATTGATGATAAAAAGAGGATGCATCCGAACCGGGATGCATCCTCTTTTTAGGTTTCATAAATTTTACTCCTCTGTCTGGGTGGCGGCGTACTCTTTGAGCAGCTTCTCCTGGACATCGGAGGGTACAAGCTCGTATCCTGAGAAGCTCATCGAGAAGGAGCTGCGTCCTCCGGTGATCGAACTGAGCGAGGTAGAGTACGAGGACATCTCCTTGAGAGGCACTTTGGCGCTGAGTTTCTCGATGCCGTTCTCGGAAGCCATGCCCATGATCACGGCGCGGCGTCCCTGAAGATCGCTCATCACATCGCCCATGGTGTCGCCCGGGGTGAGCACCTCCACGTCGTAGATCGGCTCGAGAATCTTCGGGTTGGCCTGCCTGAACGCCTGCGAGAAGGCGTTGCGTCCTGCCAGACGGAAGGAAATTTCGTTGGAGTCCACCGGGTGCATCTTGCCGTCATAGATCATAACTCTGACGTCGCGGGCGTATGAACCGGTGAGCGGTCCCTGCTCGATGCGGTCCATCAGGCCTTTCACAATCGCCGGAATGAAGCGCGCGTCGATCGCGCCGCCTACGATACAGTTGTACACAACCAGTTTTCCTCCCCATTCCAGAGGAATCTCCTGCTTGTCGCGGACGTTGAGCTTGAACTCCTGGTTGCCGAACTTATAGGTGTCTGGTTCCGGCATGCCCTCCGTGTAGGGTTCAACGATAAGATGAACCTCTCCGAACTGTCCCGAACCTCCTGACTGTTTTTTGTGGCGATAGTCGGCGCGGGCAGCCTTGGTGATGGTCTCGCGGTAGGGGATGCGCTGCTCCTGATATTCCACAGGAAGCTTGTCGTTGTTCTCGATGCGCCACTTGAGCGTGCGGAGGTGGAATTCTCCCTGGCCCTTCACAAGTGTCTGCTTAAGTTCTTTCGATTGCTCCACAATCCATGTGGGGTCCTCCTCATGCATGCGGGTGAGGAGACCTGCGAGCTTTTCGGCATCACTTTCGTTCACGGGCCTGATGGCGCGGACATACTTCGGCGCCGGATATTTGATGAAATCGAACTGGTATTCGCATCCCTTCTCGTTGAGGGTGTTGCCGGTGCGCACGTCCTTCAGTTTCACGGCGGCGCCTATGTCGCCGGCCTCGAGGGAGTCGATCGGTGCGCGCAGCTGGCCGCAGATGGTGAAGATCTGTGCCAGGCGTTCCTTGCTGCCCCGGCTCACGTTGTCGAGGTCCATTCCGGCCTTGAGCGTGCCGCTCATGACCTTGAAATAGCTTACCTCTCCGATGTGGGGCTCAACCGATGTCTTGAAGAAGAACACCGACACGGGGCCGTCGGCCAGTGGCTT
>OFHP01000867.1_pt1 | contig 15988 bp, 11 predicted proteins | sample 1521651 | NCBI WGS metagenome assembly OFHP01 (sample SAMEA3504105, study PRJEB24116) | mouse gut metagenome | biome: mouse gut; feature: mouse-associated habitat; material: faeces | place: Denmark | collected 2011 | reverse complement strand
TTTAAACGCCCGTTTAGTTCCGCCAGCAGAAGATGGATGATGTTTCCAATGTTTGCCTTTGTCAGCGGCCGAAACAGAATCATTTCATCCAGACGGTTTAAAAATTCCGGCCGGAAGTTTCTTCTTAGTTCCTCCATGACAGCCGATTCCGCCTCGGGGCTTATCTGGCCGTTTTCTTTCATATGTTCTAAAAGATATGAAGAACCTAAATTTGAAGTCATGATAATAATTGTATTTTTAAAATCCACGGTACGGCCCTGGGAATCGGTAATCCTGCCGTCGTCGAGTACCTGCAGCAATACGTTAAAAACGTCCGGATGCGCTTTTTCCACTTCATCAAACAGCACAACCGAATAGGGCCTTCTTCTTACGGCTTCCGTAAGCTGTCCGCCTTCATCGTATCCGACATATCCGGGAGGCGCCCCAATCAGGCGGGAAACGGAATATTTCTCCATATACTCGGACATATCCAGGCGCACCATATTGCTTTCGTCGTCAAAAAGGCTTTCCGCCAGCGCCTTGGCAAGCTCGGTTTTCCCTACCCCGGTAGGCCCTAAAAATAAGAAGGAACCGATCGGCTTCGTCGGATCTTTAATACCGGCTTTGGAACGGATAATCGCTTCCGTTACTTTGGTTACGCCGTCGTCCTGCCCGATGACGCGCCGGTGCAGTTCTTCGTCCAAGTGCAGCGTTTTATTGCGTTCGCTCTCGGTCAGCTTTGCAACCGGAATCCCGGTCCAGCGGGAAATAATCCGCGCGATTTCATCCTCGCTGACATTTTCATGGACCAGCGATAAATCTTTTTGTTTTACGGCGTCCTCCTCCGCCTCCAGCTGCTTCTGCAGGGACGGAAGACTGCCGTACTGCAGTTCCGCGGCTTTTTCCAGATCATAATTCTGCTGCGCCATCTTTATCTCATTTTTCACGCTCTCAATCTCTTCGCGCAGCTTCTGCACCCGCTCCACAGACGTTTTTTCATTTTCCCACTGCGCCTTCTTGCTGCTGAATTCGTCGCGGAGCTCCGCGAGTTCCTTCTGCAGATTTGCAAGACGTTCCAGACTCAGACGGTCCGTTTCTTTTTTCAGCGCAGTCTCCTCAATCTCCATCTGCATCACGCGGCGGTTGAGCTCATCCAGCTCCGTCGGCATGGAATCCAGCTCCGTCTTAATCAACGCACAGGCTTCGTCCACCAGATCAATCGCTTTATCCGGCAGAAAACGATCGGAAATATAACGGTTTGAGAGCACGGCGGCAGAAACAAGAGACGCATCCGCGATCTTTACGCCATGGAACACTTCATAACGCTCTTTTAATCCGCGGAGAATAGAAATCGTGTCTTCTACCGTAGGTTCGTCTACCAAAACAGGCTGGAACCTCCGCTCCAGGGCAGCGTCTTTTTCAATGTACTGACGGTATTCGTCTAATGTCGTTGCACCAATGCAGTGTAGCTCACCCCTGGCAAGCATCGGCTTTAGCATATTTCCGGCGTCCATCGCTCCGTCCGTCTTACCGGCTCCGACAATCGTATGCAGCTCGTCAATAAACAGAATAATCTGTCCGTCGGATTTTCTGACCTCATCCAACACGGCTTTTAAACGTTCTTCAAATTCGCCGCGGTATTTTGCTCCTGCCAGAAGCGCTCCCAGATCCAGCGCAAACAGTTTTTTATCTTTCAAGCCCTCCGGCACGTCGCCGCGCACAATACGCTGCGCAAGCCCTTCGACGACGGCGGTCTTGCCTACGCCCGGCTCGCCGATTAAGACGGGATTGTTTTTTGTCTTCCTAGAAAGGATCCGGATCACATTTCGGATTTCGGAATCCCTTCCGATCACGGGATCTAATTTCTGATTTCTCGCCCGCTCCACAAGATCGTAGGCATATTTTTCAAGCGTATCATAAGTAGCTTCCGGATTGTCCGAGGTCACGCGCTGATTCCCTCTGACAGTAGAAAGCGCCTGCAGAAACCGGTCTCTTGTAATGCCGTATTCTTTGAATAGTTCTTTTAACGCCGGATTCGGATATTTCAGCATCGCCAGAAACAAATGCTCCACGGATACATATTCGTCTCCCATCTGCTTCGCTTCGTCTTCCGCGCTGATCAAAACTTTGTTTAACGCCTGTCCGATGTAAACCTGTCCGCCGGATACCTTGACCCGCTGTTCCAGACGGCGGATGGCGTTATCCATAAAATGTTCCGTATTGATTTCCATTTTTTCAATCATCTTTTGAATCAAACCGTCCGGCTGCCGCAAAAGCGCCGCAAGCAGATGCTCCTGCTCGATTTCCTGATTGCCGTATTCGTATGCCAGTTTTTCGCAGTCGTTGATGGCTTCGATTGATTTTTGCGTAAATTTTTGTATGTTCATGGTAACACCTCCTGATGCATCTATGCATATTCTTTGCTTTGCGCGTAAGAATATGCAGATTTGATTTGTTTAACTGCAATATAACACCTGTTGTTAGCACTGTCAAGAGGTGAGTGCTAATATTTTCTGAAAATTTTAGATTTGTCATGGATCAGAATGTTTTACAAAACCTGTGCCGTACTCTCTTCCAATACTGTAAGCGCATACAGATATCCTTCCTCATAACCAATTCTTTGGATCTGCTCCAGTATTTTTTCTATCCTCTCTACCCTTTCTTTGATTCCCCCACTTTCTGCTGTGAGGTCCAGCAATTCTTTTATTGCTTTTTCCTCCTGTTCCTCATAGCCTCTCTGACTGTGAGCTTTTTTCAATTCCTTAAATATCCAAAGTGCTTTTTTCAATTCTTCTCTGCTTATGTTTCCGCTGGACTGTGCAATATCCAGGCATACCTGTCTGATTCGTTCATCCATTTTTCTTTCTCCTTTTCAAATGCTTTTTAAATATTTGGCTTTCCTGCTGCGCTTTTATCTTATCAAATTCACTGTCTCGGTTTGTAAGAGTGATTCAAATGGGAAACATACTTATCGTTTCCTAAATTCAATATCCTGATATTGATATTTTTCTTTAATTTTTTTCACAAACAACTGATAGCTCTCAGGGTGATCTATCTTTTCCATTATTTGCAGAACTTTCTCATTCAGGTCTACAATGGTATCTACCGCTTCCTGCTCCACTCCGTTTTCAATCTGACACAGAATGGATTCGCATAGCAGCTGCAGAGTATCCTCTGTCATAAATAATTTTCGGACAAGTCGTATGTCCGGTGATTTTTCTATTTCCAGATAAATAGCTGCCGTATATATTCTGATAGCCGTCTCATTCTCATTGATCTCCTCTAAAAATTCTCCGATTGTGCTCATATTCCTGACTTTGTCTACAAATTCTTCTTCGTTCTCAGTCTCGAAGATAAAATGAATCAGATTCACATACAGTATTCGGATCGTATCCATAGCGCTTTTTGTATGACCGACTCTGATATATGCCCGTATAAGATCTCTCATGATATAGGAATAGTTTCGATTAAATTTGCTGTAATCATATTGATTCAGAATGGGATCCAATATCTCAACTGCATGTTTCAGACAGATGATCTCCTTTTCAAAATCATCCATGTACCCGTATTGACGCGCCGCATCTTTCCAGATATCAATTTTCTTTTCCTCTGAACAAGACGATCCGCAGATTTCCCGTTCTGCAAGAAGCTGATAATTACATTTCTTTTGTACCTCTATTTTTTCTTCATATCCAAAAGACAGATCATTTGACATGCTTTCATATCGCGCATGATACATCCGGCTTCTGACATATTCATCTTCCAAATGGTACTGTTCATAATACCTCTGTGCCAGATTACAGTATTCCAATGCTTTTTTTGCATTCTCATCCGGAAAGGAATTGGAAACCTCTGCCAGTTTAATGAGAAAAAGAACATGCCATTGTTTAAAATCCTCTTTATTGACAAATCTCTTCAGCGTATCTGACAATATACATTCTTTTACCGTCTTTCCCTCCCATTTTTCGATCCTGTCCAGAATCTGATTGATCTCATGATACGTTACATCCGTAATTTTTATATATTCCTTTACAAAATCATAAATTTCACTATCAATCTCATGATTCCCCAACAACTCAAAATATTTTAAGCATTGGTTCCAGAATAGTTCTTTTTCACTTTCATTCCCTGAAATCTGATATAAAGAAAAATAGCCTGCGATCAGATAGGTGATCTCGTATTCACTATCCTCTTCCTTCCGATCCTGTTCACAGTAATGAATCAATTCCTCTGCATAATATCTTGCCTTTTCCAGTTGATTTTGTGTAATCAATAGTTTTATTAAATCGTTGCAGATATATTTTGAATAGCTGAAATAAACTTCCGGGTCTTTCTCCGCCTTCTTATCTGCATACAATACCTGTTCCAAACTTTTGATGGCACGTTCATATTCTCCCATCTTTACATATACCTGGGAAATACTCTGCATTGCCATCTCAAAAAGTTCATTTCCTTCCTGATATCCACGCCTGTAGAAGGCGATTGCTTTCTCGTAATCTCCTTTTTTCTCATATTGTTCCGCCATATCATGATATGTAACATCCGAAGATAGAAAATAGGTAGTTTCTGTTCCCTGGGGAAACATCGCTGTACAATTCTCTCCTGATGTCTGGCATCTCAGCGCATTCATCTTTTCCTGATACCAATAGGCTTTTTCTGCATCTGAAAAATGCTCATACCGATACAACGCCATGAAATCTTTATCCGAATAAAACTCCTGGATCTGCATATAGAATCTTTCTTTTTCCGATGCATTATAATTTGTTTCCGGCATCTTTTCAGTTGCAAGATCAAATGCCTGCATGATCTTATGATAGACTGCATCTAATTCGGGAACGGTTTCATCTTCATATGTCCATAATTGTTCTGCCAGTGCACGATCTGTCTCTTTTCCCAAGTCTACCAGTTCTTTTACAAGATAGTTGGGAGAATCTGTATATGCAAAACAACATTCCATGGATTTATCCAACAATTCTGCTACCTTTGTATATTGTAGCTTTATAAAATCATCTAATTCCAGATCCGATTCAATTATATCATTCATTTCCAGAACGAACCGGATCAATTTTCGATATATCCTCTGAAGAAGATCAAATCTCTCTCTTTCCTTTTTCTGGACAAGTATCTTCTCGGCTTCCTGTAATTTTTCCTGTTTTGCGGATATCAGGCATAGTTTTGTATAGGGAAGGGTCTCTCCCTGAAGCCTGTGCATAAAGATTTCCAAAACCTGTTTCCTGATTCTGCTCTCCGTATAATTAGGTGTTGATTCTGACATATAACGAATCATTCCATCTACAACATGGGGACATTTTGAAGCATCCGGGGCCAGATTCACATAGATCAAATCCTGGATCACCTGATGAAGGTATATTTTATCAGATTCCTCGTTGCACCTGATCCACCCATGTTTTATCAATACTTCAAGTCTGCTGCCTATATCCTCTATTTGACAGATTTTTTCAAATCTGGACCTTTTGATACGAATACCGGAAAATAAAGAAAGACTGCTGATCATCTCATTCTCCAGATCATCAAACCCTGACAGGTCAAACAGCGTTCTCAGGTGATCATTTACGGTTGCAGAACGCAATATGAAGTCTTTTCTCTGTCTGACAATAATTTCCCCTATGTTTGTAATTCCTTCTTTTTCCAAAAATTTATGATACAATTCCATAGGAGAGCTTTTTGTATTCCTTAAATACTTTGCGGTCAATTCTACTGTCATGGTATGATGATCCAAAAACTCAATCAGCTGATTCACTGCCTTGCTTTCATCCTCTGAATATTCCACATCGTTATAAGTGGAAAATAACTTTAAGATCTCATCATGATCACGGATCTTATCAATCGTTATCTGCTGATAATTAAAATCCCGAAAATCTTCTCTTGTGGTAATAATAAATTTACAGGGGCACTGAAAGAGAATTTCCAGATTCTCGTCATAATCCACGTCAAAGTTATCCACAATGATCAAATCCCTGGGCGTTGCCTTTTTTTTCAGGATCTCCATTTTCCGCCTGAAATAATTTGCATCCGATTCCTTTTCCTCTCTGCTTATCTTATTTATCATCACCTCATCACAGACCAGTACCTGAATACTGTCCTCAAATACGGTGAAGAGAACTGTATCATACTGGTCCCGATATCTATTCACATATTGTTTTGCTGTTTCTGTTTTTCCAATGCCGCCGATCCCGGAAAGAAACACCAGCTGATTTTCAGAAAGTACATGATGTATTGTTCTGAGTTCTTCTTCTCTTCCCACAAAACAGGCTGAATTATACTGAAAAGAATCGATCAAATAGGCAGCATCCACATCCGCAAGCAGACTCATTTCTTCCAGTGCGTCCATGACCTGCTGCATATTCTGCCACCTTGAAACGGTTGAAGTGGATAAAGTTTTCCTGAAAAACATTTCCAGCAGACGAAATAACCTGGGCGGATACGTTTCATTTCCATATTTCATAAAATCAAACTTAAATTCACTGGATATCCTGCAATCTTTTGCGTCTGGTTTTCTGTCAAATAATTTATAAAACAACACAGCCCCTATGGAATAGATGTCTGTATGCCTCCCAATCTTTTGAATCTTGCCCTGAATCTGTTCGGGAGCGGAAAACTTTTCCGAAAATGATAACCGAAATCCTCCATTCTGCTTTATCTCCTCCCATCTTATGACAGAATCAAAATCAAACAGAAGAATATGTTCCTCTGTCTCCGGCAAAATAAAAATATTTTCCGGTTTTATGTCAAGATGTAAATATCCTTTCTGGTGATATTTCATAATCAATTCAGCCAGGCTTTTCATATGTCCTAATAATTCTTTCAAGGATGCATCTTCATATTTTCTGTAATCTACTCCTTCATCTAACGCCATCAGTATGTAAATGGTATTATTGCAGGTTATGACATCTGTGGCATTTATAGTGGAATTGGTAAGCCCAAGGGTACCTCTGATCTCTGCATTTTTCCCGTATGCCTGAATAAAATTATTTTTTTCCTTTTCGTATTTTTCAATCTCACCCTCAAAAACAGACAATGCCCCGTCTTCTCTTCGATTTAGCAGCAGGTAGACAGGATAACATTCTTTCACCCGAATCCTGTGTTCCACACCAATCGGATCCTTGTAAGCTGCATTATATACAATGCAGCTTGCACCCCTTCCCACCTCCTCTTCGATCTGAATCGTTCTGTCATTATCGCTGATCCTGGTTCCTTTTTTTAAGGCAATCCTTTTATCTTTCATGTTTATCCTCTCCCGCAAACTCCATCGATATATGAGATATCCGCGCATGCAATTCTTTTCTTTTTCCGGCAGTAAAACTGCTTTCCTCTGACAGGTAGCCGGATACTCTCCGCAGCCTCCGGATCTTATCAGAGTTACAATATGGACAGACATCTGCCACCCTCCCGGTATATCCGCATTCCATACAATTGTCCATTGGAAAATTGATGCCGATATAATTACAGTCATTGTCATATGCATATGTGATGATTTCCTGAATCGCTTCCACATTTCTCACCGGCATCTCCTGCAATTCCACATATGTGATCGAACCGCCATTGCACAATTTATGGAACTTTCCTTCCAGCTCGATCTTTGCCTTATAATTGATCTTTACATCCACCGGAACATGAAAGGAATTGGTGTAAAATCCTTTTTTACAGGCATGAAAATCCTTTCCCAGATTTCTGTCATCATATTTGGCAAAATTCCCGGTAACCCCCTCCCCCGCCGATGCCAGAAGAGAAAAATTTAAATGTTCTTCTTTTGAAGCCTTATCGGTATAATTCCTCATATGTCCAATGATTCCATACGCTTCTTTGTAGTTCCGATTTATTATATCAGAAGACGTAATCTCCTGTCCCATTAAAGTTCCAACAGCATCCCATAATCCGATAAATCCAATGGACAAAGTCCCGTTTTTCAGCATTTCAAAGGCATTTTTTTCTTTTGCCCCCAGATAATATTTTTGATCATAATATTCTTCCAACATACCCTTTTTACAGAGAGTACGAAAACGATGCAGCAGCAATTCCTTTGCATCCTCCAGATTTTCATCCAGCAATTCATAAAACAGATCCCAATTTCCATTCGCCTGATATGCCATCTGAACAAGATTCAATGTCACACATGCCACATTTCCCCTGTTAAGAGAACCCTCCTGTCCATTTATGTTCGTCACAACTCTTGTCCGACAGCCCATGATTCCAATAGTCTCTGCCGGATATGGTGCATTGCTGGCACTGTCGCAGTTAAAATAAGTGGGAACCATCCTTTTTGCCGTCACGCTCATCGCTCTGCAAAACAAGTCATAGTTCACAGTATTCCTTTCGAGATTGATCCCGCTTTTCATCTTAAAGACCAGATTGGGAAAGATAAAAGGATTCCCCCTGTCATCTCCCTTCTCAAATGCATCCAACATGAAAAAAACAGCTCTTCTCCCATTTGCACTTGTGTCCAGTCCAAAATTAAGTGTCACATAAGGTTTTTCACATCCTTTTCGTGTATCCATGTTGAGATCCAGAAACAATTCATGAAAAGCCTCCGTAATCTCCGCATCACTTTCATCTCCCACATAAGCCGCTATATCAAAATCGAAATTTATGAATCCTATCCCACCCGATTGTATATTGGTTAATTCGACAATTTTTCGATGCAGTGCATGCGTCATGTTGGAAAAACTTCTGCTTTGATTTCCAATAAGATCCCTTACCGAGATTCCAATACAATTCGGTGTGATATCATAATATTCCATATCATGGATATGACAGGTACGATTCTTGTGTTTCTCTGCATTTTTCTCCGGGACAATATGATTCAGAATATATTCTTTTCTGAAATCCTGCCCTGCTTCCACGACTTTACCTGCTGCATTCTTCCTCCTGTTTGCCAAATCGATCATTTGCTTCATACGTCTCCTCCTCTACAACCAGATTGACTTCTTCCACATTTCCGTTTCTGATAGAAAACATTTGCTGATTCGAAGAACCAACATATTGCATATCCGGGGTCTTTAACTTAGGGTTGAATCCGCCTGTCTTTATATAATCTGTCATGCTCAGTACCTGTTTTGGCACCTGTTCCATCTCCCATCCCGTGTACAAGCACACATTATAGCCCCGTATTTTTAATTCTCCCAGCAATGCCAGCAATCCTTCCATCTGTTCCAATGGTTCCCCTCCCGAAATGGTGATCTTCTTATTACAGCAATTTTCATCAATAAACTCTACCAGATCATCCATCGGTACCATTGTGCCTTTGCCGGGATCTTTTATTCCAGAATTGTGACATTCCCTACAATTCTTACTGCATCCCTGAAAAAACAGAACACACCGGATCCCCGGACCATCATCACAGCTATTCTCGTGCCAGCCTGCACACTCTATCATCCCTGTCATCTCAACACCTCCATTTTTGCTGTGTTTTTTGGTGGCTTTATGATACCAGCTTCCATGTACGGATTTGTAATTCTGATTACCATCCGCTTGTCCGTCCAAATAGAGAAAACATATGCCTGCATGGTGGTTTCTTATAGAAAAATTATAGTTTTCGGGATATAATGATTTTAAATTTGAAATAAAGGAGATTTCTATATGACACAGAACTATACGAAACAAAATCAGGAAAGCACTTCAAGCTATACTTCCTATGATGACACGAAAGATATCGTTGATTTTCTGAAGAATCCGGAGTCTTTTCGAACATTTGACAAAGGATTGATTGAGTTGCTAAAACGAAACGGATATCCTGGTGATACAGATAACCTTGTTGAAATGTCAAAATATCTCTTCTCAAAGCTCAGAGATATTCATTCCACAATAACAAAAAAAACCGTTGATTCCTGGTTCTCAGGTGAACGCCGCCCAAAAATTGAAGCGGGCAGCAGACAAAAAATATATGAGATATGTTTTGCATTGAACCTTACCTATAAAGAAACCCGTTGGTTTTTTCATCACGTTTATTATGACAGAGCCTTTAACTGTCATACGATTGAAGAGGCTGTCTTTTTCTATGCCTTTCTAAATGGCATCTCTTATACACAGGCCCAGAATATCATACGTGAGATCCATTCTGCCGCTGTAAAGACAGAGGCCAGCAGCGATGCAGAAACCAATTACACACAATATATCAAAGATAGAATATCTGATTTTCAATCTGAAGATGAATTAAAAGAATTCCTGATCTCCAACAAAGAAAACTTTGCTTCCTGGAACCGCAGTGCTCTCAAAAATCTGAATGATTTGATGCGTGAATTGATTGCTACGGAAGAAGCAAAAAAGGAAATTGACAATTTAAAGAGAAAACTTCGTAATAAACTGAAATCTCACAATGCATCCAAAGACTTGAATTCCATACATATTGACCAGTGCGGCCTTCTTATGAAAGAAATATTCTACGATGCACAGCATCAAAACTACTCCGCTTCTGCCGCTGAATATATTCTTGAAACAATTGATAATAAAAATATACGAAATAACACCTTCCTGTTAGACCGCTTACTCTGTACCGTTTCCGGGATTCCAAAGAATACTGAAATCTCTTACATTGTACAGAATAACTTCCCAAGCAAAAAGGTAATGTCAGATGTCCTGTCTAAATCAAAGATCTCCGTCTCAAAATCATACGATTCCATCCGGAAAATGATCGTATTGCTTGACTTTTACCGTTTCTGGGTTCAGATAAAAATCGGTATCACAGATATCTCTGATAACAGGGATAACTTATATGCAATCTATCTGGACGAAGCCAATGATCTCCTGTATCAATGCGGCTATGAAGAACTGTATGCCGGAAATCCCTATGACTGGCTCTTTCTTTGTTCCGCCCAGAATGCTGAACCTCTTGCATTCTTCCGGTCCTGTATGTTAAATTTACTGCCGGATGAATAAGTCATGGTAATTGTCCCTTTGCATCACCTCGCGTGATCTGGATCAACGCCTGACGCCTGTTTACGGATTTATACGCTTTGTGGAAACATAAAAAGACTGTTGTTCGTACCCTTCACATAAGGAAGTGAAGGGTACGAGGGCATCTCTGTATCAAATTACGGTATAGTCTTCGTGGCTATGCCGTTTTTTCTTCTTTGGAACGCTTCTGTTTCAAGCGTTCCTGGAACATTTCTTCATATTCTTCAGCGGATGGGGCGTTGATAATACCGACTCCATTATAGTGAATATCAATAGGATACACTGTCTTTCCGTCTATGACCTCTTTCTTGGATACCATGATGTAGTCTATAAATTCATTGACGACGGCAGGCGTAAGTTCCTTGATTTCGGTATACCTCTTGACCTTTTCCACAAAGGCTGATACATTTGCAGTTTTGTCATCCTGCATTTCAATATCCAATTTTAATTGGGTAAGTAATTCTTTCAGCATTTTCTGTTCGGCTTCATAACTTGCCGACATTGTTGCAAAACGCTCATCGCTCAGTTTTCCCGATACATTATCTTCATAAATCCGCTGAAACAATACGTCAAGTTCAGCAATACGCTTTTCACATTTGGCTAATTCACGCCGCTTCTTGGCAATTTCTTTCCGCTGTTCTTCGCTTGATTTGTCAAGCTGCTCCTGCACAAACTGTTTTTCAAACGCCTGCACATAGAACAGCACACGCCGCAAACTTTCAAGCACTAAGGCATGGACAACCTTTTCACGAATATAATGTGCCGTACAGTTTGCAGTATTCTTGCGGTAGTTAGAACAGAAAAAGTATGCCTGCTCTCGGCTGTAATTGTTCGTCACGCTATAATACAGTTTTTCCCCGCAGTCGGCACAATAGAGTAATCCTGAAAAAATGCTGACTTCGCCTGTACGGTTTGGTCTGCGCTTGTGGCTTCTAAGCTCCTGTACAAGTTCCCATGTTTCGCTGTCAATAATGGCTTCATGGGTATTTTCAAATACTTTCCATTCCTCTTTCGGTCTGTGAATCTTGGTCTTATCTTTAAAAGAGCGTGTCGTAGAACGGAAATTAACCGTATGTCCGCAGTATTCAAGCCGTTCCAGAATATCCGCAACTGTCCTTGCCGCCCATTTATGTGGAACAGCAGGAAGTACAGATGTCTTTCGCCCTTGTGCCTGCCAATGCTCTGTTGGCGTTGAAATACCCTCCGAAAAAAGGATATTTGCTATCTGCGTCGGTCCGTATCCCTCAACGCATAGGCGAAATATTTTGCGTACAACCTCTGCGGCTTCTTCGTCAATCAACCAATGGGCAGGATTGGCTTCGTTCTTCTTGTAACCGTAGGGGATAACCGTTGTAAGAGGTTTCCCCGACATGCCTTTGTTCTGGAATACCGCCCGTACTTTCTTTGAAGTATTCTTAGCATGCATCTCAATGAACCAGTCCTGCACGGGGAGAAAATCGCTCAATCCGTCCTTTGTGTCGATATTGTCCATAATGGCAATATAGCGGATGCCCATACGGACAAAATCTTCTTCCAATAGCTGACCGACAACAAGGCGGTTTCTGCCAAGCCTTGAATGGTCTTTGACAATAATCGTTCCAATTTCTCCCGCCTCGGCAAGCTCCATCAGTTCCATAAAAGACGGTCTTGTGAAGCTGACACCAGAATATCCGTCATCTACGAAAAATTGGGGATTCTGAAATCCGTTATCCTTTGCGTACTTGCTGACAATTGATTTTTGATTAGTAATGCTGTTGCTCTCCCCTTGCAGCATATCGTCACGGCTAAGCCTGCAATAGAGGGCAGTAATTTTTTCTGACTGTCTGTTCAAAATAAACTCCTTTCCGACAGTCGGATATGATGTTTGTAGTGATGCTATTCTACCATATCTGCCGTCTTACTTCAACGCTTTAAAGTGCGAATTAAAAAATATTTTCATACCTCTGTACCTAATATCCGATTAACTTTGGTTATCATATCTTCCCTTTGTTCTTTATTGAAGTGAGAACAGACAACATAATAAATACCATCTATCTCCTTTACAAAATCCAAATCTTTTGGTTTTGAAATTTGCCCAAAGAAAGAAAGGCGTTTCTCTTTCGGCAAATCAGCAAGCATATCGTAAATGTTGTTGATTGCTTCTCGAATAGCGGTATCTTCGGTAAATTGCTCCTTTGTTCTTTTGTCTATATAGTTGTCCATATGCAATAATCCTCCCATGAAGAATAGAGTGAGAAAAAATATCCCTCACCCTATAGTCCTTGAAAAAGTTAAAATTTGCCCTCTATTGCTTAAAATTTTTTAGCTTTTTCCGTAGATGCTGCATCCTTGCATGATAGCCCCTGCGGTTAAATGCACAAGCGGGGCAATCTCCTTTGTGGAATAGCCCTGCATTTTCAGCAGGACGATTTGTAATGTGCGTCTGTCCACCGTGATTAAGGCAAGGTACAGATTTTCGCTTTCAATCTCGTCCAGTAAATCAGAAACAGACCTTACTTCCGCCTGCTTCTCCCTGTCTGCTATACCCTCAAGGTATTCTCCGAAATCGCTCGCCCATCGGTAAAACCGCCTGTTGGAATTAAAATCTGCCCTGTCGTTTGTGCGGATTTGCTCAATGACCGCTTCATCAATGCCACACTCACGCAAAATCTTTTCTTCGGCTTCTTTCCAGATGCGCCATTTTCTCTCTTCTCGTCCGTGGTTGTATGTCATCTTTATTTCCTCCAATCAAAACTGATTGAGAGGGCAGGCAAAAGCCCCCTCATTTTCCCAAAGGAAAAAACAAGGGGGCTGAACGCCTTAAATTTAAACCTCCATTATCTTTCTCAGTTTCGCAAGGATTTTAGTTTTGCGTTTATTGACAACGCTCTGTGTTATGCCTAACCGCACTCCAACTTCCCGCTCAGGAAGTTCTTCAAAGAAGATTGCTTTTACCAATGCCTGCTCACCATCCGACAATAAGGGCAGGGCGGCTTTCAGCCTGTCCACCATTACCGCATGGACAACGATTTCCGCAACGTCCACCGCTTCATCAACAATGAAATCAAGCACATTCCCCTCACTGTCCGTAAATCCCTCCAATGAAAGCAACTTGTGGTTCGCGTCCAGTTTTTTCAGATAACGCCAACGTTCTTTATCCCGATAAAAATCTGTGTACTGTTCTCGCACAACCTCAAGCAAACAACCCTGCACGGGGATAAATAGCTTGTCCATGTAACTTTGGTCGGTTTGCCTGCGGCGGCAGAAATCTTGATAGGACAATTCCGCATAACCGTCGCTTTCCTTGCTATATACCCTTCTTGGTGCATACTTCACCATAAATACCTCCAATCTGAATTTTTGAAAATATAAAATCCAGATGGAAAGGGCGGAGAGCGACAATGAACACAACAGCAACATACAGTCCTATGGCACATTCCGATAAAAAACGACAAAAGAAAAACCGCAAAGGCTCTGTGACCTCTACGGTTATAGGTGATACTAATTCTGTTAAATGGAAATTCTACTTCTGGTTTCATGGCGAGAAGTAGCGTTGTATGGGCAGGAATTTTTTTAACTGGCTTTCTGCCATTCCCCAATATACTATGTATGGATAAACTCTGCGTTGTGTGAGCAAATAGATTACTGCCCGAAAAAAGAACATAAAAAATCCCTCCAAACTCAAACAGGTCTGGAGGGTTAAACTATTTTCATTTGGGCGTGAAGATACAGCCCACCAAAACGCTGTTTTTTTATTTGATGGACTTTAACTTCAACTGTAAGCCTTATCCCAAAGACTTCAAATTATTTCTATATTCCTGCATCTCCCTTTCGTCTGTGTTATCTAAAACAAATTGCAGTTCGTTCGTTACCTCTTCACGGTCATAGGGAAGATACGCCGTTACTGGCGTGAAATTAGATACCGTGTTCGCAAACAGGTGTGTGCGTATATTTAGGTTATTGATTAAAATTTGCAATTCACGGATACGCTCTTTTTCCTCGGCAGGTACAAACAAGCCCTGCTGTGCCATCTGGTAAAGCTCTGTGTCTGGAAAAAGCGTGAGAGAGTCCACGGAAATAAAATACGGATTAAGCTGACTGAACAGCTCTGAACTATTCCTTGCATTTTGGTATCCGCCGCCTTTTCCCGCAAGCCCTGTCATATAAACAAAGTAGTATTCAATGCCTGCTTCGTCCAATTTCCTGCATTGCTCCAGAATATCCGCCGAGGCATATCCTTTTTTCTCATAATGTTCCTCCTTCTCTTACAAATGATAGACGCTTTTTCTATACCGCTGTAATTCTTTTTCGCTGACATTTCCTATGATTTGATCAAGAAACGCCAACAGCTTTTTCTTGTCTTTCGGCAGTTGTCCATGAAACTGGTACGCATTGGATGCTCCCATTGCTGCAAAGATGGTAGGTATCTGTAAATTTCTAATCAGTGTCCGTACCTCTTTGTATTTTTCAAGTTCGCTCTCCTCATGCCAATTCCCATGCTGTATTTCCGCATAAAGCTCTGAATCGGGATAAATCGTAAGCATATTTGCTCCGATGAGCGTAGGATGTATCTGATTGCATATATCAGCCGTCAATTTTGCTCCAATTTCTCCACGACCTGCCCCTGAAATACTTACCAAATAAAAGAAACTGTAATGAATATCCGCTGCGTCTAATCTCTGACATTGCTTTATGATGTCTGCCGAAGTATATCCCTTGTTCATAAATCGCAGGGCTTCATCATCGCCCGTTTCTATTCCTATTGTCAAACCGTCATAGCCCATAGCCCGCAATTTGGCAAGTTCTTCATCGGTTTTTGGGGTAACATCAGTAATCCTTGCAAACGAACCGATAGACTTAACAGACGGGAGATATTTATGGATTAGCTCTGCAATCGCAGCCAATTTGTCATAGGACAAAACGAATGGGTTAGCTCCTGTCAGAAACACTCGGTTAATATGCCCGTTGTTGCAACCTTTCATTGCTCTTTTAACCTCCCGCAAATCACACTCAATATCCTCCAGAGGGGACATTCTGAATTTGAACGGCAAATCATGATACAAGGTACAAAACTTGCATTTATGATGCGTACAGCCTGCCGTTACCTCTAACAAAAGTG
>OFHP01000852.1_pt1 | contig 16233 bp, 12 predicted proteins | sample 1521651 | NCBI WGS metagenome assembly OFHP01 (sample SAMEA3504105, study PRJEB24116) | mouse gut metagenome | biome: mouse gut; feature: mouse-associated habitat; material: faeces | place: Denmark | collected 2011 | reverse complement strand
CCTCCTGCCTTTGTATCGTCACTTTCTCTATGCTGTTTTATTCTGTTTGTACCGGACTTTCCCTTTTGAACGGGAATCTCGGTTTGCAATTCACAGATTTATCTTCTCTGTCCACCTTAATCCCAAATAAGGTTTAATTCTCTGTAGCTCTGCTGCACAGCAAGCTAATACCGAGCAGAGCAAGGCTGGTTTTAATACCCCGTAGCTTGTGTTTCTTGTAGTGGCGGCTCTGCTTTGTTTGAATAATGGATATTCAGGGGAACGCCTAATAAGGGAGGGAGAGGACAGCAGATCGACAGCTTTCACAATCATATTATAATAAACAAAAATCCAAAAGAGTGAAGTATTCACTTGACAATGTGGCAAAGATTTGATGTCGGTGGACGAGCTGGCCGTGATGGACGGCGGGAAATGTCTGCTGCAGATCAGGGGCGTGCGCCCTTTCCTCTCCCGGAAATACGATATTACCAGACACCCAAATTACCGGCTGCTTTCCGATTTCAATGAGAAGAACGCTTTTGACATTGAGAAATTTTTATCTACGAAAATGCCGGTGCGTCCCGGCGAGCTGTACCGCAATTATGAGGTCACAGCGGAGGATCTGGAGGCTCCGGCTGCAGGATGATGTAGCTGCCTGTTAAAGTTTCTGGCTTTGGCAGGCTTTTTTTCACCGGAAGGAGGTCCTATTGAGGATTCGCGCCCCTCCCTGACAACTGAATACTTTCCAGGTATGACCTGGAACATGCCGCCCCTGTGCTTTATGCAGATTTTCTTAAAGCACAGGGGCGTTTTTTCGTTTCCGGCCTGATACGGCCACAACACAAAAACATGATTTCTTAAATTAAAGGAGGACAACATTTATGGCTTTTTTTACAAGTGCGATTGATACCCTGAAAATCCTGGTTATTGCTTTGGGTGCCGGCCTCGGCGCATGGGGCGTGATCAACCTTCTGGAAGGTTACGGCAATGACAACCGTGCGACACGTTCGTAACTGAAAAGGTTACGCACTAAGTCGAAAGGCTAAAAAGCCTGAAATCTTAGGAGAACTGACAATCCGATGGGTGGAATGACAGGGTAACGCCTTGAAATGCCCACACTGATACTCCGATTGGCGGCGGTATGCAACTGCCTAACCGTCAAAAGCTCGGTGAAGTCGGCAGAGAGTGACCGTAAGCGGGATTTTCCCGCACGAAACCTGTCCAGAGGTGGACGGCGTCACCTATATGCCGGGTGTCGGATACTCATGGTGAGAATGTATGAAAATACTGGCGTACTTCCGAATGTACGGGTCTAAACGTTTGGATTTGTCGAAAGGCATTTCCCCATTAAATTGGGGTGTCCGTGGATTAGTAAGATTGGTTGTTATGAACGTCCACATACCGTTACAGGCGGTAAGATTCTTTGAATTGGGCACAGGCTTAGAGGAAGCGCCTAAAAGTATCTAATGATAGGATTGTTGGAACGTGGTAAACCGGGACGTGAATGATAAAGCTGTTGCAGGCTGATGTCACGCTGATGAGGAAAAGCGAAAACCAGCAGGAAATGCTGGTATATCAGTTATGATATTCCACTATCGCTATAACTTATCTTAATCCCGGCGAAAGTGGTGGCACAGTACCTGTGAAGCGGGAATAAAAAGCCCGTGGAGGGATAGCCACCAGTCGGATTTAGAAACAAAAACTGAAAACATAACAAACACAGCTTCGAGTATGACAAAGAAAATCCTAACCGAAAGGGGTGGGTGCCTGTGTTGACTTCGGAGCAGCAAAAGCGCAAACCAAAACAAAGCAAAATCCGCTATACGGAGTATTACGACCTGCAAAGCATCTTTGACAGTCTGTATGCTGACAGCCTGAACGGCAAGACCTTTCAGAACCTCATGCGCCTGATTGCAAGTGAGGAAAACATCAAACTGGCATATCGGACAATTAAGGGCAACAAAGGAAGCGGTACTCCCGGCGTGGATAAGCGGACAATCAAAGACCTTGCCGAACTTCGTGAGGAACAATACGTCCGGCTTATTCAAAAACAGTTCAGTTGGTACACTCCCCGCCCGGTGAAACGGGTGGAAATCCCCAAACCCAACGGAAAAACAAGACCGCTGGGGATTCCTACAATTGTTGACCGCATAGTGCAGCAATGTATTTTACAAGTGCTTGAACCAATCTGTGAAGCAAAGTTCCATGAGCGTTCCAACGGCTTCCGTCCGAACCGCTCTACGGAACACGCCATAGCACAATGCTGTCGGCTCATGCAGGTACAGCACTTGCATTATGCGGTGGATATTGATATTCGTGGTTTCTTTGATAATGTAAGCCACGGCAAGCTGATAAGGCAGATGTGGGAAATGGGTATCCGGGACAAAAAGCTGTTGTGTATCGTCAAGCAGATGTTAAAGGCACAGGTGGTACTTCCAGATGGAACGAGGATAACTCCGACCAAAGGAACACCGCAGGGCGGCATTTTGTCGCCGCTGCTCTCCAACATAGTGCTGAACGAGCTTGACTGGTGGGTAACTTCCCAGTGGGAGGAAATGCCTACCCATTACGAGTACAAAACCCGGCAGAATGCCCGTGGCACAGACATTAAAAGCCATACCTACCGGGCGCTCAGACGGAGCAATCTCAAAGAAATGTATATCGTGGGATACGCCGATGACTTCAAAATCTTTTGCCGTAGCCGGCAGGACGCTGAAAAGGCGCTTGAAGCAACGCGGCTATGGTTAAAAGACCGGCTCGGACTGGAAATCAGCCCGGAAAAGTCTAAAGTCATCAATCTAAAACAGCGGTATTCGGAGTTTTTGGGATTTAAGATGAAAGTCTGTCCCAAAGGGAAAAATATGTGGTCTGTTCACACATGAGTGACAAAGCCGTAAAGCAGGCAAAGGAGAAAATATCTACCGCTATCCGGGCGATACAGAATCCGGCAGATGACCGGGCGCAATACATCGCCATTCAGCAATACAATTCCGTGGTTGCCGGACTGCACAATTATTACCGTCTGGCAACACACATCAGCGTAGATTTTCCAAAGCTGTCCTATGGACTGAAACTGCAAATGGCAAACAGACTGCGGGAATTGACACCAAAAGGAAAACTGGAACGTGGATATATCAAGGAACGGTATGGCAAGAGTAAACAGCTAAGGTTTCTAAACGGACACCCTCTCATTCCAATGGGATATGTCCAAACAAGAAACGCCCAGCACAAAAAGAAAACCGTCAATCGGTATACATCGGAGGGACGGGCAGAAATCCATAAAAATCTTGGTATCAATACCGATACGATGATATGGCTCATGCAAAACCCTGTGTTGGATAAAACGATTGAGTTCGCAGACAACCGAATTTCGCTGTTTGCGGCTCAATATGGGAGGTGTGCCGTAACTGGTGCTGACCTTATGCCGTATGACATTCGCTGTCACCATAAAGTGCCGCTTGAAAACGGTGGTACAGATGAATATGGCAACCTTGTTCTTGTAACCGAAGCAGTACATATCTTAATCCATGCCACTTTGGGAGAAACAATCCAGAAGTACCTAAATGAACTCCAACTGAACAAAAAACAACTGGAAAAACTGAATAAACTGCGGAAACTGGCGGGAACGCCTGTAATCGCATAACAAATCTTTTAATGCTGTAACGAAGTGTGTAAGTTATGTTTAAAATGAACAATTTCTAAATTCGATGGGGCGCCGTGTGCGGTGAAAGCCGCATGCACGGTGCTAAGCGGGGGAAAAGCCGGAAACATTTGAAACTGTAGGCTTACCTATCGCAATCCGGCGCAAAATCACAGGGCATGAAACAGCTTATGGCGGGCGGCGGCGTTGCGCTTATCGGCACGACCTTAATCCCGCTGCTTTCCGGGCTGTTCGGATAATCCGGGGAGGTAGCCGCTTATGGAGAGCATATTTGAAGCCATTAACGAATGGCTAAAGGAGCTTTTAATCGGGGCGATTAACGGAAACCTGTCAAATATGTTCGGGGACGTGAACGAGAAAGTCGGCACGATAGCGGCGCAGGCAGGGCAGACCCCGCAGGGGTGGAATGGCGGCGTGTTTTCCATGATACAGAACCTTTCACAGACCGTCATTCTCCCCATTGCGGGGCTTGTCATTACTTATGTGCTATGCGTGGAACTAATCAGCATGGTTACGGACAAGAACAGCCTGCATGACATTGACACTTTCATGTTCTTCAAATATGTGTTCAAAGCGTGGGTAGCCGTCTACCTTGTTACCCACGTCTTTGACATTACTATGGCGGTCTTTGACGTGGGGCAGCATTTAGTCAACAGTGCGGCGGGCGTGATAAGCTCCGACACCGCTATTGACGTGGAAAGCACCCTTGCCGCCATGACCGCCAACATGGAAACAATGGAAGTCCCCGAACTGCTTTTGCTTGTAATGGAAACCGCCCTTGTTAGTATGTGCATGAAGATTATGTCCGTACTGATTACAGTTATCCTCTACGGAAGAATGATTGAGATATATCTGACCTGCTCCGTTGCCCCTATCCCCTTTGCCACCATGACTAACAGGGAATGGGGAAGCATTGGGAACAACTACCTCAAAGGCTTGTTCGCATTGGGCGTACAGGGCTTTTTCATCATGGTATGCGTAGGGATTTACGCCGTGCTTGTGAATGAAATGGTAATCGCTTCAAACCTGCACAGTGCCATTTTCAGCATAGCCGCCTACACCGTGATACTCTGCTTTTCCCTCTTTAAGACGGGAAGCATTGCAAAGAGCATTTTCCACGCACATTAGCAACAGTTTTATTTTTACAAGCCAATATGTAATACAAGCAGAAACTTTATGTTGATCTATGCTTTTTTCGTTTTGCAGCGGGCTTGTCCTTTTTTACTATTTTTATTTTGAATTTCCACGGACGAATTACCTCAATCTCCAATTCCAAAATATCTGAATTGCGGATAGAGCAAAGTACAATTACCAAAATCAATATAATTAGGGCTAGTCCCAAAATTAGTAATGTCATAGGCATTTCTCCTTTGTCAAATATTGTCACTTACACTTATATAATATGCACGATAATGAATTGTATATCATCATGCCAAAAACTTTTTTAGTTTTTTCTGCAATTTATGACAAGAAATAAAGGAAAGATTTCAGAGAACCATTGAAAAATCAGCATTTGAAAGCTATTTCCCCAAAACAAAGTATCTCTGAAAAAGTAGTCTAACTTGTCTATGACTAAATGGCGGGTGTCCTACATCATGTAAAAAAGCAGCCATTCTAACAAGCGAAAGGAGGTAACAAATGGCATACGTCACAGTACCCAAAGACCTAACGAAAGTAAAGAGCAAGGTTGCGCTAAACCTTACCAAGCGGCAGCTTGTGTGTTTTGGTGCGGCGGCAGTTGTGGGTGTCCCGCTTTTCTTTCTCATTAAGGACAGCGTACCACAGAGCGCAGCGACCTTTATCATGGTGCTTGTCATGCTGCCCTTTTTCATGCTTGCCATGTATGAGAAGCACGGGCAGCCCCTTGAAACCATTTTAGGCAACATCATCAAGGTGTTTTTCCTCACGCCAAAGGAACGACCCTACCAGACAGCAAACTATTACGCCGTTTTGGAAAAACAGCGGAAACTTAACAGGGAGGTAACAGCCATTGCGAAAAAAAGCTATCAAAGACAGACCGCAAAAACAGCAGGCAAAAGAGAAAATAAAGCTCTCACGGGCAGAGAAAAAAGAGATAGCCGCCCTCATGCGGCAGGCAAAGGGGGACGGGAAAAAGCACACCGCACAGCAGACAATCCCCTACTTGCAGATGTACCCGGACGGGATATGCCGGGTAAAGGACAATCTTTTCTCAAAAAGCGTTGAGTTTTCCGACATCAACTATCAGCTTGCACAGCCGGACGACAAGACCGCAACCTTTGAAGCCCTCTGCGACTTCTACAACTCACTTGACAGCTCCGTGGGTTTGCAGCTTACCTTTATAAACCGTGTCGCCGGGGAGGGGGACTTTGCAAAGAGTATCGCCATACCGCCGCAGCAGGACGGTTTTGATGATGTGCGGGAGGAATACGCCGCCATGCTCCAAAACCAGCTTGCAAAGGGCAATAACGGGCTTATCAAGAAGAAGTACCTTACATTCACACTAGAAGCTGACAGCCTTAAAAACGCAAAGTCAAGGCTCTCCAGACTGGAAACGGACATATTGAACCACCTCAAAGTCTTAGGGGCGGCAAACAAGCCCCTTGACGGGAAAGAACGGCTTGAAGTGCTGCACGGCATTTTCCACCCGGACGGGGACAGGAAATTTTTATTCAACTGGAAATGGCTTGTACCGTCCGGGCTTTCCACGAAAGATTTCATTGCGCCGCCCTCATTCGCTTTCAAGAATGGGCGTATGTTCGGCATGGGCGACAAGACCGGGGCGGTGTCGTTCTTACAGATACTTGCGCCGGAACTCAATGACCGCCTGCTTGCCGACCTCTTGAACGTGGACGGGCATTTACTGGTAAACCTGCATATCCGCAGTATCGACCAGAGCGAAGCCATAAAGACCATTAAGCGCAAGATAACCGACCTTGACGCAATGAAGATAGCCGAGCAGAAAAAGGCGGTACGCAGCGGGTACGATATGGATATAATACCGTCTGACCTTGCCACCTACGGCGGGGACGCAAAAGACCTGCTGCGGGACTTGCAGAGCCGCAACGAGCGAATGTTTCTCCTTACCCTGCTTGTGGTAAACCTTGCGGACAATAAACAGCAGCTTGACAACCAGATATTCCAGACGGCGGGCGTGGCGCAGAAAGCCAACTGTTCCCTTGTGCGCCTTGACTATCAGCAGGAAGCCGGGCTTATGTCGTCCCTGCCTTTGGGACTGAACGAAATCCCCATACAGCGGGGGCTTACCACGTCAAGCACGGCTATTTTCGTGCCGTTTACCACGCAGGAGCTTTTTCAGAACGGGGAAGCCCTCTACTACGGCTTGAACGCACTTTCTAACAACATGATACTTGCGGACAGGAAGAAGCTCAAAAACCCTAACGGCTTGATTTTAGGGACACCGGGCAGCGGCAAGAGTTTTTCCGCAAAGCGTGAAATCACAAACGTATTCCTTGTTGCGGACAAAAAGGACTGTATCTTGATATGCGACCCCGAAGCAGAGTACGCACCCCTTGTCAACCGGTTAGGCGGGCAGGTAGTGAAAATCTCTCCCACAAGCCGGGATTTTGTGAACCCTATGGACTTGAACCTCAATTATTCCGAGGACGAAAGCCCCCTGTCGCTGAAAAGCGATTTTATCCTTTCCCTTTGTGAGCTTGTCGTTGGCGGCAAAAGCGGCTTAGAGCCAATCGAAAAGACCGTGATTGACCGTGCCGTGCGGGAGGTTTACCGTGAGTACCTTGCCGACCCCGACCCGGCGAAAATGCCGATACTGGAAGATTTATACAACACACTAAAGAAACAGCCGGAAGCGGAAGCCGCACGGGTAGCCGCAGCCCTTGAACTGTATGTGCATGGAAGCCTTAACGTGTTCAACCACCGCACCAACATAGACATACATAACCGCCTTGTCTGCTTTGACATTAAGGAGTTGGGGAAGCAGCTCAAAAAGTTAGGTATGCTCATCATACAAGACCAAGTTTGGGGGCGTGTGACCGAGAACCGGGAACGCCACGCTAACACATGGTACTATTCAGACGAATTTCACTTACTGCTGAAAGAGGAACAGACGGCGGCTTACAGCGTGGAAATCTGGAAGCGTTTCAGAAAATGGGGCGGCATACCCACGGGCATAACACAGAACGTCAAAGATTTGCTTGCAAGCCGGGAAATCGAAAACATTTTTGAAAACAGCGATTTTATTTATATGCTGAACCAAGCAGGCGGCGACAGGCAGATTTTGGCGAAGCAGTTAGGCATTTCCAATAAGCAGCTTTCCTATGTGACCCACTCCGAAGCCGGGCAGGGGCTTATCTTCTACGGCAACGTGATACTCCCCTTTGTAGACCGCTTCCCGGCAGACACCGAGCTTTACCGCATAATGACGACCCGCCCGGAGGAACTTGCACAGCCATAACCCGCAGGAACACGGGGACAGAAAGGAGCGATAAACCATGAGTACCAAAACCGCAAAACAGCAGGACGCATTGACGGAACTCCTTGACCTGCTGACACAGAACGGGAAGAAGCAGGAAGCCGCCGAGCTTTCCGCTTTATTCTCACAATTCGCAGCTATGGAAACACAGTACGGGAAAGTGCTTTCCGAGCTTGCCGCCGTCCGTGAACAGCTTGCCACGCTCCATGACGGGGGAAACAGAGCCGCCGCCATGCAGGAAACCAAGCAGACGCAGGCGCACATCACGCAGGCAAAAGAAACCCTCTCCACCTTAAAGGGGAACATGACCGACAAAATCAGAAAGACCCTTGCCGCCGTCAAGCAGCACGGCATTTCAGCACTGAACAAGGCGGCTGACTTCTTAGGCGTGAAAAAAGCACTTGCGGAGATGAAAGGAAACGTACAGGACGCAATCGCTTCCACCCAAAGCAGCATTGACCGTATCAACGCCGTAGGCAGCGAACTCCACGCCTTAAACGAACACGCCAAGAACTTAGGGCGGGCGTTGACGGGAAAGGAACGGAAAGAGCTGACGCAGCGCAACGAGGACAAAGGCGTGCTTGCCGCCGTTGCCAAGCCCCTAAAACGCCATAAAGCCACGTTAGAGGGCATGGAAAAGAACATTGACCGGGCAATGGCACGGGTGGAACGCTTAGAGCAGGCAGCCGCAAAAGGCAGGGAGAAAGAAAAGCCCTCTATCCGGGAGGAAATCAAAGCAACCGCCAAGCCGGAGCAGCCCAAGAAAAAAGCCCCGCAGAAAGCGCAGGAAGCGAGTTTATAAAGGGGGGATAACCATTCATGCAGGAATTTAAGGCAAAGGCAAAGACCACGCAGAAAATGACCCGTAACGGCGTTGTGGAAACCAACCAAGCCACCGGGGAGCAGACCCGCAAGAGCCAAAGGGAAACAGACGATTTTTCCGGGGACGCAGCGGAAAACATGACCGGGAAAGCCCTAAACCGTGCCGCCACCGAAAGGCAGCGTCACAAGGCGAAGAAACGCCGGAGAAAGGCAAAAAAGGACGCAAAGCAGGCGGCAAAGGCGGCAGCACAGCCGCAGGCTTCCCGCCTGCAATTCAAGGAGGAAGAACGCACCGCCCCGGAGCTTGCAAAGTATGTGAAGAAATCTGAAAAAGCCGCTGACCGACTGGAAGCGGCAAGGGAAAAGATACCCAAGCAGAAACGCATTAAGGCGGCGAGGGAATTTGACGAAGCCACCGGGCGGGCAAAGACCCGCCTGTACTTTGAAAAGACCGACAAGCCCCCAAACGGGAAGCTGCACCACAACCCGGCTGACCGCCCCGTGCGGGAAATCAAAAATTATGTGCATGGGAAAGTAAGCGAGGTTGAGAAAGACAATTCCGGCGTTGAGGGGGCGCACAAATCGGAGAAAGCCGCAGAACGGGCGGGCAGCTACGCAAGCCGGAAGCTGAAAGAGGGCTGCCGAAGCCACAAGCTGAAACCCTACCGGGAAGCCGCCAAAGCGGAAGCAGCGTCAAAGAAAACAGACACCAATTATCTGTACCATAAAACGCTAAAGGAGAACCCGGAGCTTGCAAGCAATCCCCTCTCCCGTTTCCACCAGAAACAGCAGATAAAAAGGCAGTACGCAAAAGATTTACGGGCGGCGCAGAAAGCCGGGAAAACAGCGGGAAAGACGGCAGGCACGGCAAAGAAAGCCGGGAAAGCCGCAGGGGAAGCCACGAAAAAGACAACGGACTTTATCGCCCGCCACTGGAAAGGCATACTGACCGTGGGCGTGTTCCTGCTCCTTATCGTGATGATATTTACCGGGCTATCTTCCTGCGCCGCAATCATACAGGGCGGCGTTTCCTCTGTCTTAGGCACTTCCTACACCGCCGAGGACGAAGCAATCCGGGAAGTGGAAGCCGACTACAAGGAACTGGAAAGCGGCTTGCGTGAGGAAATCGCAGACATAGAAACGGACTACCCGGACTATGACGAATACCAGTACCACCTTGACGAAATCGGGCATGACCCCTTTGCGCTTGCGTCCTATCTGACAGCAAAACTCTATGACTATACACGGGAGGAAGCACAGGCAGAAATACAGGCATTGTTTGAAAAGCAGTACACCCTTACCCTGCGGGAAGAAATACAGACACGCTACCGCACGGAAACCACCACCGACCCGGAAACCGGGGAAACCACCACCGAGGAAGTCCCCTACGACTATTACATTCTCCATGTGACATTAACCAATAAAAACATTGAAACCCTTGCCGGGGAACTCCTAACCCCGGAACAGAAAGAAATGTTTGACGTTTACATGGAAACCAAAGGCAACAAGCCGGACGTGTTCGGGGACGACTACGCAACAGGAACGCCGGGCAGCGGGGAATACACAGACTACGAGATACCCCCGGAAGCCCTCTCTGATGAACGCTTTGCCGCCATGATTGCGGAAGCGGAAAAATACTTAGGCTACCCCTATGTATGGGGCGGCAGCTCCCCGTCAACGTCCTTTGACTGTTCGGGCTTTGTGTGTTGGGTAATCAACCAATCCGGCGTTGGGAGTGTCGGCAGGACAACGGCGCAGGGCATATTTAATTACACAACGCCAATCGCACCGGGCGAAGCCAAGCCGGGGGACATTATCTTTTTCACGGGGACGTATGACAGCGGTTCGGCGGTTAGCCATGTGGGGATTTATGCAGGAAACGGCATGATGATACATTGCGGCAACCCTATCTCCTACGCTTCCGTCAACACCCCTTACTGGCAGTCGCATTTTTATTCCTACGGCAGACTTCCATAAAAAAATATTTAGTGACAATTAAGTTTGATAATTCTGCAAACAGGAGGGATATTTTTCTATGATGAAACTGGAACGTATCATTGCGGAGATTGAGAAAACAAAAGACACAATCTCCAAACAGCAGGCAAAACTTAGGGAACTGGAAGCGCAGAAAACCGAGGTTGAAAACCTGCAAATCGTACAAATGGTAAGGGCGTTACGCATGACCCCGGCAGAGCTTTCCACCTTTTTACAGGGCAAGCCGGACAATGCCGCAACAACAACAGCAACCGCAAACAGCAGCCTTTTTTCAAGACAGGAGGACACCGAGAATGAGTAAAAAAATCTTACATACCTTTGTAGCACTTGCCGCCGCCCTTATCCTTACGGGCGGCTTTTCCATGACCGCCTACGCAGGCGGCGGGGAGGAATACGAAACGGAAGAACCCACGCCCGCACCAGAGCCGGAGGAAACAGCGACCCCAAGCGACCCGCTGACCCCGGAGGGGAACGCAACCCTTGTTGATGATATTTGGGGAGAGAACAAGCAGCTCATCACAGTAACCACCAAGAACGGGAACTATTTTTATATCCTCATAGACCGAGCCGCCGAGGGGGAAAACACCGTGCATTTCCTTAACATGGTGGACGAAGCCGACCTTATGGCACTGATTGAGGACGGGGAGAAAGAGGAAACAACCGTCATGCCGCAGACCTGCACCTGCAAGGAGAAATGCGAAGCCGGGGCGGTCAACGAAAGCTGCCCCGTATGCCTTAACAACCGTAATTCCTGCATTGGGACAGAGAAAGAAACCGAGCCGGAAACCGAAGCCGAGCCGGAACAGCCAAAGGACAATAAAGGCACAAAAAGCCTGCTCCTGCTCTTTCTGCTGACGCTATTTGCAGGCGGCGGGGCGTTCTATTATTTCAAGTATATCAAGCCAAAGGACACCGCAAAGGGCAGCCCGGATTTTTCCGATTTTGAGTTTGACGAGAACGAGGACGAAGAAAGCGGCTACGAGGACGACACCGACCTTGACGGCTACGGGGACGGCACGGAGGACGCAGAGGACGGCGCAGACGACACCGAAACGGACGGCGAAACAGAGCTTGAAGATGATACGGAGGGCGGCTTATGACGTGGTTCACAGACAGCCCCTATGAAAAGATGATGACACAGAAACCGGGACACGGGCGGCATGGGGACGACACGCCGCCCGTCCCCCGTTCCCCGGCTTGTACTGGCTGCCCTTATAACAAGGGGCTAGCCCCTTGTATTGGTTACTGTATCAAGAAGTTGCAGGCAAAGAAACGCACCGAGCCGGAACGCTGAAAGGAGAAATTTTTATGCAGCATAAACTTGTAATCGCAGAAAAACCAAGCGTTGCAATGGCAATCGCCGCCGTGATCGGCGCAGACGAAAGAAAGGACGGCTACATGGAGGGCGGCGGCTACCTTGTTAGTTGGTGTGTGGGACACCTTGCGGGACTGGCAGACGCTACCCATTACGGGGACTATAAAAAATGGCGTTATGAAGATTTACCAATCCTGCCCCAGACGTGGGAAACCGTCATATCCCCGGACAAGGAAGAACAGTTTGAAACCTTAAAAAACCTCATGCACAGAAAAGATGTGGAAACCCTTATATGCGCCACGGACGCAGGGCGTGAGGGGGAACTGATTTTCCGTTTTGTCTATGAAAAAGCCGGGTGTAAAAAACCGTTCTACCGCTTGTGGATAAGCAGCATGGAGGAAAGCGCAATCAAGAAAGGATTTGACGATTTGCGGGACGGACACGACTACGACCCGTTATATCATTCCGCACTATGCCGGGCAAAGGCTGACTGGCTAATCGGTATCAATGCGACCCGCCTTTTCTCCGTCCTCTACAACCACACCTTGAACGTGGGGCGGGTACAGACACCGACCCTCTCCCTGCTTGTGGAACGGGACAACGCAATCCAGAATTTCCAGAAGAAAAAATATTATGTGGTTCATATCGGGAACGGCACTTTTGAAGCGGCAAGCCCGCCCTACACAGAGAAAGACGAAGCCGAAAAACTCCGCAAAGATTGTGACGGGGAAACGGCGGTATGCACTTCCCTTATCCAGGAGGAAAAGACCGAGAACCCGCCCCGCCTTTACGACCTCACGACCTTGCAGCGGGAAGCAAACAGGCTTTACGGCTACACCGCCAAGCAGACCCTTGACTACACCCAATCACTCTATGAGAAAAAGCTATGCACCTACCCCCGGACGGACAGCCAATATCTCACAGACGATATGCTCCCCACCGCTGAAACTATCGTGTCCGGGCTTTTCGGCACACTGGATTTTGCAAAGGACGCCCGCCTCTCCCCGGACTACTCCCGCATACTGAACAGCAAAAAAGTAACCGACCACCACGCAATCATTCCCACCGCCGAAGCAGTAAAAACAGATAAGAGCAGCCTGCCCGAAAGTGAAAGAAATATCCTGCTCCTGCTCTCCATGAAACTGTTATCCGCAACGGCACAGCCCTACCGCTATGAAGCCGTGACTGCTTCCTTTTCCTGCGGCGGCGTGACCTTTACGGCAAAGGGAAAGACCGTCAAATGCGAGGGCTTTAAGGAACTGGAACGCCGCTTCCGTGCCGCCTTGAAAGCGAAGCCGGAGGACGAAAAAACAGTGAAAGAAAACCCATTGCCGGAGCTGACCGAGGGACAGGAAATCACGGCAAAGGCAGCCATGACCGAGCATGACACAACGCCCCCGAAAGCCTATACGGAAGATACTTTATTGTCCGCTATGGAACGTGCCGGAAGCGGGGACATATCAGAGGACGCAGAGCGCAAAGGCTTAGGCACTCCCGCCACCCGTGCGGCGGTACTGGAAAAACTTGTGCAGGCGGGCTTTGTGGAGAGGAAGAAAAAGCAGCTTATCCCCACCAAAGACGGCAAGAACCTTGTCGCCGTCCTGCCCGACACCCTCACAAGCCCGAAGCTGACCGCCGAATGGGAAAACGCACTGACGGAGATTGCAAAAGGGAACGCCGACCCGGACAGCTTCATGCGTGGCATTGAAGCAATGGCGGCGGGGCTTGTGAAAGAATATGCCGCCGTCCCGGAGGAAAAGAAAAAGCTGTTTGCGCCGGAGCGAAAGGAAATCGGAAAATGCCCCCGCTGCGGCTCTCCCGTCTATGAGGGGAAGAAGAATTTTTATTGCAGCAGCCGGGACTGCCAATTTTCCATGTGGAAGAATGACCGATTTTTCACGGGCAAGAAAAAGGAGCTGACAGCCACCGTTGCCGCCGCTTTACTTAGCAAAGGCAGGGCAGCCATGAAAGGCTTGTATTCCGAGAAAACGGGCAAGACCTATGACGCTGACGTGCTGCTTGCGGACACGGGAGAAAAGTATGTCAATTACAAGATTGAGCTGAAAAAGACCAAGAAGCCAAAACCCAAGAAGTAACCCACAGAAGAATAGCAAGCATAGGGATTGAGTACCCAATCCCGTAAAACCCCCACTTTTCCGTCCTGCGGACTTGTGGGGATTTTGCTTGTTGGGAAGTGTCCCAAACCCTCTAAAAATCAAAAACCGAGAAAGGAGCTATGCCAATGAAAGATGATTTTACCGTGCTGATACAGAACCGCACCGAGTTTGAAAAGGGCAACCCGGCGACCGTGTTCCTCTCCCTGCCCGCCACAAAAGAAGAACTCCACGAAGCCATGAAAGCACTGAACATCACAGCGGGCAACCCGCATGATTTTTTCCTGAACGGCTATTCCACGGACGAGAACAGGCGCATTGAGATACCCTTTGACTGGATAAGGGACGGCAGCCTTGACAAGATAAATTACCTTGCCGCAAGACTGGAAGAAATGACAACGGAGCAGCTTGAAAAACTGGACGCTGTTATGCACAGCGACTTCAAGCCGGACAGCCTTGACGGGCTTATCGACCACACCTATAACACTGATTTTTATTCCTATGTCCCCGGCATTTTCAGCTATAAGGAATTGGGCGACTATTTCCTCAATGACAGCGGCAAAGTGCAAATGCCGGAGGAATGGAAAGCCGGGATTGACAAGGAGGATTTCGGCTTTAACGCCGCACTCCATGAGGACGGGAAGCTGACCGACTACGGCTATATCGCAAGAAGCGGGACGGACTGGAAAGAAGTTTACGCCGGGCAGGAAACGCCGGAGAGATACCGCATAATGAGTTATCCCGAAGCCGGACGCACCGCCCCGGCGCAGGAGGAAAAGGAAGCCGACCCGAAAGAGGGCGCAGCCCCGCAGGACATAGCCGCCGCCAACCCCTCACGCCCTATCGAGCTGACAGCGCAAAAGCCCGCCGAGAAGATGAAAGAGATTACGGACAGACTGGAACAGGGCATACAGGATTTATTCGAGAGTGACCGCTTCAAAGAGTATTTGCAGGTAATGTCAAAGTTCCACAATTACAGTTTTAACAACACCCTCTTAATCGCCATGCAGAAGCCGGACGCAACCTTGATAGCAGGCTACAACTCATGGAGAAACTTATTTGGGCGGCAGGTGTCACGGGGCGCAAAGGGTATCAAAGTGATTGCCCCGTCCCCGTACAAAGTGAAAAAGGAAGTTGACAAAATCGACCCCAAGACCCAAAAGCCCGTAACCGACAAGAACGGGAAACCCGTCAAAGAGGAAACGGAAGTAACCGTCCCAGCGTTCAAAGTTGTTTCCGTCTTTGACGTGTCCCAGACCGAGGGAAAGGAGCTTCCCTCTATCGGCGTTGACGAGCTGACCGGGGACGTGGAACAGTACGCCGATTTCTTCAAAGCAACCGAGCAGGCAAGCCCCGCCCCCGTTGGTTTTGAAAAGATAGAAAGCGGCGCAAAGGGCTACTACTCACAGACCGACAAGCGAATTGCCATTAACGAGGGCATGAGCGAGTTGCAGAACCTTAAAACGCTGATACATGAGATTGCACACGCCAAGCTGCACGACATAGACTTGAACGCCCCCGCAGAGAAGCAGGCAGACCGACCAGACCGCCGCACCCGTGAGGTACAGGCGGAAAGCATTGCCTACGCCGTATGCCAACACTACGGGCTTGACACTTCCGACTACTCCTTTTCCTATGTGGCGCAATGGAGCAGCGGGCGGGAATTATCCGAACTGAAAGCGTCCCTTGAAACAATACGCAGCACCGCTTCCGAGCTGATTAAGGACATAGATAAAAACTTTGCGGAGCTGACAAAGGATAAGGAGCAGACGCAGGCACAGGAAGCGCAGGCAGACGAACCCACGCCGGAGGAAAAGCAGCCGGAGCAGGACACCCCACAGGAAGAAAAAACAGAACCCACGGCAGAGCCGCCGCAGGAGGAAAAAGCAGGCGCAGACAGCCCCGCCGCCGA
>OFHP01000833.1_pt1 | contig 16525 bp, 8 predicted proteins | sample 1521651 | NCBI WGS metagenome assembly OFHP01 (sample SAMEA3504105, study PRJEB24116) | mouse gut metagenome | biome: mouse gut; feature: mouse-associated habitat; material: faeces | place: Denmark | collected 2011 | reverse complement strand
ACCGCTGCCCCTCCTCCTGCCTGTTCTCCCCCAGGGCCGCCGCGGATTCCGCGAACGCCCCGGAGGCGATCAGGGAGCCCACCGTACACAGGAGCAGATACACCGCCAGGCTCTGGTTCACGCTGGCGATCCCCAGCTCCCCCATCTTCCTGCCCACCAGGATCCCGTCGAAGAGGACATTGATCGTCCCTCCCAGGATGGCGGCCATATTGGGAATCAGCGCCCGGTAATAGACCCTGGTGAGCATTTTCTGGTCGAAATACATGGTCAGCAAATCCTTTCTTTCATAAATGCGATCAGCCTTTGATCCGTGAGATACTGCAGGGGCTTCAGCTGGGACTGCCCCGCCAGGAAGCGCCTGCGGCACTCCGGATGGGTCCCTTTCTCCACCCGGCGCACACAGGGCTCCCCGATCAGCCCCAGCCCCCGCAGATCCCGGTAATCCTCATTCTGCTCCATCAAAATCCTATCCAGGATCCCCCCGCAGTCCAGTCCGTCCAATCCTTCCTCCGTCTCCACAAAGCATTGATACCTGCCGGGGAGCAGTTCTTTCTCGTCATAGACACTGTACTCCAGGACATGTACCCTGCATTCCCTGGCCAGAAGCTCCACCGCCCTGGAAATCGTCTGCAGATCCGTCTTCTCTCCGGCGATGTTGATGGCCTGGTTCTTCCGGAAGCAGACCTCAAACACAGGCGCCTGGCCGCAGAAGCCCGTCACCCTCACCACATCGTTCAGCCGGTAGCGGTAAAGGCCGGAGAAATTCGTGACTACGATTTCATAATATTCCCCCGTCTCCAGCTCCTCTATGGTTCTGGGCCTCCCGTCACCCTCTTTTTCATAGGGGATGAATTCGTAGAACCCGCTGCGGGGCATCAGCACATTCTCCTTGCTCTCCAGCCTCATGGTGATCGCCATCATGCACTCGCTGGCCGCATAGGTGAAATAATGCACCGGCACCTCTCCCAAGTAGGCCCGCAGCATGGGCTCCTGGGCCGCAAAGGTGCTCCCCCCTACGCCGCTGACGAATTTCACCCCGGGCCAGAGCCTCCCCAGGATTCCCGCGAACCCGGCTGCGCACTCCCTCTCCACCCTTTCCAGCCACCCCTCCTGCGGCACAGGCAGCGCCAGGAGGGCTTCCCTCACCGAATCGGACAGAGGCGCCTCCCGGGGAATCCGCCTGTATGTAATGTCCTCCAGCACCCGCCTCCAGTTCTCCTCAAAATACCGGAAGAACAACAGGATGTCATACAGGAAGAACGCCTGGATCCCCGCCATCTCCGGCGAAGAGAGCATGACCCACAGCTTACCATAGGGCACATCCCCCATCCCTTTGGAGAAGAGCAGCCTGGTCCCGCCCAGATACCGCTCCTCCAGCTGGAAGCTCTCTCTGTCATAGAGCTCCCGGAAATAGGCCGCGGACAGAATCGTATCCCTCTCCGGAACCGGCGGCTCCATCCGGAACACGCTCAGATGCAGATATTTCCCGGCATCCATGCCCGGTATGCAGGCATACGCGGCATAGTAGATGGGGGAAATGCAGCGGCCCAGGGCCTCCTTTGTGAGCGGAATCCTCTTCTGCCTGCCTGTGCTCCCGGAGGTCATGATATAGTGCTTGACCTCATAGGCAGTCAATACCCGCTCCTCCCCCTGCTCCATGCGGGCGACCTCCTCCTCATAATCCCGGTAATCCGACAGGGGGACCTGCCTTTGATACTCCTCCGCGTCCCTAATCGCAGCAAAGCCATGCCTTCTGCCGTACTCCGTGTCCTTGTTGTCCTCCATCAGACGGCGCAGGTTCTCGCGGCTGATCCTGACGGCATCCCGGCAGTCCTCCAGGAACCGCTCCCGCGCGCTCTCCCATTCGTTCATGTCAAATCTATCCTTTCAGTTCTTTCCTTCCAAATGCTATCTTTCCGACGCTTTCCTTCCATCTCTGCCCTTTCGTCACAGAAGCCCCCGGTTCCTGGCCTCATGGATCGCGGCCGCCTTGTTGGTCACTCCCAGCTTCTTATAGGTCTCCTTGTTGTGGTATTTGATGGTGTTCTTCGTGATTCCCAGCTGGCTGGCGATCTGTTCCGTGGAACAGCCGTCCGCCTGCAGCCGCAGGATCTTCAGCGCATTGGGCGCAAGGGCCACATTCCCCTCCTCATGCTTTTTCAGATAGGCGGGATAAAAGTCGGCCATCCGCTGGCATTCCTCCAGCACCTGCTTTTTGTACTTCCGGTCAGTCCAGGCAAATTCCCCCGCCCGCAGGAGCCTCAGCGCAGCGCCGCCCTCCCTGGAGATCACACGGACGAAATGGTAGCTCTCCGCCTCCGCGATGCATTCCTGCATGTTCTTCTCCCAGTCTCCCCAGCCCATATGATACAGCGCAATGGCCAGCAGGAGCTTCGCCTCCATGCGGACATACGTCCTGCCCATCCTGTCCGCGTAGTACAGAAGCTTCTCCAAAAGCCCCACCGCCTGCTCGTACCTGCCGTTCAGAAGATACGCCCTGGCTTTCACCAAGTAGCGCAGACGCTCCATGGACCAGAATTCCTGATGCTCGTCCGGCGCCTCCTTCATCCAGTCCATCACTTCCTTCATCCGCCCCTGGTACATGAAAAGCCAGCATTTCAGGGCCCTGATGTTCTCAAGCAGCCTGGGGCTTTTCTGCATGGCCGTCTTCTCGAATCCTGAAAGCCGCTCCAGCGCGTCCTCTGCATGCCCCCGCAGCAGGGAGAGCTGCCCCAGGAGCCATACGGCCACGAAGCGCTGCTCCGTCTTCCCCACGCTCTCCGCCTGCATCATCCCCTTCTCCGCCAGAGAGACGACCTCATAGCTGTCCATGCCCTTTTCCAGGAAGCTTTCCGCCAGGGCTAAGCTCACCAGGCCCTTGCCATTGTTTCCCAGCACCAGGGAGACCATCTTTCCGATGCTGGCCGCCAGCTCCTTATCCTTTCTGCTCCACTCGCAGAAATCCTTCCCGCCGTTCATCTGGGAGGGAAGATTGCTTGTGACGGAGAATTCCGAAAGCACCACCCGATGCTCCCGAATCAAGGCATAGGCATGCTTGAGGATGTCCACCATCTGTATGGTCCCCCGGTGGGGCAGTCCGATGTCCAGATACAGGAGCCTGCTTTTCGCCTCCTTTCTGGCGCTTCCCGTGTGGTTCGCGGCATAGGCTTCCAGCTCACCATACCACCGTTCGCTCTCTTCCACGTTCATCCGGATCGACTGCAGCATGCTCATGCAGGACATCAGCACCGGGCTCTCCCGCACCGTATCCTCCGACAGGGACAGATAGTAATGCCGAAGCTCAAAGTAGTGGCCGTTGGCCGGGTTCTCCCTGGCATTGGTAATCAGCAGCCTGGAGATCTCGCCCTCATCCTGACAGGCCGAATAGGCCTGGAGCGCCCGGGCGATGTCGCCCCTCATCTCATAGCAGTAGCCGGCATTGCAGTAGATCCGATGGATGCGCTCTGCCTTGACGCTCCGCATCAGGCGCCGATGCATGGATCTGGCGAAAGCGGTCTTGTACCGATAGGTCCCGTCTTTGTTCACCATAAAATCCCCGGTCTCCATGGCCTGCTCCAAAAGCTCCTCCACGTTCTTTTTGCCGGTGACCATCCGGGCCATCTGCACATCGAACGACTCCACCACGGACAGCTCCATCAAAAATTCCTGCAGCTCCAGGTCCCACTGATCGTACACATGGGTCTCCAGGTAATTGCTCATATAGTCCTTGGCGTGGTTGTAGACCCTTTCCTGATTGTCCACATCCGATTCCCTGCTCCCAAGGCCATTTCGCAGAAGCTCCAGGGCCAGGATGCGAAGCGCCAGGGGATGGCCGCCTGCCTCCTTCCAGATGCGCTCGGATATCCTTTCTCCCGGATATACTTCCCAGGACTCGAAATAAGCGTCCTGCTCCTCCCTCTCCAGCAGCATATCCTCTTCCCCGATCACGCAGAACAGATGGTTCACATACAGGGACATGAGCCATCTGGGAATCTGGCATCTGGAAATCAGGATCAGCCACACCTCCCTGCGCTCCATCAGATCCTCCAGGACCGGATAGATCTCCTCCCGCAGCTCCGGCGAGGTGAGCAGATACAGATCGTCGAAGACCATGATCCCCTCCTGGCCTTCCTTCGGTATCTGGAGGTCCCAGTCGGCATAATCCGCAGCCGAATAATAGGCATATTTCCTCCGGCCCAGATAATCCTTGACAAACGTGGTCTTGCCAAGTCCCGTCACGCCGCACAGATACACTGTCTGGCCCAGGCTCTGCGCCAGCTTCATCTTCTTCACCGCCCTCTTCGGCCGAAAATATCTTGTATCAGGCATGGCTTCCTCCCCTTCCCATTTCCATATATAGCGCGGTGTACAGTTCCTGATCGATTCCCGTCCGTCCGATCCGCCGGTATTCCAGGTCCACAGCCCCGATCAAATCCTGATTGCCGATCCTGCGGTGCTCCGCCGCCGCCCGATAGGCCGCCGTGAGCGCCGCGGACTTGATCCCGCTTCCAGTCAGCTCCGCCACCCGGGCATACACGCCAAAATCAATCCCTTTCTCCAGCGGAGCCTCCTCAGGAAACACCTTTTCCCACAAAGCCAGCCGCTCCTCCTCCCCCGGCTGCTCGATGGGGATCAGAAAGGTCATCCGCCGCTTAAAGGCATTGTCGAAATTCTGCATCACATTGGTGGCCAGGATGGACACGCCGGAGTACTCCTCGATCCTTTGGAGCAGATAGGCCGTCTCCGCGTTGGCATGGCGGTCATTGGAGCTCGCCACCTCCGTCCGCTTGGTGAACAGCGCGTCCGCCTCATCGAAGAACAGGATGGCGTTGGAGAACCTGGCGGCATCGAACACCGCCCCCAGATTCTTCTCCGTCTCCCCGATGTATTTGCTGCCGATCTGGGACAGGTCGATCCGGTAGATGTCCAGCCCAAGCTCATTGGCCAGCACCTGGGCCGTCATGGTCTTGCCGGTTCCGGGGGGCCCGTAGAGCAGGATGGAAAGCCCTCTGCCATAGGGGAGCTTTCTGCCGAATCCATACTCCTCGTTGACCACGCTGCGAAAGCGTATCCGGTCGCAGGCATGCTCCAGCTGCTTCCTGCTCTCCCCGGAAAGCTGCAGGTCCTCCCACCCAAAGGGGCTGTCAAGCCGGGCGGCGTACCGGCCCAGGCTGCCGCTGCACTGATGCCGGATTTCCTCCTCCAGCCCCCGCTTCCCCAGGAGAAAGGCGCCCCCCGCCATGGGCGCGGCCAGCATGGCGCACGCAAGGGTCTCCCGGATCCGCCCGGGCGTCAGGTCGTATAGGGACACCAACTGATCCAAATCCACATCCTCCGCGAACCCGATTCCGTACTCCCCGGCGAAATGCCCCCAGAACGCTTTCTGCTCCCTGGCGCCCGGCTTCTCCACGGCAATCCGGTACACATGCCCCAGGATCTCCGTCTCCTCCCTCCAGGAGGCGTCTGCGCCTATCAGGAACCTGCCCACATAGTCCTTTAAGAACACCAGCGCCTGCGCCAACGGCCCTGCCTCCTCCCGCCCCACCCCGTTCATGTCCAGATACAGGATATGCCCTGCAAGCACTGTCTTTAAAACCGCCTCCTCCAGGGCCTGGGCCACCGCCTCCGGGCCCTTGGACAGCAGCTTCCTCCCATGGATGCACAGCGCCTCCATCCCCAGGGAATCCCCCAGGGCCTGGGCCAGATACCTTTTGCCCGTGCCGGGGATCCCCTGGAGCAGGACGACCCCGTCCTCCCGCAGCACCGTCATCCGCACGAAGACCTGAATCAGGCGCTCCAGCGCCTCCTGGTGGCAGAGGACAAGGTCCGTATCCCCCTCCTCCAGCACCTGGGCGCAGTACGCCATGCCGCCCAGCATCTTCCGATTGCCGTACAGCAGAGAGACCACCGGCTTCCTGAGGCTGATCGGGCGGGACCGCCTGGCCAGCCTGGCATCGTCCCGCTGCGGCTGCAGCAGGAAACGGTTGAGAAAGCGGTCCTCGTCCAGGAGGAGCCCCGGCATGTTCTGCGCCTCCTCCAAAAACAAGCCGCACAGATCGTGCACCAGCCCCGCCGTGGGCTTGGCCGTGCCGCTCCTCTCCTCCTGCAGGACGCCGAATATCCGTTCGTACTTCCTGCTGCGGTCCCCGCAGGCGGCCAGGAGAAAGGCCATCATCTCCACCGGCTCCAGGTTCTCCGAGAGGAACCCGGAAAGGGGCAGACTGGCCCCCGCCCCCTCAGGCCCCCGCCCTTTTCGCAGCAGAAGCTCGAAGATGTCCCGCACCTGCTTCCTGCAGGGGAATGCCGCCCTCTCCCCGGGCTCCAGGGTCTTCACCAGGGCCTCGTCCTCCAAAAGGCAGCCGATCCTCCCCAGGCTCTCCGGGCGCTTCTGCTCCTTCATCACCAGGCTGATCATACAGAGCATATCCACGAAACGCTCCCAGGCGCTCCACTGCTCCGCCGCTGAGGCAAAAGGCTCCTCCGTCGTCCCCTGAAAATAAAGTTCCATAAAACCGTAGGTATCCTGTTCTGTCTTCATCCTGTCCGTCCCTGTCCTTTTTCTGTCCCTGGCACCCCAAGCCCATGCGTTCAGCACTGGGCTGTCAGCGCTGTCCTTTTATGTCCCTTGTACCTTGGCTCCAATGCTGTCCACGCTGGCTGGCCGCCCTGGGTTTAGGCCTGCCGCCTTCTGACAGCTTCCTCCCTCATGGCGGAAAGCCTCTCCCGCTCCACCCGGTGCTTTTCCTGCTTCTGCGCCATCCGCTGCCGTCTCTTTTCTCCGGGGCCTCCAATCTCCTGGAGCTCTACAAGCTGGCATCTGATCCAGTTGCCGTTCTCTCCCCGCAGCTGATCCTGCTGGATGTCCTCCAGCTCATACTCGGATAGCTGGTCCGGCTCCCGAATCTCCTGGGTGTGTTTTTTGTAATAGACGGGCCTGGGCTCTCCCAGCACCTGCAGGGTAGTTCCCTGAGGAATCAGGACCTCCATCTCATCCTCCACCATGGACTGCTCGGTAATGTTCACGGAACCTTTTCCGTCCAGCCGGAACCGGAAGAGCGCCTTGTCCTTTTCGCCTTCTCCGGATTTCTCATAAAAGTCCATGGCGATATTGGGAGCCATGGAGGTGCTCAAAAACGAGTCCGTGACGATGTTCCCCCTTTTCCTCATGGCGGAGGTCAGCTTCCCGCCCCGGTAGGTGGTGCCCCGAAACGCATGGTCGCTGCCCAAGAAGCGAACCCCCCGCCCCCACCTGTCATAGGTATCCGTCATCTCCCCTTCGCCTGTGTCCCGGCTGCCCCTCTCCTCCATCCCTTCCTGGAGGATGCGGGCGCTGAGCTTCGCCACATCGAAGCCCATCTCTCCCACCGCAGCCCTTGCCCTTCTCTGCATTTTCCGCTCCTCTTCGTCCTCCTCCAAGACTTCCTTTTTCGAAAGCTTCCAGGCCGCCAGGCGGGAGGCATAGTCTCCATACTTGCCGCCTGTGTTCATGACAGAGTACAGCTCTCCGCTGTAGACGCCCACCGCAGTGTCATATGCCCCAATCCCTGCAAAGATGTCCTCCGCGTTCTCGTCCTCCACCATGCTCTCGCCCGAGTATTTCTGCAGATAGGCATTCATGATTTTCAAATAGACCGTCTCATGGGGGAAACGCGCGTTGGGCGCAAGGGTCTGGCGAATCAGGGATTCCTCCAGGGGGGCGATGGTCCGGTACATGTTCGCGGCCTCCGACAGGTCCTCGCTGCCCTTCACTCCAGCGTTGTGGGATCCCTTCAAAATCTCGTACAGGGAGTGGTCCCTGCTGCTCACCATCCAGGCGATCAGCGCCAGCCGGAAGAAGAGCAGGTCGTTCTTGCTGGCTCCTAACAGCCGGTAGGCCCCCAGCATCCGGAGGGTGGTGCCTGAGGGTCCCGCCGTCTGCAGCATCCCCTCCGCCGTCACAGGCGTATCCATCCGGAAATAAGCCTGCCCTTCCTTCCACTTCAGATTGCCTTCCGCGTCCAGGCCGTTGGCCATCTCCCGTTCCGACAGGCCCAGCCCCAGCCTTTCGTAATGTTCCTTTCCAAGCCCGGCCTGCTCTTCCTTCTTTTTATTGCTCCGGGAGAACTTGCTGGAAAATGCCGCCCGGAACGCCCGCTTGATGCCGGAGGCCCATCTGGTGAGCGCGTTCCCTCTGTGCTTCAGATAATCCTGCCCGCGCCTTAAGTCCCTGGCCATGGAATAGGTGTCGAACAAGTCCTCCCCCTTCCCATAATGCCCCATCTCCCGCAAAAGGTCAAACCGGATTTTGGATTCCATCCCCCCGGCCCTCATCTGCTCCTCATCCGCTTCGGTAATGTTCAGGAGAAGATTCTTTAAGGAACGGCTCTCCGCGATCTCCTCCTTGGTCTTGCCGCCATTTAAGAACATCCCGTTATAGAGCATGGTCATCTGTTCCCGCAGATTCCCGTCCTCAAGGACATTCTGGATATTCTCCCTGTTCAGCTGGTCCGCGTCCCTTTGGAACAGAAAGGCGCCCGCATCCACGCCCAGCCTCTCCGCCTCCTGCTCCCCCGCTTCGTCCCCCTCCTGCCAGCGGCCGATCTGCCCCGCCCCGCTTCCGCTGTTCCTCTGGAGCAGCGCGCCCTCCAAGACGCGCCAGTCGTCAGGAGAGCGCCCCCCCACCTGCTCCGCCACCTCCCCCAGGGCCGTAAGGTCCTGGGCCTGTTCCCCGTTCAGCCCTCTTTTGACCTGATAGTAACCGGTCAATGTCTGGCTCAGCTTGCTGAGCGCCGTGGCGGCCGCCTGCTGCACATAGCTGGTGCGGTACAGATTGGCGGCGAACTTGTCTTCATATTCCTGGGCCGTGGACTGCCAGTCCGGATGCTGATAGATGATTTTGTAGGCTTCCTTGGTATAGGCGTCTCCCATGTCGTCCCTCCTTTATTCCCGCGGCATTCTCAATACCCTCTGGTCTCCCGCAGCCATTTTTCCATATCCGTATAAATCTGGTCGTACAGAAATCTGACCTGGCTCCTGTTTTCTGTCCGAAGCTTATTGATTTTAGTCATCAGCATCTCAACCGTCTGCACGCGGCCCTCCAGATCGCTGTCATAATCCTGCTTCTCCTGGGCGATGGAATATTCCTTCTCAATAAAGTGCCTGATTGCCACGCTCCTGGGCATCTGCCGGGTCTCCGGAGCCAAAAAGTTCCAGTTAAAATGCTCCGCGCCCGCCACTTGCTGCATTTTGTCTGCGGGCATGCGTTCCACAGACTTGATCACCTCATCGAACAGCACGTCATTCTCATCGAAAAACGTATCCCAGCGCACGTCCAGATGATCCGTAGACGCGGCTTGAAGCATCACGCTTCTGGTCCTGTCACCCACCATCGCGTTTCGGACCATGCCATGTTTATAGTCCGAAAAGGTTTTGAAATTATCCCTCGGATTATTGTACCGAGACCTGGCCTCACCCTCTGCTATGGTAACGGTCTGATAATAGTCCACCAGCCGCTTCAGCTCCTGGTCCGCCGGGTCATTCTTGTCATACATCCCCGGCAGCTCCTCTAAATACTCGATAAACATAAGCATACCCTGCATATTGGTAAAGTCGTTTTTAAAATCATCGATGTGTTCCTCTATTTCCTGGGGGGACATGAGCATAATGCCATTTCCGTATTTTCGCTTTACATAGTTCATCTGCTTTCGAAGCTGTTCCTTGAACATCCTCATCCCATTCAGATTTGCCTGCCGGCAGACCTCCACCTCCTGCGGATCGCTGATATGGACAGGCGTCATGGCCAGGTTTTCCACCATCTCTTCCATCTGCGCCTTCGGCATGTGCTGGACTGCCTTCAGCCTGGGAAGATTGGACAGCTTCCGGGTCAGGCCCTCTTTCATCCTTTTCGATTCCCCCGCAACATAATAATCGGACGTCAGACGGTCATGCACGGCATTCCCCGGCGCATTGAACTGTCGGAAATATTCCGCATGACGGGAATCTTCAATTTTTTCATCATTTTTCTGAAATTCAACGTTTTTGGGCGTATTGTTCATTGACACCCTTGCCTTTGTCTCAAAATCCTTTTCCTCCTCCAGGACTACATCCCTATACTGCTCCAGCCAGCCATTCTCCGCTCCGAACTCCTCTTTGCCCTTCATCCATTCCGCATGCCACAAAAGCAATGTGAGGTTCTTCTGTTCCAGGGTATCCCCTTCATGATACCTGTAGGAAATCTCTGAATTATAGTGGGTCCTGTACCAGGAATCCGTCATCACCTTTTTCTGGATGGTATAATAGTCCGCAATCTGCTCCCCCAGGTCCAGCTTCGCCAGCAGATTCTGCTTATCTTCCTTTGTGAGTTGTGCGGTCATCTCCGGGTGCTCGGCGATTAAATGCTTCAGGCCCTGGGTCTTTCCGGTCAGCTCTTCCAGCCGGAGGCTGTCCTTGGCCACAGTCTCGTCTGTGCGCAGATCCACACCGAAGTCCAGATTCATGTACTGGCTGATACAGGCATTTATCTGATCCTGGTTCAGGTTCCCCTCCTCCATCCGCCCGGGGAGCAGCGCCTGGTTTGCGCCCTCATCCTGCGTCAGGAACTGGCCAAGCGCCTTGAAGTCATTTGCAGAACAGCCTTCCGGCTGTCCCCTTAAGCCCTTCATCCTGTCTGCAAGCGCAGCATTCCAGAGCCTTTCGGACTCTTCCACCGTCCTGGCGTCCTGCTCTTTCTTCCGAAGCCTGGACCCCCGGACATGGGAACGTACTTTCCTCTTTGTGGAACCCATGTTCTCTTTATAGCTGGTGGCAAAGACCTGCTGAGAAAACGCCAAGGCAGGAATCTGAATCCTGCTGCTCTCCCTAATCTGGGCAATCTTTCCCTTCCTGTCCCGTTTTTCCGCCTTGGCAGCGTTAGACGCTCTGGTCCTTAGCAGGCTGTACTCATTCCACTGCCGCCTGGCTTCCTTTGACATCGCATCATCTTTCTGCTTCATCTCGTAGGCCTGCTCTGCTGTGGAAAACATTTTGTGCACGCTGTCCAGCCTCTGCAGCTCATCTGTGGTCAATGGCATCTTCCCACCTCCTATTCCAGTTCCGCAGATACCCAAATCAGTACCAGGTATGGGCATCTGCTGTTTTAATAGCTCAAACCTCAAAAGTTCAAACCTCAATAATAGTAATATCTGGTCACGGCCTGCCCCCGCAGCACCGCCTTCTGGTCGGTCATGCTCCCTACCATTTTCTCCGTGGCCTGGGTCAGGGCGTTGATGTAGATCCAGGAGGAATCGCTGCAGCGCGTCTTCAGGTTCTGATAGCTGGCCTGGAACAGGTTCATCATATCCCCGGGGGAGGCATTCTTCAGCACGCAGAAATAGGACAGCAGGAAATCTTCCTCCAATTGCTCAAACAGGATGCAGCCTACAGGTTCCCCCTGTTTGAACAGCAGGAAGCTGGCATCCTGGTCATACACATATTTGACCTCCAGCTCTGTCTCCCCCGCCTCGTCCTTCGGAAGCCCCTCCAGCTTCTCCGCAAAACGGTTCCACATCCTGGCCGTCACCTCCGACAAGGGCAGGACGGCTTTCCTCAGGTTGTTCTCATCCGGCTCCTTTCCGAAATACTTAAGGGACAGGTCCCCGAAAGCCGTCCGGTACACCGGCGTCCTGACCTCATCAAGCTCAAAAAGGTTCTTGGAAAGGCACTGGTCCAAATCCTCCTGTTCCGCATTCAGCGCATATTGGCACATCGTCAAATCAATACCGGAATACCGCCCGATTTCATGGAGCCCCTCCAGAAGAGCGGTGGCAATCCCCTTCCTCCGATACTCCTGGGCCACGAACAGGTACTGCAAGGCCATGATATGCTCCGGCTCCTCGGTGGCTGTCAGTATCCCGCAGGCTGCCCCCTCCTCGATGGCGCCCAGGACCAAATCCGCTTTTTCCCACAGCTCCCGGGGCATCAGCGGCTCAAAATAGCTCTGGTTTTCTTCTCTTACGATTGTAATCTCCATCTTTTTCTCTCCTTTTAACGAAATGTCCGGTTCCGATCATCCGTTACAGCTGAACCTTACCCCGCTCCTTCGAGTAATGCTCTGCCGCCTGAAGCAGATCCTCCGCCAGATGCTCGTATATTCTTCTCAGTGCAAGATCCCCCTGGTCGCCAAGCCTTTCCGCTTCCTGTAACGCCTGTCTGCGGATATCGAGGGCAGTCTCATAGTGCGCATAGAGCCGGTACATTTCCAGGGTCGCCCTCATGCTCCGTTCCGTCCCGGTCAGAGGCAGTTCCGGAACATCCTCGCCCGGATGGCGTTCCTCCCAGCCTCTCCTGTACTCTTCGCGGCGTGTGACATATGCCTCATAGGCCTCGGCCTCCCTGTCCAGAACGTCCTCTGGCATGCCGCCCATGGTCTTTGCCGCCGCCTGGAATAGTTCCCGGATGCTTTTTCCTTCCAGCCGTTCCTTCGCTTCTTTTTCTACAAAGCGCCGGGCCGCCTCTTCCCTTGACAGATGCTCTGTCTCCGGGAACATCTGATGCCAGTCCGGGCCGCCTGCCATGCCGGCCTCCCCCGTCCGCTCTTTGATCCGCTCCCGCATATCCTGTTGGGAGAGGGCGGCGGGAATCTCCGCTCCCTTTACGTCCGCCTCATCGAACGCCACGCCCCAGCGGATATCAAGGTGCATGGTGTCGCTGAGCTGAATCACCGTTTCCGCGCTCCTCTCCTCCTCCACTATCCCCAGCGCCACTCTTCTCTTGTAGTCGGAATAGGTCTGGCTGCCTGTACTTTGGCCCCGGACGCCGCTCTTCTCCACAGTGTCTATGGCAACGCAGCGCAGGTAATAGTTATACAGCCGTTCCATCTCCACATCGCTCTCATCCTGAGGGTCGAACATGCCCGGAAGCCTTTTCAGATAATCGATGAACCTTTCCAGTCCCTGCATGTTGGTGAAATCATTCTTAAATTCATGTCCATGCTGCACAAGCTCCTCCGGGGAGAGCAGAATCAGGCCGTTCCCGTATTTTCTCTTCAGATAATTCATCTGCTTTTTCAACAGATCCTTGAACTGCCCCATTCCTTTCAGGTTCGCCTGCCGACAGCTCTCCACCTCTTCCGTGTCATTGACATTCTGGGGTTCCCTGGCCAGATTCTCCACCATGCTCCTGACATATTCCGGATCTGCATGCTGTACCGCCCTCCACCGGGGCAGATTGGCCATCCTCCTCACGAAAGACTCTCCCATGGCCTCCTGCTCCCCTGCCACCTGATAGTAGTTCGTCCGCTCCAGACGCTGCACGACAGCGTCATCCTCACGCCCCACAAGCTCCCTGAAATAGGCGGCATGCCTGGAGTCCTCGATCCGGGGATCGTTCTTGCCGGACTCAGATTCCTGCTCTCCCAGTATCGCTTTGAACGCACGGGTCTCCTCTGCTTCCCCCTTGTCCTGGGTGGTCTCCCGATAAGCCTGGAACCGCGTCAGGAATTCTGCAGAGGGGGAGAGGCCCTGCTTGTTTTTCAGGTTCTCCGCCTGCCATAAAAGCATGGTAAGGTTTTTTGCCTCCAATGTGTCGCTTTCATGATACCGATAAGAAATCTCCGAATTATAGTGGCTTCTGTAGCGGGCATTGGTGACGACCTTCTTCCGTATGGCGTAATAATTGGCTAGATCCTGGGCCACCTCAAGCTTCGCGTCAAAGTCGATCCTGTCATCCTCGCTCAGGCTCTCCCGAATCTGCGGGAACTGCTTCAGCAGGCGCTTCATCTCCCGAACCTTCTGAGCCACCCCCTCCAGTTCCGGGGACGCCTGGGCGAAAGACCGGTCCGTCCGCAGGTCAAAATTCAGGTTCATTTCCATGAACCGGTTCTTGCAGACTCTGGCCATATCCTCCTGATTCTCGGAAAGCCGTAGCAGTTCCTCGTCCTTCGCCTGATTCCCGGTCAGGAACACCCCGATTTTCTGCACCCGAGCCTCCAGTGCCGCCCTCTCCTGGGGTGGACGGCTATCCAGCAGTTTCCGTTTGTTCTCCGTCAGAGTCGCCTCCCAGGCATCGCCACTGGCTTCCGCCAACCTGGCGTTTTCCTCCTTCTGGTGCAGGGCGGAGATTTTCCAGCCCTGGCGCGTCTTCCGCTTTCCGGCGCTGATGCTCTCCTTGGATTTTCGGGCATATGTTTCTCCCTGGACGCTCACGCCCTTGGTAGTGAAAGCCACCGTCGGCATAATAATCTGGCAGCCCTGGCGCACGGCCTGGATACGGCTCTCCCTGCGCTCCCTGGCCTGACGCTGCGCTTCCCGCCTGGCCTGTGTCTGGAGGTTCAGGGCTTTTACTTCCTCCATCTCCTCCGGGGACAGCTGGAGCGCGCCCTGGCTCCTGTTTTGATTTAAATTCTCAGTCTGGATCTGATTTTGGTTCGCGGTTACGTTCACGGGATTTTGCAGTTCTGCGGGCTGGTTGTTCGATGTCTTATCTCCTAATGGCATATCATTCCTCCTATTAAAATCGCTGCGCGACTGGCACAAATTGCCGCCAGCGGCAATTTGGTAAAGTCCCTTCGGCGCACACTCAGGAGAGGAACTTTCATTCGAAAGTGCACTCATGAAAGTTCCTCTCGTGCGCCTTCGCGACTTTACCGATGTTATTATTCTCTTTTGAACCTTACAGCCCCACCAGCGAGGCGTAGGGCTCGAAGTCCGACCTGGTGAAGACTTTCCCTGTCTTGACGAATTCGTAGCGGATGGCCTGGAGATAATGCTTCATGCAGACCTCCTGCCCGTCCCCGTCCGCCGCCGCCAGAAAGGCAGCGTTGAGGATGCAGTTCTTGATATTTCCTCCCACGAACTCGAATTTCTCCGCCAGGAACCGGATGTCCACATCCTCCCCCAGGGGCGTCCCCTTAGGGATGGTGGTCTTCCACAGCATCTCCCTGGTGTCCGCGTCCGGGAACTGGAATTCCACGATGTACTTCATGCGCCGGAAGAACGCCGGGTCGATATTGTGCTTGTAGTTGGTGGCCAGCACGGATACCCCATCATAGGCCTCCACCTCCTGCAAAAGCAGCGCCGTCTTGTTGTTGTTGGAAGCCTGGTTGCTGCCCCCGTCGTCGGAGCGCTTGGCGAACAGCGTGTCGCACTCGTCGAAGAACAGCACCACATTGCACTTCTTAGCCTCCCGGAAGATCATGGAGATGGACTTCTCCGTCTCGCCCACATATTTGTCGATGACCTTGGAGAGGTCCACCCGGTACAGCTCCAGGTTCAGCTCATGGGCGATCACCTGGGCGCACATGGACTTTCCCGTGCCGGGAGCCCCGAACAACAGGATGGACAGGCCTCTGCCGTAAGGGTATTTCTTCGTATAGTTCCAATTGTCGTACACTTTCTTGCGGAAATTCATCTGGTCGATGGCATGTTCCAAGGTCTCCCTCTGGTCCCTGTTCATGACGATGTCCTCAAAGCCGAAATTGGCCTTCACCTTGGTGGCCTTCTGGGTCAGCTCCGAGCTCATCTGCTCATTGCACCCCCTGAAAAGGGTGGCCCTGGGGATCCTCTCCTTCTGTTCCATGGCGGCGAAGCTCCTGGCCTGGTGGAGGGCAGACTTGATCTTGCCCGGGGTGAACAGGAACTTGGTGGCCATCTCCAGCAGGTCCACATCGTCTTCCAGGGCATAGCCTTTGGAAAAATGCCGCCAGCAGTCCTCCCGCTCCTGGTTGGAGGGGGTGGGGAGCTCCAGCTCGGTGAATTCCTCCTTTGTCATCTCCCGCATGGACAGCTTCTCCCTGCTGACGGTAAAGACCAGGATTCCGTGGTCTTTCAGCTTGGAAAAGGCCAGGTCCATATAGCCGAAGAATTTGTCTTTCTCCTCCTCCCGGTAGACCAGGTCGTCCAGGCAGCAGCAGGCCCCGGTGAGGATGCATTCCCTGGTCACCGCCCAGAGGGCCTGATCCACGAAGCTGAAATCATACACGAACAGCTTCTTGCAGTTGATGGAGATGGCCCGCAGCCCCTGCTTCCATATCCGTCAAATCATTTGTTTAAAATAGGTCAGAAAGTTTTCACCGATAATTTTCCTGACGCTCCCCTCGTCCCCATAATAGGAGAAGATTCCCACGCCGTCCCCATAGGAGATCTCCATGGCGTCCAGGACCCCCTGGTTGGCCAGAATCGGATCCAGCCTCTCCTCCTCTTCGGTCAGAAGCTTCATGAAGCGCACGTAAGTCTCGTCCAGGCGCAGGGGATGTCTGCCAAAGAGAAAGTCGATCATCCGCTTGTCGGGGGAGATTCCCGTGGAAAAGGGCATCGCATCCCTCACCTGGAGATGCAGCACCGGGAGAAGCTGCTCCAGGCACACGGACATGTCCCCGTAAGCCCCCGTGATGGAAAAGCCCTCTCCATAGTACAGCTTGGCCGCGGACTCGATGGTGGGCAGGGGCAGCCCGCCGTTCTCGTTGATGACCTGGAACACCCCCGCATAGTCGGTCTGGGTGGAGGAGAGGATCCCGCAGGCCAGACAGAACACCGTAAAGGATTCGTATTCCAGCTTCCTGCAGATCTCATAA
>OFHP01000829.1_pt1 | contig 16636 bp, 17 predicted proteins | sample 1521651 | NCBI WGS metagenome assembly OFHP01 (sample SAMEA3504105, study PRJEB24116) | mouse gut metagenome | biome: mouse gut; feature: mouse-associated habitat; material: faeces | place: Denmark | collected 2011 | reverse complement strand
GTTTGCTTTTATGACGGCAGTATCCGTTTCCTTATTGATCACATATCCAATCATCTGCCGCAGAAAACATTCATCCGATATTGATTGTAGAACGTACCACCTATCCTCGAAGTCTGTGTCATACATTACCATGCCAACAAGGTTGCCGCCTTTGTCCTTAAACAGGGCATTTTCCGGCAGCCTTTCCACATTAAGATACAAATGCGCCATCATCCAATCCAGGCGTCCCTAGCGAAAAATGCTCATGAAAGCCGGTGTCAGCATTTTTTTGAAGAAAATTGCGGATTTCCTTGAACTGCACATTAAATCTGGTATTGCTGTAGTTTTCAACTGAGTACATCACAGCCGTTCCTTCCCCTCAGCATAACAAACCTATCTCCAACTGCCACAATCAGGGCAGCACCTTAATCAGCAGCAGCCGCCCGCTGCCCACAGAAACCTCCGCCGTCATCCCCGGCAGTATCTCGTTGCTGATACCATACTGATACTCACAGGTAATCTCCGCATTGGACAGGGGGAATTTCGCATTTTGGATGGTAATGCCCCTGGCCTGGCCGCTGATATTCAGCAGGGAGAAAAACGGATACCGGTCCTCAATGCGTACCGGCCTGCTTGAAACAATCTCCATCTCAGAGTAATCATCCAGGGCTGCGGCATGTTTTCCCTGGGTATCCAGCATCAGCAGCAGGGATACGTTTCCCAGCGTGTGATCCAGCCGCCCGCCAATAACCCCGACCAGCAGGAAGTCTTGAAAGCCACGCTTCAGCGCTTCCTTTACCGCAAAGGCCGTGTCGGTATCATCCTTCTCGCATGGAAGCACAATGGTTTCCGTTTCCAGATCTGGGTTCTCATAGGAATCAAAGTCGCCCACGATTAGATCCGGAGCAATGCCCAGCCCTTCCCGATGCTTCAGGCCACTGTCGCAGCAGATATAAAAATCGTCCGCCCGCAGATAGGCACGAATACGGTCGTACCGTCCAATATCCGCACCGCCGATAATCACACACCGTCTCATACTCGGCTTCTCCCTTAATTGCTCATGTTCCAGGCCATCTCCCAGAAGGCCAGCTCATAACGGGAACAGGCAAGGAAGATATCTGTGAGGTGTTGAAGCTGCGGTTCGGTATAGTGTTGCGTCAGTTGATTCGTCATGTTCAGCAGCAGGACATTCGCTTCGCTGTAATGGGGATCAGCATAACCCTTTACCCAATCGCCATAGAAGGGATGATCCAGGGCTGCCGGATTATTCTTCACTATCTTCCGGGCGATGATCTCATAGCTGTAGGCACAGGACAGGATAGCGGCCAGGATCTCCGCTTCACCCTCCTCATAGGCCACTCGGAGCATATAGGAAGTGTAGGAGAGATTGTCCAGCGCCCGGGGGGTGGCCTCCAACTCCTCCCGGGATACGGCAAATTTCCCCATATAGCCCCGGTGAATGTCCATCTCACCCTCGGTGAGCAAGGTCACATACTTGGAGAATAGCTGAATGGTTTCCGGGCTTTTGGCTTTCGCTATTCCCAGAGCAAAGACTTTTGCATACTCCTCCAGATAGAGATAGTCCTGGATGATGTAATACTTGAACTTCTCCCGGGCCAGCGTGCCGTTCTGGATGCCTAATACAAATGGATGCTCATTATAGGCTGCCCAAATGTCTTTCGCTGCAGCTAAAAGCCGCTCCGTGGTCTTCATTGCTCCGCCTCCTTTGCATATTCGCCGGTGAGATTGAAATTATGCTGCATGGGACCCCGTCCCTTCCCCAAATCCAGCATGGCTCCCAGGGCGCCAGAGAGATAATCCTTCGACCGCCGGATGGATGTGGGCAGGTCAAAGCCCTTGGCCAGGTTGGCCGCAATGGCGCTGGACAGGGTACAGCCGGTACCGTGGGTATTGGGGTTATCAATATGCGTTCCGTAGAACCACGTTCCCACACCGTCCGCATAGAGGTAATCGTTGGCGTCGCTGATATTGTGGCCGCCCTTGAGCAGGACCGCGCAGCCGTAGGCATCGCTGATCTGTTTGGCGGCGGCTTCAATGCTCTCTGGGTTTCGGATGTCCATGCCGGCCAGGATCTCCGCCTCCGGGATATTGGGCGTGACCACAGCCGCCAGCGGGAGCAGGCAGGTCTTCAGTGTGTCCACCGCTGCTTCCGAGATCAGCCGGTCACCACTGGTAGCCACCATCACCGGGTCCACCACGATATTCTTCGCCCGATAGAAGCGCAGCCGCTCCGCGATTTTCTCGATCAGGCCGCAGGAGGCCACCATCCCGATCTTCACCGCGTCGGGCGGAATATCCTCGAATACCGCATCGATCTGCGCTCCCAAAAATGCGGGCGTCAGTTCTACAATCTCCCGCACGCCGGTGGTGTTCTGGGCCACCAGCGCCGTGATGGCGCTCATGGCAAAAACACCGTTCATGGTCATCGTTTTCAGATCGGCCTGAATCCCGGCGCCTCCGCTGGGGTCGGTCCCAGCGATTGATAATGCTGTTTTCATTGCTGTGTCTCCTTTGCATTATTTTTATTGAGCGACGGAGAGTGGTGCCCCCGGTCCGCCGCTTGCAACGTTTGGTTAGTCGTGGTATTACTGTTCTACATCATCCTGCCGGAGGAAAGCATCTCTATTATAAAACGATATGATAAATGGGCCGCCCTGTCAAAATTTCGGGTGATCACATCCTGCCCATTCTCAACACTATTGTCTGATATAGTCCGAATTGCCAGAAATGGCACATTGTTCATATGGCATACATGAGCAACCGCCGCGGTTTCCATGTCAATACACACTGCGGTTGGGCTGATACGATCTGTAAATATATCCCCCGTAGTAGTAAGACCAAAATGGATTGGCCAATCGACTGTTGCCGCAGTCTGGCAAGCAAGGTCAATCATACGGCTGTCCGCAGGGAACACAGGACTCTCCAGAACTGGAAAATCGGAATAGATTTCGACATCTGTATCTCGAAATTCAGACGCGGTGCAGACAACGGTATCAAATATATTTGCTCCGCTTGACAACCCGCCTGCAATGCCTGAAAGCAAAATTGTATCCACGCTGTATCGATCAATCATTTGCTGTGCTGTGATGGCTGCGTTGATTTTCCCGCACCCTGAGTATACCGCTACGATATCTATTCCCTTGATTTTGCCGCTGTAAAAGGTGTGCATCGCATACTTCGAGACAGCCTTTTGCACTATATCCGGGATAAATGGTCTCAGTTCTTTTTCACAGGCGCATAAAATTCCAATCTTACCCATGTGAAACTCCTCTAAAAATCCTCAGCACTAACTTGAGAAAAATCCTCTATGTAGAAGTCCGCTAATGCACGGAGTCCTTCCTGGTTCTTTTCATGGCTGTCATAGATCACCGCCACCGGGAACCCGGCCTCTTTCGCAGTCCGAACGGCATAGAGCGCATCGTCAAACACAACGGTCTCCGCCTTCTCCGTTCCAAGAAAGCGAAGGGCCTCCTCAAAGATATCCGGCTCGTCCTTGCCGTGGCCAACCTCGTTGCAGGTGAAGATTGCTCCAAAACAGGACAGTACCCCGCACCGCTCCAGGGCGGCCTCTACCAGATACCGGTCTGTGGCGGTAGCAATACACAGCTTGACGCCGCTTGCCTGGAGCTGCGCCAACAGTTCCGCCACACCCGGTTTCAGCGATACCTCGAAACGGTAATACCGCTCCAGCATGGCGTTGACTCCGTTCATAATCTCGTCAATGCTTAACGTCACACCATACTCAGTCCGGTAGTAACGGGCTGCCTGGAATAGGCTCATATTTTTAAACACCTCGTTCAGCTTCTCCCTCGGCTCATACCCGATGGAGCGCAGATAGGTCTCCCCAATGGTGTCCCAGATAAACATGGAGTCCAGCAGCGTTCCATCCACATCAAAAATCGCACCGCGGATCCTCATACGTTCACCATCTTCTCCGACAGCGCCCGCAGCTCCCGGCAGGTCCCCTCAATGTCCTCCGCCGAGAAAATGGCCGACACCAGAGCCACGCCGTCCACGCCGCTGCCGGCCAGCCTGAGGATGTTGCCCCGGTTGATGCCGCCGATGGCCACAATGGGCACATCCACCGCGTCGCAGATAGCCCGCAAGGTTTCGTTAGGCATCTGCTCCACGTCGGTCTTGGTGTTGGTGGGGAACACCGCCCCCAGGCCCAGATAGTCCGCGCCGTCCCGGACAGCCTGGCAGGCCTCCTCCACCGTGTGGACGGAGACGCCCAGAATCATATCGTCCCCCACCCGGTGGAGGACCTCGCCTGCCGCCAGGTCCTCCTGGCCCACATGGATGCCGTCCGCCCCGCAGGCGATGGCGATTTCCACGTTGTCATTTACAATGAAGGGGACGCCATACCGGCGGCACAGGGCGCACAGCTCCTTCGCTTCTTGGAGGAAGGCCGTTTCGTCCAGTTCCTTCTCCCGTAGCTGCACACAGGTCACGCCGCCCTTCAGCGCCGCCTCCACCTGCTCATACAAGGTCTGTTTCCCGGTCCAGGCCCGGTCGGTGACGGCGTAGAGCAGCATATGCCGCTTATCGCACTTCATACTTGGCTCCCCTCTCCAGCTCCGCCGGGGTGAGGCGGTACATGGCGTCGATGATGTAGTTCCGATAGGAGGAATTGCCGTCCAACTCGGTCAGCCGCCGGTGGGCAGTCTCTCCGCACAGACCCATGGCGCACACGGCGGCAGCAGCAGCCTCCAGGGGCTGGTCCGGGTTGGCGGTAACAAAGGTCGCAGTCAGTGCGGAGAGCTGACAGCCGGTGCCAGTGATGGAGGCCATCTCCGGACGGCCGTTGCGGATGCAGAAGGCCCGCTCCCCGTCCGTTACAATGTCAATGGCCCCAGTGACGGCAACGACCGCTCCGATCCGCCGGGCAAAGTCTTTGGCGAAAGCCACAGCCCCGTCCAAGTTCTCCTCCGTCACCTTGTCCGCCACATCGGCGTCCACCCCCTTAGTGGTGCCGCTGCCCAGGGCCAGGGTTTTGATTTCGGAAATATTGCCCCGAATCACCGCGAACTTCACCTCGTTCAGCAGCCGAAGGGCGGTATCCGTCCGCAGGGTGGAGGCCCCCGCCCCCACCGGGTCCAGCACCACAGGATGGCCCAGTTCATTGGCCCGCTTCCCGGCGGCGAGCATGGCCGGGATGGTGCGCTGGTTCAGGGTTCCAATGTTGATGTTCAGTCCACCGCAGATGGCGGTGATCTCCACGGCATCCTCCGGGTCGTCCGCCATAATGGGCGAGCCGCCGCAGGCCAGCAGCATATTGGCGCAGTCGTTCACGGTGACATAGTTGGTGATGTTGTGGATCAGGGGGGATTTCTGGCGGACATTCTCAAAAATCGGTTCAAACATGGTTTTTTTACTCCCTTTCTCTGATTGGCAACAAAAAACAGGGGGCATCTGAATACGATGCCCCCTGAAAAAAGTAGCGTTTCCTACGACTTCCTCCGGCGGCATTATCCGCATCAGGTTCAAGGGTCGAAGGTCTACCTTCCTCTCAGCCTGTCACACAAGCTCCCCTGTTTATTTTGTTATAGGAATTATATCATTCCATTTATTGCTTTGCAAGTGACTGTCTTAAGAAAAATGAATTTTATGTGAAGCCTATCTGCCTATCTTAAGCGACAGCTTCATGAAATAGACAAGCCCTCCTTTTCTCTATAATCTCACAATGCAATATAAAACTTTCCTGTCTCCTAAAAACAAAAAAACTTCACCAAAAAGCAAAGTTATTTCTGTTCCAAACTACATCCAGCATAAGCTGTCTGCCAAAATTAAAATATTGCATCTATCTAAAGTATAACATGCAAAGCCTCTGATCCGTATGGATTCCTCATACCATACCGGACTATTCTGTACCACTTTGACTCCATAAAGAAAAGGCTGGATACATTTTGCATAAATATATACTTTCTTCTCTTAAATTCTCTTTTCATCACCCGTTTATTTCCTGCTTATAAAATATTCTGCAGCTTATTCTATACATTGTGTAAATCCAGATCGCCGCAATCAAGGGAGACGCACATAAAATTGTAAAAATAAGCTGATCCGTGATTTTCACACCGAGCATCATTAATATTTCATACACCATAAAACATATTCCCAAAGGAACAGCAAATGAAATCAGTAAAAGCATACGCCCCTTTTCCGCACCATACTTAAAGACCAATGGAATAGACATACTTCCGAAAATAACCGAGACGATGAGTCCGACAAATCCCATAAAAAGCATTGTTACTATCCCTTCCATACTTAACGCCATCTTATGCATAGCCACTCCCCCTGCCACACCAAAAATGGTTCCTACGCAAATACCAGCAATACAGAAAATAATAAGAACAATAAATTTGGCCTTAACTATATCTTTTTTACATATCGGCATAACCAAAGCATATTTAGACCATTTACAATGATCATCAAACGTAAACGTTGTTACAATCATCATGCTGCATAACACTCCTGATGAAATAATATAGCTTTCCACCCCCGAAACCATAATCAAACCAATAGCAAACACCAGTAAGATTAACAGCATCGACTTTGCATTATGACCAATATTATATAAATCTTTTAAAATGAGACTCTTCATTTGACTGCTCCCCCTTTACATACATCAAAAGCATATCTTCTATCGATATTGTATCTACCATAGCATTTTTATATTTTCTTTTTGCCTTTTCCTTATCCCCAACAAGTATGTTCCATCTGGTCCCATCCTTCCGGCACGCTAAGATATCTGCTTTATCAACTTTCTCAAACAAGCCTGACTCACATCGAATTACCCCGTAACCATTGTACAGGTCACTTTTCCTCTTAGAGAAGATAACCCTCCCACGATGAATGAATGTAATATAATCTGCCACTTTTTCCAGATCTGTAGTAATATGCGACGACATCAAGATGGAACGCCCCTCTTCTTTGACAAATCCTGCAAATATCTCAAGAATATCATCCCGCATAACCGGGTCAAGTCCGCTCGTTGCCTCATCCAGAATTAACAACTTCGGCCGATGCGACAATGCAGCAGCAATACTCAATTTCATTTTCATCCCTTTGGACAAGGTTTTAATTTCTTTTATCTGTGGAATACTGAAACGCTCCAGGAGATTCTGATATGTAGGGTTATCCCATTGCTTATATGCTGCAGCACAAATTTTTCCAACTTTTTCTGGTGTCAGTGTCTCGTAAAAATTAATCCCATCAAATACAACGCCTATATTTTCTTTGATCTGTATTGTCGAATCAAGTTCCTTCCCCCAGAATCTTACTGTTCCCTTATCTTTTTTTATAAGACCCAGAATGGCGTTGATTGTTGTGCTTTTTCCGGCTCCGTTTTCTCCTATTAATCCCATAATGGAACCTTTAGGAATTGAAAAGGAAACCTGATCCAGTTTAAAATCCCCATATTTCTTTGTCAAATCCTTAATCTGCAATATTTCATCCATGATCTGTCCTCCGTATCCAGAAACGCAATATAAGTTTATCAACCCTACCTTTCTCCTGCAACAAGGTTGTCCATTTTTGCAGAATGAGGTGCCATATTTGCAGTTAAAGGATCTCCTGCTATCAGGCATTCTATTTTTCTACTTTTAATCCTGTGTTGACAATAACAGTACTGCTGTAAATACATCTTTTTCTACTTTACAAGAGAGATAACCCCCATACTTTTCCGCCATCTTATTTACGCTGCCAATCCCCAGGCCATGCAGACCTTTTTCTTTTTTGGTTGACAGGAGCGTATCCCCCTGCACGGCAATCTCCCCTGAATATCCATTTATAATCCTGAATACACAAAACCCTCCGACATCCTGCATAAAAATACGTACCTTCACATATTTCTGTCCCCGACATTCTCCGGCGGCACGCAGCGCATTGTCTAGCAGATTTCCCAGTATTGCGACCAGATCAATATCGGAAACCATCTCTAATCTTACTCCCGGCTCCACATAAGCATCAAATTCAACCTGGTTCTTTTCCGCCCGTCCTTTTTTCTCGGATAATATCATGTTCAGTACATGATGGCTGCAGAATATTTCCGTCCCACTGTCCTCTATATGCCCGTTCATCTCCTCCACTGCCTTCATAATACTTTTACAGTCGCCCTGCCTTGCAAAATTATGAATCATGGACAGGTAATGATTCATATTATGAACGAACTCATTATGGCTTCCCTGCACTTCGTCCATCTGCGTATAATATTTTAAATCTGCCTGCTGTTTTGTAATGAGAATCTGATTTTCCGCATTTTGGTACATTTCTTCCGAATATCTGTTAAATGCATAGAACACAAGGATATTCCCGGTCAGCAGAAGGCTGAAGCAAACGGTGATCAGTACCTTTACATAGACATTCGTACCAAAATCAAAACCCGAATAGAAAATTCCTGCCATGATACCAAAACCGGCCACCGGCAGGCACAGATATTCCAAAAAGATATGATTATCCATCTTCCTCTTTGATGTCCCGATAAACTGTTCTACCAGTACAAACATAATATAGGTTAAAAGTTTCAGGGACAGGATCTCCAGATGAACCCTTGACATCAGCATATTCTTCTCATTCGTCTGGTTGAAGATAATTGCAAACAGACACTCACTCGCGAATATAATGGAATATGCGACTACGTAGCACAAAACCCTGCTCCCCGTCTTTCCTTCAAATAAAACCATCACAAAGACAAAGCTTATGACTATGAACATGACAAGGTTCAGCTCCCGTTTCCCCACCAGATTCACCGCATACAGGCTGAACACCGCCCCTGCATTCGTAAGACAAAGCTTCTTAGGTTCCAGCGCCCAGGACTTCTTTTCAAAAAAACATTCAAAAAAGGTATAGACAAGATATATCTCCACGATACAGTACACCAGTAATATATATTTATCAATAAAGTTCATACTATTCATAGCATCACTCCATATATTTGCGGCTGACCCATTCTGCAAAATAACTCCGGAATTCCTTTAGTCTGGAGCGGGAAATCGTCAGAATCGTGCCATCCTTTAATTTCATCTCCCCGTCCGAGCACATCTTGACCACATACCTCAGATTGACAATATAACTGTTATGTGCGTATGCAAACCCAAAGGGGTGCAGAATCTCATACAGTTCCCCAAGCTTCTGCCTTGTGGTCAGCTTATGTTCAAAAGAATACTCTATCTGTTCCCTGCCCACATGAATCCTACTCCCATGTTTTGTATTCTCAATATATAATATATCATCCGGAACGAGGGCTACGCTGTTATGGTAATAATTCCCAACAATACAGGGAACATTCTGATTCTCCTTAATCTGCCTGACCACTGCACACATCTCTGAAATCATCCGTTCCTCAGAATAACTTTTAAGCAGATAACGAAACGGTGTCGCTTTAAACGACTCATCCGTGGGCATGTGTACACCTGAGCAGAATACAAGGATACTCCTGGGAAAGACCTCCCGAAACCTTGCCGCCGTTTCATGTCCGTCAAGCCCCTCCATCTGCATGTCCAGAATCAGCAGATCGCACCTCTTTCTGTTCCGGATTCCCTGCACAAGATCTTCACCTGAATAATACTCGCTAAACAGAATCTCTCCCTTATCCATTCCGCTTTTTGCCATAACTCCTTTTATATAATCAACAAACGCTCGATCATCATCACAAATTATAATATTATACATAATTCCCCTATAATTCCTTACTGAACATCAGAGGGCTGTTCCCTTATCTATATACTTTCACTTCCAAGCTTCTCCAATAATTCCATATATTTATTCTGGTAGGAATCTACCTTCTCCTGCATTTTTTCTTTTAATTTTTCGATTTCCTGCGAATGCTGCTGTTTTAACTTAAGCTGTTCCCTTTCACCCGACAGGGCTGACTCTGCCAGTCTGCTTTCCATCTCGGCGACTGCCTTTTTGTGCGCTTCTTCCTGCTCCATGAGCGCACGCTTCTTCTCCAACTCTGCTTCCTTCTGCAGCCGTTCCAGATTTTCAATGCGTTTCTGAAGCTCTGTATTGGAGTCTGCAAGCTCCTCTTTCTCTGCCAGAATACTTTCTGTCTTCTGAACGGCCGATTCCATACTGGCAATTTTATTGCGCAAATCACTGCATGACTCGCTCAAATTCCGGTTTAAGGCATCTTTATCAGCCAGTTTGCTACGAAAATCTTCCTGCTGTTCCATAATCTTTGCATCCTGTGCATGGATTTTTTCAACGAGCTCTTCATTTTCTTTTTGCAGCGCAGAGATCCTCTTATAATTTTCATCCTTTAATTCTGCCATCGTCCGGTTCTTTATCTGCAGGTCTGAAATCGTCTCGTCTTTTGACCGGAGCAAAAGCTCATACTCCGCCCGGACAGTTTCTTTCATATTATGCTTTCCTTCCACCGCATCCATATACATCCGGTTTAAGATACTGCCATAATTCTCAAATTGCTCCAGATTCTCCCTGTCATCTACCAGTACCACCTTTGCCTTCTGGAGTGAATATGCCTCTATCATCCGGGCAAACGCCGCCTGCTGCCCTTCCCCGATCTCCTCTGTAATCTGCCGTATCCGCTCGGCGGTCTCTTCATCGATCCGATACGATTTGGGTTTTGTCTCAGCCATGTTACTTTCCTCCGTTATTTTCTCTTTCATCTGATTGTAACACGTGAATTCTATTAATACAACCTTGATAATAAGCTATTATAAATAAATGTAATACACTACATTGTAATACAATGTATTACAAATTATTTCTTTATAAAACTTGCCTGCCTCAACTTTTACTGTTATACTTAAGATACTTTTTCAGTTTATTTCCTTTCGGAAACATTCGTTTAGCAATTCCTGGAGACAGGTCTCTTGATTCTACACGAAACCATTATCAAACGAAAGGAGAAAACATGCAGATAAAGACATATTTTGAAAAAAGCCTGTGCGAAAGCGCCGGGCTTTTTTCTTTGCAAAAGAAACAGGCAGACCTGTTCCTGCTGTCACAGACCGGCCTGATTACCTACAGACAACTTGCCCTCTGCAATCTTCATGGAAAAACAGAGACCGCCGGAAGGCTTTCTCTCAAGACGTTGGAAAAAGACGGGCTTATCCAGTCAAGAAAACTGCCAAACCAACATCAAAATAAATATTATTTCCTTACCCCAAAAGGACGCTCCATACTGAAATCGCTTTTTCCTCCTATTCTTCTGGAATACCTGCAGATAAGCCTGGAAAAACGTTTACCGGCAGGCGGGCATCCTCAGAGAAAACGAGACCGGAAACATCCTGATCTTCTGTCTTGCTTTTCCACACAAACGCTCCCTCACTGCAAAGCCTTCCTTCTCCCTGTACCGTGTTCTCCTGCATTTTACGAAAATATGGTCTATCTTTGAGGAAGACTGCAAAGTACCGCTGGATTACCGGCAGTTCCTCCAGGTATTGGAATGTTCTGCGCTGAAAAGAACGATCTCGGCGAATGAAATCCAAGTCTTCCAGAGCCTGCACAGCCGCCATCCGGAAATGGACAGCCTCGCAGATGTATATACCCTGAAGAAAATGTATCTTGATGATACCAGTTATTCTGATATGCAGGATTTGGATATGGATGAACTGTTTCAAAAACGGGTGCATTCACATTTCCGGCGTGTTTACAGCGAACATCCTTCGCTCGTGTCCCACGCTTTAAATGGAAATCCGATTTTCACCGTTCCCAATCACAGGCTCCCTCTTTACCAGCCGTATATTATGCCCTATGAATATGATTTTCCAGAGCAGCTCCTGAAATGTCTCTTATTTAACGGGCTGAATACAGATGGCTGGGAATATCAGCACCCACTGCGAATCATACGCCAGGATCAGACAGAGCTTTGTTTCTTCCAAGGATTCTGCCATAAAAAATACGGCTATATAGCGTGTGAACATCTTACTATAGATTTAAGCTCCCGTATCCGTATTCAGAAATTTTTCCAGTCCGGGACCGATGCCAAAACACCGGTTTTCCTGCTTTTATTTTCATCCGTCCAGAATCTTACAGATATAGAATCCCTCTGCAAAACACCTGGCAAAAACACTACTGTACTGATGATTGACTGCAGCCGCCCTCTTCATCTTAACCCGCCGCCAGCTATTTTTCTGGCTGACGGCAGCAAGCTTCCCGTTATTTTTGAATGTGACGAATTTGACGGCCAGCTCCGGATCGTCACCAGAAAGGAGACCTGTTAATGAATAAAACAAACCGTTCTTTTCCTGCAGTTGCCTATGGTCTGTTCCTCTGCCATCTGCTTGCGTACAGCCTTCGGTTTATCTTTGCACTGTACCGAATCGACTATTCACTGCTCCCTTGCGGCTTTGTTTATCGTTTTTGCGCTATGACGCTTCCGATACTTCTCTGGCTCTTATCTACCGTCTCAGAAGCGTTTAACTATCACCGTTTTAAGCTTGCCGCCTATATTGCAACCCTGTATTACGAAACACTCATAATCATTACAGTTGTATTTCAGCTTTTATCAAAGTTATTCCTTCCCTCTGTTCTTGCGATTGAGACAGACGAAATCTTTACAAAGGGCATGGTTCTTTTTCTTGCCCGCCTGATTACAGAGCTCCCTCTCCTGCCGCTTTTTTATATACTGATGAAGTCTTTCCTCCGCCCAGCCAGGGACGCAAAAAGCCGCAGTGTTATTCTTTCCTTTAAGCTGACCTATTATCTGCAAACCGGAAAGCAAAAAAGAAGGATCCAGTATCCTTTGTCTATCGCCAGGGACATCCGCAGCGGGAAACGTATTACCATATCAGAAACAGACCGTTTTCTACATACATTGGTAGACGGAACCAGTGGAACCGGGAAAACGTCTTCCACGATTCTGCCCGCAATCCGTGACGATCTGGATATGCGTTGTCAGGCAGAGCAGGAACAGATAAAGGCTATGCACAAGCTTGTGCAGGACGGCCTATATACCTATACCGGCTCTTTCTCATATTTTTCCCTGTCCAATTTTCGTCCTGCCAAAGAAGCAATGCCGGACAGCTGCACCGAAACTGCCGCCACTTACGCCTCTCCCGAATCTATCCGCATGCAGTATCCGGTCTGCGGAATTACGGTTCTGGCACCGGAGGATTCTCTGACAGATGACGTATGCAGGCTGTGTGAGGCACGCGGCATTCCCTATCACAGAATTGACGCAACACACACCTTTGAAGGAACACTCAAGCCAAACTGGACTGGCATGAACCCATTTTTTATATCACCTTCTCTAAGCGGCAATGCACTCCATCAGGCTATTGTTAAAAAAGCGGTCATCTTTTCAGATGTCATGCAGGTAATTACCGATCTGAAGGGGAAGGCAGATTCCTATTTCACCGGACTCAACAGGCAGATGCTTGCAAACCTGGCCATTCTTGTCATGAACACGGTTCCTGTCCTTTACAAACGCCAGGCCACCCCTGCTGACCTGCAGCTGCTCATTAACAACTTCGACCTCCTGCCGCCTTATGTGAGCAAACTGGACGAGCTTGACAGGGAGCAGAAGCGTTATTCCTTTATCTCCCAATATATCCGGGAGGACCTCCTTGGGAAAGGCCGTCCAAAGATGGAGGATCAGAGCCGTGGTACCAGGAATATCATCAATGAGTTTTTACTGATGCCAGAAAGCAAAGACGTCTACTGTGCGCAAGCCTCCATTGACTTTGACCAGATTCTTGAAAACGGGGAGATTACAGTCTGCAATTACGACCTTGCCTCCGGTGACAGCAACGCGATTGCATTCGGTCTGTTTTTTCTGCTCTCATTCAACAATGCGGTATTGTCCCGTCCAGGAACAGAAAAAACAAGGATTCCGCACTTCTTCTATGTTGACGAGCTTCCTGTGCTGATCCACAGTTCTCTTGAGAAAAATTTCTCCTTATTCAGGAAATTCCGGGTAGCCATGTTCTGTGCAATCCAGACTTTAGATCAGTTTGAGAAAAACGAAATCACAAAGTATCTGAAAGGCGTAATCTTAGGCTGCGCCCATATTTTTGTATTCGGACGTTCTTCACTGTCAGATATGGAAGTATTTTCTGCAATGGCAGGAATCCATGATGAGGTGGAGGAACAGTCAACCGTTTCTGAGACAGCCCTGTCAGATGATTCGCCTTCTCTCTCTTATTCTTCAAGAGAGACATGTACGCAGAAAAATCTGGTGGAGGAGACAGATATCCGTATGAAGGATTTTCAGGAAATCACTCTTTTTACCACCAAGAATGGCCGTCCGCTCCCGCCATTGCATGCAAGAGTCGAATTTTTAAAGCCCGAAGACTGGTCTCCCCAAAAAAGAGAGTCTTTCTCTGCTGAAATTTTCAGGCCATATACTGGCCCTGCATCTTCTGCCACCCCCGCCTCATCCTTAGCCGGAAACAGCTGTGCTGCATTTTCTGGAAGAGAACTTGTTTCTGAATACTGTTGTTATGATTTTGATTCTTCCGAAACCAGACGCAGTGCAGCGCCAAAAATGCCGTCTCCTTCCCAGACGCAGGAATCCCGGCCGCCTGTACCCGATGGCAGCGAATCTTTAGACGGTTTATTCTGATTACACCCTAATATAGTAGGAGGATATTATGGCAATAAAAAAACTAAAAAATTATAAAACCGACGCCTTTATGATCCACAGTCCATTTCATTTTCAAGAAGGATACCAAATACAGATTGAAAATAGGAACAAAAACTGCTCGCACACCGAAATCGACACCCTTGCATTAAAAGGGTTGTTAAACTCTGTTGACTTTGAAATCCTGAAGCTTCTCGGAACCTACTGCTATGTCAACACCCACAACCTGAACTATGCTTTAAACCACACTCTTCCGGAAAATTACCGAAAACAAGATTACAAAAGAAATTTGAAAAAGCTGTCAGATGCCGGAATTCTCCTTAAGCATTCCATCTGTATGCAGACTGACGGCGAGGGCAGCGCCTGTCAGATTGTTTCCCCTTTACGGTTTTATTCCTTATCCCCCGGAGCGCGCAGTTATATTTCTTCCCTTATGGAAGTCCCATATATCTCCAACCAGACATTGCCTGCTTACCGGATCATTGAGTTGATGGCAGCCGCACAGCTTTTGATTCGTTTTCAGGCATCCTACCGCAATTCCGTAAAAAAGATCCTTTTTAATCTGCATAAACAGATTGGCTCTCATCTGCTCCTTCTGGATGCATACATCCGTTATTCCGCCAGCCAGGGGGACAGCTCCTCTCCTGCTGTCCATCTGTTTCTTTTATGCGGAAGGGATAACGGGGACAATTATGCTGATATAGTTCTTCGCAGCCGCCTGCTCTTTTGCTGGCTTGACCGGCGCAAAGAGGAATATCCTTGCCATATGATTTTGCTTCTGTTAGAGAGTATCTCTGATATTCCCCCAGTTTATCTTCAGGTTCGCAAGCCATATATGTCGGGTAAAACAGGCATTACAGATTCGTTGTATCCACTTTATTTTACTTTGGATACAAACGTACTGGTTCAACCGTTGTTTGATGCATTATACCAATGTGAAATCGAAGAAGACTCCGGAAGATGTAAAATCAGCAACATTTCTTTGGGAATGACTGCTTCACTTTGCCATGGATAAAAGGGAAAACCTAACCGTTAGGGTTTCACAGCAAAATTATCGGATTTGTATTGTTCACTAAAAATTTGTCTTATTATTTTTGTTCCTTTACGCTTTATACTTTTCACATTAATATATGCCATGTTATTATGGTATAATTTTTAAAATTTATTTTTTGCTTTATGCCAGGATGGAACCGGGGCTTTTGTCCATCTTCCACCATTTCTGCATTATGCAGTCATATTACAGGTTGATATGATCTATTGTGACTGCATTTGCAGCCACAGGCTATAAAGCCATGGGAGGTATATATGGGTACATTTCGTAATGTCTCTAAGGCAGAACCTTGTCCAATTTGCGGCAAATCCGACTGGTGCAGCATTCTCATCCCGGACAACGCCGCTTATCCCGGACAGCTTCTTTACGTCTGCCGGAGAATCCACTCTCCCGAAGCACAGAGTCCAGTCAACGGCAAAACCTACTACTACATAAAGGAGCTTCCTGACAGTTCATGCCTTTATTCTGATATTGAGAAAAGAGGCCGGGTATCTGAAAAGTCTTTTGGTTACACCTATCGTCCCGCACAGGAAACCCCTGCCCCACCAGCCGACTATGGGACCATTCCTCTGCCTAACAACGATCTGGATTTAATTTATACAGATTTTATGAACCTGCTTTGCTTATCAAAGAAGCACTATGCAGGATTGCGATCCGAGAGATGGCCAAAGGACTTAATCAGAGATAGTTTTATACGTTCCCTGTCTTTTCCAAGAAAGTTTGACAGTGTCAAAGGGTTCTACAGTGACCATGTGGAACGACACAGGATTTGCCAGCTTTTGCTGAAAAAACACAAAACTCTGAAGGGAGTTCCTGGTTTTTATCAGGAAGCTGATCTTCAATGGACTTTCACAGGACACCCCGGAATGCTGATACCTATCTATGATACTGACGGAATGTTGTACCGTATCCGGCTGCGCCTCGACCATCCAGGAAAAGATGAGAAAGGGAAGGAAAAGGATAAGTATAAAAACTTTTCTTCATTTTACCCTTCAAAAGATAGCAATAACATTCTTTCGAATGAATATCTTAATGGC
>OFHP01000827.1_pt1 | contig 16658 bp, 14 predicted proteins | sample 1521651 | NCBI WGS metagenome assembly OFHP01 (sample SAMEA3504105, study PRJEB24116) | mouse gut metagenome | biome: mouse gut; feature: mouse-associated habitat; material: faeces | place: Denmark | collected 2011 | reverse complement strand
CCTCCCCCATCCCCCTAAAACGTTTGACTGGTGGGGAGGCTGCGCGGCGGGAGTCCCCGTCTCCACGGAAAAGGCGGCAAGGGAAAAAGAATAAAAAACAGGTAAGTAAAAACCTGTTTCCATGATGGCGCGCCCGGTAAGACCCGTGTAACGGCTTTGCGGCGAAGCGTGGAGCCTGCCCTGAAGGGCCGGGGAGAGTACAGCCCCAAGAGCGGTGGACCGTGCCCCTTGGGCGAGCGTGCGAGTCTTACGGGCAGCGCACGCAGCGCGATTCCCCCCGGCAGGTCCGGGCGGCAGCGCGGCCGCCGGAGGTTTTCTTCATGTATCTCTACGAACTGCGCAAGGTCGCCCTGGAGCGCAAAGCGCGCGGCTACGCCTACCGGCTGGCCATCGACTCGTTGACCATCGCGCCGGGCGAGAAAATCGCCCTGCTCGGCCCCTCCGGTTGCGGCAAAAGCACCGCGCTGGACCTCCTCGCCATGATCCTGCAACCGGACGAGGCCGAAACCTTCCGCCTGTGCACGGACGAAGGCGCGGAGGACGTGGCCGACCTGTGGCGGCGCGGGCGGCGCGACCGCATGGCCGATCTGCGCCTGCGCCATATCGGTTACGTGCTGCAAACGGGCGGCCTGCTGCCCTTCCTGACGGGCGCGGGCAACATCGCCGCGCCGGGCAAGGCGCAGGGCATGGACGCCGGAGCGATCCGGCGGCGCTTGGCGGAACTCGGGGAACGGCTCGGTATCGCGCACGTGCTGGACGCCCTCCCGGACAAAATGTCCATCGGCGAACGCCAGCGGGTCGCCATCGCCCGCGCCCTGCTCGCCGAACCCCGGCTCGTGCTGGCCGACGAGCCCACGGCGGCGCTCGATCCCGTGAGCGCCCGGAACGTCATGCGCCTGTTCACGGAAGCGGCGGCGTCCTGCGCGCTGGTCGTCGTCTCCCATGACGAGCGGCTCGTGCAAGAGAGCGGCCTGCGTATCCTGCGCATGGACGCGCGCGGGGAAGGAAATCGTATTCAAACCACACTGCGGGGCTGAACATGCGGCTTTTCGTCATCGGCGGCATGGCCTTACGGGACTATCTCCACGAGCGCACGCTTTCCGCCTGCGGCGTGCTCGCGCTGGCGGCCATGCTCGCGCCCCTGCTCATCCTTTTCGGGGTCCGCAACGGCGTCATCGGCAATTTGCAGGAGCGCCTTATCCGCGATCCGAGAAATCTGGAAATCGTGCCCGTCGGCAGCGGCAAATACGGCGGGGCCTTTTTCGAGGAACTGCGGCAAAGGGCGGATGTCGGCTATGCCGTGCCGCAGACCCGCAGCATCGCCGCCACCATCGGCCTGCTCCCCGCCGCAGGCGGACAGGGGGGCCTCAGCCCCAAGGCGGTCAACGTCAGCCTCATCCCCTCGGGCGAGGGCGATCCGCTCACCCAACGCTTTGCCGATAACGCCGTGCTCGAGGAGGGGGAGATCATTTTGACCGCATCGGCGGCAGAAAAGCTCGGGGTACAGGCCGGAGACGCGCTCACGGGCCGGATTACCCGGGCGCGCGGGCTCCTGCGCGAGGAAGTGGAGCTTCCTTTGCGCGTCAAGGCCGTCCTGCCGCTTTCCGCCCTCCAGAAGGACGCCGCCTTCGCGCCCCTGTCCCTGCTTGAGGACGCCGAAACCTACCGCGACGGCATGGCGGTCCCGGCCCGTGGCTGGCCCGGCGCGGCGCGGCCCGAGGCCGAGCGCCTCTATCCCTCCTTCCGGCTCTACGCCAGAGATATGGACGGCGTCGCCACCCTGCGGGACTTCTTTGCCGCGCGCGGCATCGAAACCTACACCCGCGCCGAAGAAATCGAAAACGTCAAGATGCTCGACCGCTCCACCTCGCTGGTCTTCGGGCTCATCTGCCTTGCGGCTGGCGCGGGCTTCCTCGCGTCCACGGCCAGCAACCTGATAGCCGCCATCCGCCGCAAGCGCCGCATCCTCGGCATCCTCCGGCTGATCGGCTTTTCCGGCGCGGACGTCGTCTGCTTTCCGCTGGCGCAAACCCTGTTTACCTCCGCGCTCGGCACGGGGCTGGCCTTCGCCCTCTACGCCCTCATCGCCGGGGTCATCAACGGCCTTTTCCCGGCGGGTGCGGAAGCCGGGGCCGTCTGCCGTCTGACGTGGACGCAGATCGCCGGGGCGGGGGGCGTCGTCTTCGGGCTTTCCGTCCTCGCCGCCCTGCCCCCCAGCCTCACCTGTAGCCGCCTCTCGCCTTCCGAGGTCATCCGCAATGAATAAAATCCTTTCCCTCGCGCTGGCCGCCTGCCTGCTCCTGCCGCCCTCCGCCTCCGCCGCGCTCAAGGCCCGGGACGAGGCCGGAGCCGCAGATGCCTCCAATCCCGTTCCCGCCCCCGGCGACATTGTCCTGCCCATGCCCTGTGGGGAAAAAATGGTCCTGAAAGCCGTGGGCGTCCGGGAGAAAGGGCTGCTGCGCGACCTTGAAACCCGTTTCGGATGCCGCAACGGAGACGAAGGCCGGGGCTATTACGACAGCCCTCATGCCGCCGCCGTCTCCGGCCCCTTCCTTCTGGACGATCTGCCCGAATCATGGCGGCAGGCGATCCGGGAGGCCACCCCCGATGTGGGGGACATGCAATTCTTCTTTGTGGGCAAATACGAAGTAAGCGCCCGGCAGTGGGAAGCGGTCATGGGCGGCCAGTGCGCGGCGGGGGAAACGCTCCCCGCGCCTTCCCCCGAAGACGCGCTCCCGGCGGTGGGCCTCTCGTGGCATGAGGCGCAGGACTTTACGCGCCGCTACACGGAATGGCTGCTCGCCAACGCGCCCGAGGCCCTGCCCGGTTTTCGGGGCGACGAAAAAAACACCGCCTTTTTCCGCCTGCCTACAGAAGCCGAATGGGAATACGCCGCGCGCGGGGCCCAATACGTTACCCCGCTCTCCCTGAGTCAGGAAGAGTTCTTTGAAATGCCCGTCGGGGACACCATCAAAGACTATGCCGTTTTCCGCGACGGTTCGGGAACCTCCGGCGAGTCGCTCCAGCGCATCGGCTCGCGCAAGCCCAATCCCGCCGGCTTTCACGACATGGCGGGCAATGCCGCTGAAATGACGCAGGACAGTTTCCGCTTCTCCCTCGGCGGGCGGCTGCACGGCTCCACGGGCGGCCTCATCCGCAAGGGCGGGAGCTACCTTTCCAGCAAAGAGGAAATCATGCCGGGCCGCCGCGAAGAAACAGCCCCCTTTCTCAAGGACGGCCCCAACCGGGCGCGCGATCTCGGCTTTCGGATTGCCCTTTCCGGCATCAACACGCCGGGCGGCCCCCGACCCGCCGAACTCGCGGCCGAGTGGAAAAAGGCCGGGGTGGAGCTGTCCGCCGAACTCAACCCTTCCGGCGATCCGCTTGAGCTTGCGGCCCAATTGGAGGCCCGCGCCGGAAGCGAGGCGGAAAAGGAAAGCCTCAAGGGTTTGCAGGCCCTGATCCGGGAAAACAACATCGCCCTTGAACGCCAGAAACGTTTTACGGTTTCCAACGAAATACGCTCGGCGGTCTATCTCGTGACCATGCTCAAGGACTGCCTCATCAAACGCGACATCATCGCCAAGGAACTTGAAAACTTCGAGGCCAAAAAGAAGCAGGTTTCAGCGGCGCTTCCCAAAATGAAGGCCGCCGAAGCCAAGCAGTACAGGCAGGTTCTCGCCAGCCTCGACAAGGGCATCGCCCTTTCAAAAACGGGCATCGCCAATCAGGAGGCGGAATTCCGCTCCATGCTGCTTTTCTACAAGCAGTCGCTCGAAAACACCCGCAAGGTGCCCCAAACGCTCTTTGATGAGGAAATGCAGGGCATCGACCGCGAAATGTCCGGCGAGGCCCCTCACCTCGTCAAACAGAAGGCCTCCCTGCGGGTCTACCGCCGCCATGTGGAAGCCCTGCGCACGGGCAGACTGGCCCTGCTCGCGGCGGATTCGTTGCGCCAGGACATCCATTCCCTCATTCCCCGCAACTAGGGCTTGTTGCCCTTTGCCAAGAGAAGAAGAAGAAGAAGAAGAAGAAGAAGAAGAAGAAGAAGAAGAAGAAACTTGAAGCCACAGCGTATCGTAAAAAAGGCTTTTATCGGTACGCTCATGAAAGTGCCGATAAAGGGCGGCACTGCCTTGGTTCAGCCCTCTATGCCCTGCCGCACAGCCGCCTTTTCCCCAATGGCCGCGTTGCAGGGCAAACGGGGCGTTCCGACGCTGTGCCGCAGACGGCATCCCCCGCAATGGGCGCTCCCGCAGCCCATGACCAAACCTCCCTCACCGCCGCGCCCCTCCACAACTGCCAGCGCCACTAAGCCACGTCCGTCAAAACAACTACGGCGGCTACGTCGGCTACGGACCCAACGGCAAGAATGTGGGACGGGTCCCGGGACGGGAAGAGGCCGCTGAAAATTCCGGGAAACGCCGCCCGTCGAGACGAGTCACGTGGACGACTCACGCAAACCGCCGGGCAAGCTTTTCCACTTCATGCCCCAGAACGATAGAAATCCCTTTTCGGCAAACGGCCCGGGATAAGGCACGGTTTCCCCGGACATGCAGAGGCGCTGCCTCTCCCATGCCCCCAAGGCCAGTCATGCACGGTGCAAGGACCGGGCCGATAACTATGTTTATTTATAAACTACATTAACTCCAAGACTCGTTAATTGCTTTAACAAAAAGATTCAGATATTCATAGTTCCTGAGAGGTGAGTTATCAGTATGCTTTTTTATCTTTCCCCTGCACAACTTGAGCGCATCAAGCCCTATTTCCCCTTGTCCCATGGTGCTCCACGGGTGGATGATCGTAAAGTCATCAGTGGAATCATCTATGTTATAAAACATGGTTTACAATGGAAAGACGCGCCGCGCGAATATGGCCCCTATAAAACCTTATATAACCGTTTTGTTCGCTGGAGCGCTCTGGGGGTCTTCAATAAAATATTTACGGCGCTTGTTGAAAGAAACGGCTCTGTAGAACGGCTGATTGTTAATGCAAATGATCTGAAAGCTCATCGCACTGCGTCAAGTCTTCTCAAAAAAGGACTCTTTCCCAATGCATGCGACGAACAAAAAGAAGCTTGAACGCCAAAATTCATCCGTTCCGAGTTGGAAACGGCAAGTCCATGAGCTTTTGGCGTACCGCCAGACAAGACCGTGACCATACAGGGGCAAAGCGCCTGTTGCCTGCGCTGCCTCAAGTCGATGATTTGCCCATTCATCATGGGGATGATGTTGATTGATTCCGCAAAGCTGTGCAAGGACGAAACATCATCCCCCCTGTCCCTTCCTGAAAAATCGGAATACGGACAAGCCCCAGGGCAAAAATTTTTATAAACAACGTTACAAAATTCAGAATAGTTTTTTGGCAAAATCAAAGGCCGACGACGTATTGTCATACACTATGCCCGCTGTGTGCATAGATTCTTTTCGACAATCCGCATCGTGGCTGCCGTTGCCTTTTCCCCATCAACAAGCCCTGAACGTGGCTGGCAAATATAATCCGTTTTCCCGTGAGGAATGTCCATGTCTCTTCCCCCGCGGTTAGACTCTCTTATCTGTGCACGTGAATTTCAGGAAAACAATCGGAATCTGTTGGCGTGCCTCGACAATATGCCTATGGCCATTGCCGTCATCCAGCTGGAGCTGGATGAAACCAATACTCCGGTTGATTTTCTGTTTGTATATGGCAATGCAGCGCTGTCGGAACTGGAAAAGGTTTCTCTCGACAGGCTGATCGGTTCGTTCTTTTACCGGGACATTTTCCCCGATGGCGACAGAAAATGGTTGATTCCCTATTGGGAAACCGCATCACAAGGCACAGTTCAGACACTCAATGACTTCAGCCCGGAAATAGGCCGATTTCTTGAAATCAAGTGCTATCAACCCTCTTATGGTTTCTGTACGTGCATTCTGACGGACGTTTCCGAAAAGGTGCGTCTTGAACGCGAGCTTGAAGATGCGCGGCGTTGCATTGACATCGCGCTGAGGAATACGCTGGACGGCATATTTTTCTATGACATGGAAAAACGTTTTATCGTCAACGGTAAGAATACCGGTCTACGGCTCAAAAATCTGCCGATGCGATTTGATAATGTCCCCCAAAGCTTTGTCGATTACGGCATCATGCGCCCTGAATCTCTGCCGCTTGCTGAGGAGTTGTTCCGGCGTCTGGATGAAGGTGCGGAAGAAGTTTCCGAAGAATTTGAACTGAATTTGACCGGAAAGGAAAATGACTTTCAATGGTACAAAGTAACCTATATCGTCTATAAAAGTCCTTCTTGCGATAAAAAACGCGTACTGGCCATGACGCGCAATATCAACGAAGAAGTTCTCTACCGACGCCACCTTGAACAGGAAGCCAGCACCGATCCCTTAACCCGGCTGTTCAATAGAAAGACTGCACAGAAACGTATTGGCGACGTTGCGGACACCAGCCTCACTAAAGCCTTTTTTCTGTTCGATCTCGACGATTTCAAGGGCATTAATGATACGTATGGCCATCAGCTCGGTGACGCTACGCTGTGTTTTTTCGCTAAGGTGCTGAAGGATGTATTCGCGGAGGAAGATATTGTCTTTCGCCTTGGCGGAGACGAGTTCGCCGCTTTTACACAGGGCAGCGGGGCGGCGTTTGTGGAGGACATCTGCGAGCGTATTTTCGCCGCCCTAGAGACGCAGGCGGAATTCCCCTTTCCTCTCCACACGTGCATTGGCATCGGACTCGGCACCGTTTCCGGTCACGCTTATGCCGAACTTTACCACACGGCGGACAAGGCTCTATACTGGGCGAAGAAGACGGGAAAGAACAAATGGCATATGGAAGCTCTGCCCACGGAGAAGGTGCGGATTCCCTGAGCACCCCATAAGGCAAAACAGGGCTTCCTGCTCCATGCGGAGGGCTGACGATCTATCCGTTCTTTTGTTTTCTGGGCAGGGTTTGAAAAACATGGGCCCCGCTCATATCCCTTGAGCCAGAGAAGCGGCAAAGGCCGCCTGCCTCATACAATCCTTCCTCTTGTTGTGCATCTGCCTCCCCCACGTCAGGGTCGTTTCGCCGTCCGGTGGGGCGACCGAAGAAACGGAGAGAAAAAACGTCCCGGAACGCCAGAGTTCCGGGACGTTTTTATGCCATTAGCTCACCTTGTTACAGCGTTGCATCTCGGGACGGACTCTTTCCTGAAGCGCAGCCACGCGGTACGGGGAATATCCTCCCCCGAAAGGAAGAGAGCGCGGAGGCGCTTTGTCTACAGCGGCAGCGCTTACGCTCCGCAAACCCTGTCGGAAAGCAGGGCCATGAAGCCGAGCATTTTCCTGAGGCTTTCCAGTTGCGGATTGATGCCGTAGCGCTGTGCGAGCCACAGGACATCGGGCATGAAAAGCACGGTGCCCTGTCCCGGCACGTCCGAAACCACCATGCGGAGAGGAAGCTCCAGCGCCACTTCCGGGCACTCAAGCATAAGGTGTGTTCCCACGGCGGGGTTGCCGAAAAAGGCCACCCGCGTTTCAGGCATGAACAAGCCGGAGCCCCGCGCGTTGGCGGCATGGTCGACCGTAGCAAACAATGGAACGTTCATGGTTTTGAGCGTTTCGATCAAACGGTTCCACACTGTTTCCACATCTCCCTTGCAGGGCTTGGACACGAGTCCTTCCGTGGTATGCATGACGATTCCTCTGTTTGAAGGTTTGGAAGGCCCCTTTAAGAAAGGCTTTCCCGAAAAACGTTACGAAGGAGACACGGCGGAAACACTTTTTCTCCCGGTAGCGTCCTCTGAAGCATGTTGTCCATGATATTCAGTAGTTACGGCTATTCCACAGTAACGCTTTTGGCGAGGTTGCGGGGCTGGTCCACATCCTTCCCGAGATAATCGGCCATTTCGTAGCTGAAAAGCTGCATCGCCGGAAGCGCGAGGAAGGCGCTGAACGGCCCCCACGCCGCGGGCACGGTCCAGAGGTGATCGACGCGCAGATCGGCCCCCGGATTGGCCAGCCCGATGACCGGGCCGCGCCGGGCCTGCACTTCCACGATATTCGATTTGACCTTGGGAAACAACGCGTCGTTGAAAGCCAGCGCGAAGGTGGGGAATTCCGGATCGATGAGGGCAATGGGGCCATGCTTCATCTCGCCCGAAGCGTAGCCCTCGGCGTGGATGTAGGAAATTTCCTTGAGCTTCAAAGCGCCTTCGAGGGCCAGCGGAAAGGCGTGGCCGCGCCCAAGGTAGAAGAAACTCCGGGCCGAGGCGTACTGCGGGGCGAGGGTGCGGGCCGTTTCGCGCATTTCCGGCAAAGCCGCCTCAAGCTGCTTCGGCAGGCCCTGCAAGGCGGCGATGGCCTCGTGGCGAGTCTTGGCGTCCAGAATCCCCTTGCGCTGGCCGTAATAGAGGGCCAGCAGGGCCATGACGATCATCTGGCTGCACATGGCCTTCGTGGAGGCCACGCTGATCTCGGGCCCGGCCTGCGTATAGATCACGGCGTCGGCCTCACGGGGGATGGAGGACCCCACCACGTTGCACAGGGCAAGGGCCAGACAGCCTTTTTCCCGCGCCAGCCGCAGCGCCGCCAGCGTATCGGCGGTTTCCCCGGACTGGCTGATCACGAGCACCATGTCGTCCGGTTCCAGAATGACGTTGCGGTATCTGAATTCCGAGGCGATTTCCGGCACGACCGGCATCCGCGCCCAGTCCTCCAGAAGGTGCTGGCCCCACATGCCCGCATGATAGGAGGTGCCGCAGGCGATGATCCGCAGGCGCGCGGGCACGGGCAGATCGTCCAGCTCGGGCAGCAGGACAAGGCCCCGCTCCTCGTCGACCCGCCCGGCGAGACAATCGGTGATGACCTTGGGCTGCTCGAAGATTTCCTTGAGCATAAAGTGCTTGAAGCCGCCCTTGCGCGCGGCCTGCATGTCCCACTGGATGCTCTGCACCTCTTTATGCACGGGTTCGAGGGTCTTGAGCGCCAGCACCTGCCACGTGGTATCGGTGATGCGGACGATCTCTCCGTCCTGCAAAAACACCACGTCGCGGGTATAGGGAAGGAAGGCCGGGATGTCCGAGGCGATGAAATGTTCGCCCACACCCACGCCGAGGATGAGGGGGGCGGCCATGCGGGCGGCGAGGATCGTGCCCGGCTCCTCCGGGCTCACCACGGCCACGGCGTAAGCGCCGTGCGCCTGCCGCAGGGCCCACGCGAAGGCCTCCAGCAGCGTCCCCGTCTGCTTGCGGCCCTCCGCGATGAGGTGGGCCAAAACTTCGGTATCGGTTTCGGATTTGAAGACATAGCCCTTGGCGAGAAGGCCCTCCTTCAGTTCCTGAAAGTTTTCGATGATGCCGTTGTGGACGATAGCCAGATCGCTGTCGCCGCCGATATGCGGATGGGCGTTGCGCTCGGCGGGCACGCCGTGCGTGGCCCAGCGGGTATGCCCGATGCCGTTGACGGCCAACGTATTGGGATAATGGGAAAGTTTTTCCTCAAGCGCCGCCAGTTTCCCTTCGGCCTTGATGACGTTCAGCTTGCGGCCCTGCACGAAGCCGATGCCGGCTGAATCGTAACCACGGTATTCCAGACGCCGCAGCCCTTCGATGATGACCGGAACGGCGGGACGATGACCAGCATATCCAATGATGCCACACATATAATGGTGCTCCTTTCCAGAGATTGGAAAAGGGACTTTTTGCGAAAACGTCCGATTCCCTGCGAGCCTGCAGGCAGGCAAGATACTAGTGTTATAAAAAACGGGCGGCTTGTAAATATGCGGATGCCATCCGGCCTTCTGAGGAAATAAGGTAATTATTTATGATACTAAGAGAATCCATCTTGCTGTATTTGAAGTCAGCGTATACCGATGGGCATATGGCTTCACAATCCGTTCCGCACCTACAGGAGGAAATCATGAATACGATACTGAAAACCGCCGCCCTTGTTTCCGTACTCTGCCTCAGCGCCTGCGCCTATCCCCAGAAAGGGATGACCCCGCAGGAGGCGGCCTTCAAGAGCGCCCAGAACGAATGCACCGCCCTGACCAACTCCATGATCGGCGGCACGCGCTACAACTGGTACAACGATCTGGAATGGTCCAGCTATTTCGAATGGTGTATGCAGAACAAGGGATATACGAAGGAACAGCTCAAGACGATCTGGTATTAATCGCTCCGCCGCTTGCGGGCCCACGCGCTTCGCGGCGCGGCCAAGGAAAGGCCCTCTTCCGCGATGCGGCCCGCACAGGAATGGCAAGGAGGATCGCAAAAGGAACGCGGAGCCCCGCTCCTTCCCGAAGCCGTTTTCCCCCGCTCTCGAAAAAGGGGCGAGCCGCCGCTCGTCCCTTTTCCGTAGGCGTTCCACCTTTCAAAACCTGAACAGCTCGGCAAGGGGCAGCCTTTCCGCTGGGCACATCCCAACCCTTCCTGGAAGGGCCGCGATGCCCAACACCTCTCTTTTATTCAACTACTGGACAAAAAAGACCTATCCCACCCTCTCCCGCCATCATCCCACGAAACGGCGGACGCAGGAAGACATCCTGGACAGGGCCGCCCAAATACAGATAACGTATTGATAGCATTAACAGAATCCCAAACAGCATCACTACTGTTTCTGTAATGAGCTCAATACGTTGCAAACTTATGCCGACACCCTCTGGACGCGCCCGGCGTAATTGACATCCAGCCATTTGCGGTAGTCGCCGCTCTGCACGTTTTCCACCCACTCGCGGTTGTCGAGATACCAGCGGACGGTTTCCCTGAGTCCTTCCTCAAAGGTATGGGCCGGCTGCCATCCAAGCTCGCGGCAGAGCTTCGAGCAGTCGATGGCGTAGCGGAAATCATGGCCGGGGCGGTCCGTGACGAATCTGACCAGTTCCGCGTAGGGGCCTTCCCGCGAAGGGGCCATTTCGTCGAGCGCCGCGCAGACGGTGCGGACGACCTCAAGGTTGGTGCGCTCGGATCGCCCGCCGATGGCGTAGGTCTGCCCCACCCGTCCGGCTTCAAGCACGAGCTGGAGGGCCGTACAATGATCTTCGACGTGCAGCCAGTCGCGGATGTTGGAGCCCGTGCCGTAGACGGGGAGAGGTTTACGCGCCAGCGCGTTGAGCGTCACCAGCGGGATGAGCTTTTCCGGGAACTGGCGCGGTCCGTAGTTGTTGGAGCAGTTGGTGATCAGGGTGGGGAAGCCGTAGGTTTCGTGATAGGCGCGCACGAAATGATCGCTGGCCGCCTTGCTGGCCGAATAGGGACTGTTGGGGGCGTAGGCCGTCTCTTCGCTGAAGGCGTCGTCGTCGGGCCGCAGCGCGCCGAAGACTTCGTCCGTGGAGACGTGCAGAAAACGGAAGGTTTGGCGGCGTTCCTCGGCAAGGTCTTTCCACCATCCGTAGACGCTATGGAGCAGCGCGCAGGTGCCCAACACGTTGGTGCGGACAAAGGCCCCGGGATCAAGGATGGAGCGGTCCACATGGCTTTCCGCCGCGAAATGCAGCACGGCGTCCGGGGCGTAGGTTTCCAGCAGGTGGCGCACCAGTTCGGCGTTGCCGATGTCGCCGCGCACGAAGATGTGATCGGCGTCGCCCTTCAGGGAAAGCAGATTGCCCATGTTCCCCGAATAGGTGAGCTTGTCGAGGTTGATCACCCGGTCGCCAGCCGCCCGGCGCGCCAGCACGTAGCAAGAACCGATGAACCCCGCGCCGCCGGTTACGAGAAGCGTTGCCATCTCCATCTCCTTCCCGGAAAAAGCCTTCCACCGCTTTCCCGGATCAACATTTCCGGATCGACAGGACAGCCCGGAACAAGGCCGGGCCGCCTTGCGCCCTTCCGCCTCCCGGCCCATCCTCTTGGTTTCAAAGCAAAAGATGCCGGAAGCCTAGCAGATTCCCCCCGCGCCGTCGAGCAGCCTCCAGCCGTCCCCCCCAAAAAGACCCTCTCCAAGGAAAGGCGGGGTTCTCCCATACAAAAACTCCGGTCCCCCCTACAAGGGACCGGAGTTTTTGCAAGGCGCACGGCAAAACGTTATTTGCCGCGATGCGCCGCGAGTTCCTCAAGATATTCCGGGCGGACCTCAAAGCCGAACTGTACGGCCTTGTCAGCGTACTCGGCGGCCTTGGCGTAATCGCCCTTTTCAAACCAAGCCAGCGAAAGGTTGTTCCACGCCGGGGCGAAACCGGGCTGCTTGGCGATGGCCTTTTCGCTGATCTTGATGCTTTCGTCGTACTGGCCATTCATATAGTAGGCCGCGCCGAGGGTCGCCATGGCCTGAATAAACTCGCCATCCCATTTGAGGGCCTTCTCAAGGGCGGTGATGGCCTTTTCCGGCTCGCCGCGCTGGAGATGGACGAAACCGATGTTGCTCCACGGCACCGGGAACTTGGCCCGGCAGTTGGCGGCCTCTTCGTTGTAGCGCAGACAGCCCTCGAGATCACCGCGGTGCAGGCAGATGCCGCCAAGCTGCACATAGGCTTCGGCGAGGTGGGACGAATTGCGGACGGCGGCCAGAAACGACTCTTCCGCGCCCACGAAATCGCCCTTGCTGAGCAGGGCCACGCCGAGGTTGTAGTGATGGTTGGCGCAGCCGTCGTTTTCCCGAAGCGCGGCCTTCAGGTCCGCGATATATTCGTCAAGGTTGCTGTACTGGTCCTTCATCGATCAGTCCTTCTTTCTTGAGCAGTTTATAGTACCATACGCAAAACTCGTAGATGCCGAGGTAGCGTTCGTCCCTGTTGACGATGCCCAGCGCGCAGTCGAGAGCGCCCTTGTTGAAGTCGTTCCCCTCGGTGCGCTCTCCGAGCGAGTGCATGAAGCCGCGGAAAAGCTGCTGCGTGGTGCGCTTGCTCGGATCGACGCGGATGTCCATCGGATCGTTGGGTTTCTGGAAGGGGTCCCATTCATCGTAGCCGATGCGGTCGATGAACTTCCTGCGGCGGGGGTTCATGCGCTCGTAGATTTCGCGCTTGAGCTTTTCCTGTTCCTCGGTCAGTTCCTGACGGGTGCTGTCGCGAAACATGGTCGCCGTAATCATCAAGACTCCTTGGGCGCAGGCCCGATGCCGAGGTAAGCCTCGTCATAGTTGGTCAAAAGCGCCATAGAGACCGGAACGAACACCGTATGGAGTTCCTTGAAGCGGGATTTGACCCGGTCCCGAATCTCCATGCTGAGAGCGTCAAGGCGCTCCTGAATCTTTTCCAGATGCACGGTGGGGTAACTCACGCCCGCCGCGAAATTCGTCTTGCCGCAAACGTGCGCCTTGCCGCCGATGGCCGTGGGGACACCGTAAAGGCGGCAGGTAATGGGGCGATGCTCGTAGAGGGCGCACTTGTCTTCGGCGTCGAGCAGAGGGCAGCGCATCCGGGCGCGGGCCGCCTCTTCCATAATATGGGCCGTGGCTTCCTCGGAAGCCTTGGCGTCGCGCAGCTCGCGGAAATAGTCCCGTTTCATGCGGGTCAGCTTGCGGTCCGCCTCGGCCGCCTTCTCAAGGATGCGGGAGCGCACGGGGCCGTAGTCAAAGGCCTGAACGAATCTGGCGTTCAGATACATGGCCTCGACGAGGGAAAGGTCAAAAAGGGCGTGGCAGCAATCGCTGCAGCCGGGCTTGCAGGTCACGCAGTCCGGATGCAGCTCACTGACGCGGGCAAAGACCTTGTCGGCTTCCGCGACAAGGGCCTCGTACGCCGTGAACACGGGGGTCAGCTCGGGCATGATGATGTCGGTCATGGGACATATAATAGGTAAGAGTGTAAAAAAAGGAAGGGGCCTCCTTCAAAAAAGCTCCTTCCTTTCACGGAAACCGCCGCTCCCGCCGTAAAAGGACGGCAAGGGCGGCGGGATGTCATCGCTTAGTTTTCTTCGACGGTGATGGCGTTGCTTTCGCACACTTCCACGCAGGATTCACAGCCGAGGCATTCTTCGTAGTGGGCGGGGTTGGACTTGCCGTCAGCCATTTCATAGACTTCGACGGGGCACACGTCCACGCATTCGCCGCAACCAACGCACTTGTCAGCATCAACAGTAACATTCCAAGACATCGTCATTTCCTCCACGTTTTCTGGATCAGTCGAATGATCCTTTTGGTGTCTCTAACCACAGGCACGGTCGTGCCGTCATCCTTGCCTTAGCTTCCCGAGTGGAGGGTGTCAAGTCTTTTGAGAAGGGAAGGATAGAAATCTTTTTCCTCCCCTTTTACCCCCTTTTTCCCCAGCCGCTCCGACAAGTCTATTCAAAGAATAATCATTTTCCCGCAAGAGCCAAGCGGTCGGCCACGGCTTGGGCGGCGGCGCGCGTGAAGTCGGCGGGGGCGAGCCGTTCCTTCTCGGCGGCGCCGATCACCAGAGCCGGACGGTTGGCAAGGCTCGCGTCCGGGGTGACGCCGTATTCGGGCGGGAAAGTATCCGTAAAGTACATGTTCTGGAAGCCCGCGAACTTGAGCGCGTGGGCCGTGGAGTCGAGGACGGCGGTCTCGCCGCGTTCCACCCTGCCCTCCTCACGCGCCTTGAGCAGACCGGCGAGGCATTCGCCGCCCTGCGTGCAGGCGATGTGGCCATGCCGGTTGGCGAGGATGGAGGCGTCCATGATGGCCTGTTCGGTCACCTGCACCACGCCGAAGTCGCCGCCCGCGGCTTCGTAGGCTTCCACCAGCTTCCGCACGCGGGGGAATGAGACGGGGTTGCCGATCATGGCGGCCTGCGCCACGCTCGGGCGCACAGTCACGGGTGTATACACCCGCTCGTCCTTGGGCGCGCTGTAATAACGCCAGACCGGATCGGCGTGTTCGGACTGGACCCCGAAAAGGCGGGGAAGCGCGCCGATGATCCCGAGAGCGCGCATCTTGAGCAGGCCGGACATGACGGCGGTAATGTTCCCGGCGTTGCCCACGGGCACGAAGAGGACCTTGCCCTCCAGATTCCAGCCGTACCACTGGGCGACCTCATAGGCATAGGATTCCTGCCCGAGGATGCGCCAGCTGTTCTTGGAGTTGAGCAGAGCCACGCGGTAATGCTCGGCCAGATGCTCCACCACCTTCATGCAGTCGTCGAAGACCCCGGGCACTTCAAGCACGGTCGCACCCGAGCCCAGCGGCTGGGAAAGCTGCTGCGGGGTCACTTTGCCCTGCGGCAGGAGCACGGCGGTCTTGATGGGATGGCCCACATACGCGCCGTAGAGGGCGGCGGCAGCGGAGGTGTCCCCGGTGGAGGCACAGATGGTCAGCACCTCGTCCCAGCCGTGCTTGCGCACCAGCGCCCGCAAATAGCTGTAGGCGCAGGCCATGCCCCGGTCCTTGAAGGAGGCGCTGGGGTTCTGGCCGTCGTTCTTGAAGGCGAAGGCCATGCCGAGCTTCTTTTGCAGTTCGGGCGCGCCCTCCACGATAGGCGTATTGCCTTCGCCCAAATAGAGGATGTCTTCCTGCTCCAGCACCGGGGCCATGAGCTCATAAAAACGGAAGACGCCCCGTAGCGCGGTGTTGCGGGTTCCCGCCCGGCCGTCGAAGACGCCGCGCCAGTACGCGCCGTCATGTTCCTTCAGAGTGTCAAAGGTGGTGTCCTCCAGCAGGAAGACGCCCCCGCCGATCCTGGTGTGGAGGAGATATGCGTCCGACGGCTCGCCGCCGTCCGTCTTCCAGCTCTGAGTCACCTCGTAGAACCCGCGAGGGTTTACGAGCATGACTCCCCCAACGACAGCAACAAGAATGCCTAAGATCACATACATTTCACGCGCCTCCTGATCTTCCAATACACAAAATACAGCAAAAACGGCACGGTAAAGCAGGCCAGCGCCCGCACCGCAAGCTGGACCGCGATCCGGTACACCCCCGCCTGGAGGAGCCAGTACGTCACCAGCGTCAGCACGAGGCAGTGGGAGAGGTAGACGAAAAAGGACGCCCTGTGGATGCCCCGCAGAGCCCGCTCCAGTCCCGCCGCCCTGCCCTGGAGGGAGATGCAGGCCGTCAGCAGGAGCAGGATGGACATCCCGTCGGTAAAGAGCTTGAGCACGTCCAGATCAATGGGCAGGGCCTCCCACCCGGCGGCGAACTGCCTCCAGCTGACCGCCGCGCAGAGCGCCACCGGCAAAGCCGACCACGCGATGCCCCTCCGGTCCGCCTCCAGCCGGGCCCGCACCGCGCCGTAGTGCCGTCCCGCGTACAGCCCCGCCGTCCAGAAGACCAGATAGGCGGGGAACACCCGGTCTGTCCAGGGAAATCCCAGCCACGCGCCGCCCTTCTGCACCAGAAACTGCGCCGCCGCAGCCCACAGCATGGCCTCATACCACGGTACCCGCCTCACTGCCCAGCGCCACAGAGGCATGAGCAGATAGAACTGCATGGTAATGACGATATAGTAGAACTGGGAGGACAGGTTCCCCAGCCAGAGATAGGAGAAGAATCCCTTCCAGGAGGGCGTGACATAGTGGATCTGCGCCAGCACAGCGTAGTACACCACCACCGCCGCCGCATAGGGCAGATAGACCTTCCACACCCTCCCCAGGACGTAGGGCCCATATTTCGGCCCGCCGTCCTCCTTCCGGAAGCGCGCCCCCAGCTTCACCGCCCCGCAGAAGAGGAACGCGGGCACCGCGAACGCCGCCAGCCGCCACGGCAGATACACTGCCGCCGCCTGCCAGCTCCCCCGGTTCAGCTCCGTGACGCCCAGGGACAGCACATGGATGAGCATCACCATCAAACAGGCGGCGGCGTTGA
>OFHP01000823.1_pt1 | contig 16667 bp, 17 predicted proteins | sample 1521651 | NCBI WGS metagenome assembly OFHP01 (sample SAMEA3504105, study PRJEB24116) | mouse gut metagenome | biome: mouse gut; feature: mouse-associated habitat; material: faeces | place: Denmark | collected 2011 | reverse complement strand
GCCGGCTTTTGTTCTCTATTCAGGTCCCGCTCCTGGTGCTTCATCGTACTTGGCCAAAAGATTTAATCCGATGCTAAAACTCATAATAAAGGAAATAATACCGTCTGTCAAGGAATACAACGGATAAAATACTGCGTTTTGGAGGTGTATGCGATATAAAATAAGAATAAAAGGGGGCGTGCGTGATGTACGAAGAATTTACCCAGGACCGTATTGCACAACTCAGGATACAACGGAAAGTATCTGCCCGCGATATGTCTTTATCATTGGGGCAAAATAACAGCTACATCAACCAGATCGAAAACAAGAAAGCATTGCCCTCACTGCAGGGACTGTTCTATATTTGCGAGTATTTCGGCATCACACCGCATCAGTTTTTTGATGAGGAGTCCGCGCATCCCGCGCAGTTGGCAGAGCTGATGGAAGACCTAAAAAAAGTGGATTCCGCAACATTGGAGCATATCTCCGCCTTGGTAAAAACAATTATTTCCAAGTGATCATTGTCTGTGCTGTTTTGTCCTTTGTTTCCTATGCCGCTTCTCCGCGATAGAGGTCGTGATTGACCTGGGCGGCGTAGTGATTTTCTATAGTCGCCGGGGCGTTGTACAGCACCGTCAGCAGGTACTGTTTCATATTCCGCACTTGGGTGGTGTTCACTCGTGTCAGATTTTCGCCAAAATAAATCGTATCCAAAACGGCCCCAATCCGCTCCCAAATTGGAGGTAATCATGGAGCCTGGAGGACAGAGCAGCTACCATCCCAAACGCCCAGTTCAATACACGGACATCATCGCGTATGTCGAGGACAAGTACGGAGCAAAAATCCGTGGAGAATATATCGCCTGCGTAAAGCGTATGTGTGGGCTGGAGGTTGCCGAAAGCAATAATAAATCCAAGAACGGGAACCCTCGGAAGAAGCCCTATTGTCCCGCCAATAAAGTGGCGTATATCAAGGAGGCGCTGGAACACTTCGGCATTCTGCCAGCAGAAACGCAAAATGCGGATGGCCCAGACTGAGTATAGTCTGGCCCATCCGCATTCGTATATTTTCCTCAATCCTCAAACAGCTTCACCACCGGAACCTCCGGCTAAATCCCTTGCCATATCTGACAAAATCTTATAAAATCTGATTGAGAGGGAGTGACCTATGATAGATTTTACTGACGTTCGCCGCGAGAACGCGCCGACAGTTCTGTTCTTCGCCCGGCAGCTAAGAATGTCTTTGGAACACGCTCTGCAAGAATGTCAAATCACGGGCTGGCAAATTATGTCTCTCCGGGATGTTCAGCCGCACCTGCCGGAGGGATATATAATTCCGGAGGTACGGCTATATCCCGGAGCGCCACGTGTGGAGAAGCACGTTCTGGCGTTTGTTTCCTACTATAATGAGCGCGATATGGCACGGAAGCTGGAACAGCTCCAGAGTGACCCAGATATAATCTCCTGGCAGAACAATGGGGCCGCCCGCTTATACCGAGCCTGCCAGAGGGATGACCGGTGGGTGAAGGACCCTCCACCCTTCTATCCGTTCGCCGCTCCCGTGCTTGAAGAAGATAAGGCTCAAATCCCCGGCGTGAAGCGCGGCAATGAAGTTTCCTTCCTGATTCTGCCGAAGCAGGATGCTGCTGCCTTGGAGCATTATCTGGAGAGCCAGAATGCGACAGGATGGCAAATGACGCAGGACACGGAGACGGTCTTGGAGCTGCTTCCCCGCGCTCCGGGAGGTGGGGAAACTGTATTTGTCTCCTACTTCGACCCAGAGGATTTGCGCCGCAAGCTGGATGAAATCCTATCCAGCGAGGAAGTCATCGCGTGGCGGCAGAACAACGCTGCACATACCGCCGCATTGCAGGCGTATGCGCAGAAATGGACTGACGACCCGCCGCCGTTTCCCAAGATTAAACAAAAAGAACAGCCTGACCGGTAATGAACGCCGTCAGGCTGTTCTTTTTGCATCCAGGGGGATGCTGTTTTTACATATAGCAGCCATTAAGGCTGATTTCTGCCGCCCAGCGCGGCCATCGAAGGAGGTACGGAACCCATGCAAAACAAAACCCTTCACCTGCGTTACATTGGTACAGACAGTTGGAGCCGCTATGTCTACGAGGACGAGAACGGCACTCTCTGGAAACTGCTGGACTGCTGTTCTCCCAGGGAGGTCTGCGAGCAGAGGGGGGATACCCCGCATTCCGCCTGCAACAACGCTTTCGACGGAGAACCGGACTGGCCCATGCAGGCAGACATCAAACCAGTATTTCAGTAAGGAGGATATGATTATGAATGAGTATGCAGAGTTACGCCAGCGGCAGCAGGCGGAGTTTAACGCGCTCCCCCTCGGCTTCGCGTTCAGCCGGAAACAGTTCGATGAGATGATGGAAGGCTGGGGCCTTGACACGGAGAAGGACCTCGACAAGATACTCCGCGTTCCCGGTGGCGGTTATGTCCAGAAAAAGGATGCCGGCCTGCTCAGTCAAACAGCAGAACGCCATGACGCCGAGATGACGGCGGCTATTGCGGGGGACGCGACCGGGGAGGGCTTTATTTATCAGATGTTCCTGTACGAGTTGGACAACCACGAGTATGGCTACACCAGAGACACAGAGGACACTCTGGAAGCACTCGGCTACACGGCAAAAGAAGTCCTCGGGGACCCCCGGCTCAAACGCGGCCTTGAAAAGGCTGTCGCGGAAATTTGCAATAGGGAGGGATAGTCGTGTCCTGTATGGTAATGAGCCCGGAGCCGCTGGCCGCGCTGGCGAACGCTGTTGAAATCCGGCTCAACTGCGGCTACAACTACTGGGGCTTCTCGGTCCCGGACAGCCTCTACCGCGAGCTGGCGGACTGCAAAAGGTCTTGCACCTATTTCTCCGAGCAAATCTACAAAAGGCTCTATGCGGTCAATGTCCGAGCCTATAACGGGCGCTACATGAGCCATGAGGAACCCGTAGACGAGGAGGCCCCCGCCATCGACGTAGACAATTACACCGTCCACCGCAGGCCGGAGTACCGGGAGCATGGTTTTGCTGTCCGTCCGTGGCACTATCACCTCGCCAAACTTCTGGACTTCTGGCTCTACCAGACGGCGGAGGACGCGACATACAAAGACCCCCTCCGGCTGGCTATGGCAGAGTTCCGGGACAATCTCTATGGCTTTATCGTGACAAACAGCCCGGAGTATGTTGATACGCGCTGGGGCGAACTCCCGCAGCAGTGATATCTGCTCCCCAAGGGTCTGCCCTTTGTGGGCAGGCCCTTGGGGCAGAGCGGCATCCGGGGGATGCTCGGATACACGATGATACATATATACGAAAGGAGCATTGCCATGAGCAGAATTACAGTACGATGGAACGGCCTGGATGGACTTATCAACGACAAGCCGTTTCTTCCCTCGTGCAGCCCGGAGCAGCAGGCCACGGTCCTGATGGAGCTGGCAGAGCAGGACGGGGAGCGCCTGGGGAGCAGTGAGCGCAGACTGATTCTGGAGTACGCGCGGGCGGTCCGGGATTATCGTAAGGTCAGGGATTTGGTGGACGAACTCAGTGACGCATCGTTTGAGCTGCGCCACGGCCATGTTGACCCCATGATGGAGGGGTATATCGAGTGGGAAATCGCAACTGCTGGAATAGCGGGGGTTGTCACAGCCTCCGCTGTATAGCACACAAGCCATTGAAACCATTGCAGGTATTGGTAATCCCCAATGCCGCTATATAAAAAACCATTGATACCATTGGAACCATTGATTTGCCTATGTTTATAAAAGGTATTGATAGTATTGGTAAGTATTGATAGGTATTGATTATGAATACAGTAGCGTCTCACAGGGGTTGGTGAAACCTCCCAAACCACCCTGTGAGACGTTCTGATGTTCAATACAGTTTTGTCTCATAGAGGTCGGGTTGCAATGGTTCCAATGGTATCAATACCTTTTAGCATATAGAGGCAGGATTCCCTCCAATGGCACCAATGGTTCCAATGGTTTCAATACATATACAAAAAGGAGGTTCAAAATGGGATACTTTTCCGAACTGCATCAGGAAACCCCGTATCAGGGCGAACCCGAGCCGGATACCCTGCCTGCTCCCGAGCCTGCCGGCGAAGAGCCGCAGCAGGAACCGGCTCCGGTAGACCCCGCACCCCTTGACGATACTGCCGCCCGGCAGGCCCATGAGGCCGCCGAGGCCCAGCGCAAGCGCGAATGGGACGCTGCCCAGGAGAAGAAGCGCGCCGAAGAACAGGAGCAGCTGCAGCGCATCGCCAGTATGAACGAGGACGCGCTGCGGCTGGCATCTGTGCGGCGCATCAGTATTGCCACCGACCAGATGACCAACCGCTCCATGAAAGACAGCGTTGCGGCGCATATCCAATCCATCTGCGAACACGACCTGGACTTTGCCCGCCTGACCATGCACCCGCGCAAATCCATGCTGCACTGTATCCAGTACATCTTCCGGCAGGCGCAGGAGTGCCCTTCGTCCATTCCCACAGGAAAAATGAAGAAATCTACGCCATCCTATCCGGAAGCGGCAAAGCTGTCATTGACGGGGAGACAGTGGCGCTCACGGCAGGGGACTGGATCCGCGTCTCTCCTGCCGCAAAGCGCCAGTTTTTCGCAGCCGAGGATTCGGCCATCAGTTATGTCTGCATCCAGGTAAAGGAGAATTCCCTTGAGGGTTATACGCAGGATGATGCAGTAGTATAACCTATAAGAACTTACAGTTACCTTAGCCGATTGACTATAGGAAGCTGCACTTGCTTCCTATTATAGTAAATAACCAAAGGATTTTCAAGCTATTTTTTCAGATTCTTGACACTTTTTAACAATAATCCGTTCTTTTACTTCCCGCTGCCCGGAACCTTCTCCCCGGAAAGGAGTGACTCCTGCCGCCGGGCTATTTTCTGGCCCGGAACCATCTCCGCAATCGGTGTGATTCCTGCCCACGGCTTATTTCCCCGTGTCAGAATCTTTCCTGCCGGAGAGATAACGCTCTCCGGCACCTTATCTCACTGTTCCTGCGGCTTCCCCACAAGAGGGAAGCACGCTCTCCGGCACTTTATTTCTTTGCAGCCAGAACCTTTTCCTGAACGTTCTTCGGTACCTGCTCGTATTTTTCAAAGAACATGGAGTAGTTGCCACGGCCCTGAGTCCTGGAACGCAAATCTGTGGAGTATCCGAACATCTCGGCAAGGGGCACAAACGCTCTGACGATCTTGCCTCCCCCGATATCATCCATACCTTCCACGCGTCCACGACGGGAATTCAGGTCACCGATTACATCTCCCATATATTCTTCCGGCATGGTAACTTCCACTTTCATGATAGGCTCCAGAAGCACCGGGCTTGCCTTCTGCATGGCCTCTTTAAATGCCATGGATCCTGCAATGTGGAATGCCAGTTCCGAAGAGTCAACCTCATGATAGGATCCGTCATACACATTTGCATGGATGCCCAGTACCGGGAACCCGCCCAGAATACCTGCCTGTGCCGCTTCATGGATACCATTGCCTATGGCAGGAATATATTCCTTGGGTATGGTACCGCCCACTACCGTACTTTCGAACAGCAGTGTAGGAGGATCGTTGATCAGGATATTTGCCTTGGGATCAAATTCAAACTTCACGCAGTTTGCCTCCATGGGCTCGAACTTAACCTTACAATGGCCGTACTGACCACGTCCACCGGACTGTCTCGCATACTTGGAATCCACTTCCACAGCTTTGGTAAACGCTTCTTTATAAGCAACCTGAGGCGCGCCCACATTGGCTTCTACCTTAAACTCACGCAGCAGACGGTCCACGATAATCTCCAGGTGGAGTTCGCCCATACCTGCGATGATAGTCTGTCCTGTCTCCTGATTGGTGTGTGCACGGAAAGTAGGGTCTTCCTCTGCCAGCTTTGCCAGCGCCTCGCCCATCTTGCCCTGGCCAGCCTTGGTCTTCGGCTCGATGGCAAGCTCGATAACGGGCTCCGGGAACTCCATGGATTCCAGGATCACCGGATGCTGGTCATCACAGATGGTATCGCCCGTGGTGGTGACCTTGAATCCCACTGCAGCAGCGATATCTCCTGAATAAACCTTATCCAGCTCCGCACGCTTGTTTGCATGCATCTGCAGAATACGTCCCACACGTTCCTTCTTGTCCTTTGTGGCATTGAGCACATAGGAACCGGAATTCATCGTTCCGGAATACACACGGAAGAACGCGAGTTTTCCCACAAAGGGGTCTGTCATAATCTTAAACGCCAGCGCGGAAAACGGCTCGTCGTCAGAAGAATGCCTTTCGATCTCATTGCCTTCCATATCCACGCCCTTGATGGCCGGAATGTCTGTGGGAGCAGGCATATACTCCAGAATCGCATTCAGAAGCTTCTGGACGCCTTTATTGCGGTAAGCGGATCCACAGCATACCGGAATTGCGGTACACTCGCAGGTTCCCTTGCGCAGCGCCTTTTTCATGTCTTCCACGGACGGCTCCTCGCCCTCCAGATACTGCATGGTCAGATCGTCGTCCAGTTCGCAGATCTTTTCCACCATTTCCGCGCGGTACAGTTCCGCATCATCCTTCATATCCCCAAGGTCGTCTGTCACAGTGATGTCATCGCCCTTGTCATCATTATAAATGTAGGCTTTCATCTCAAACAGATCGATAATTCCCTTGAACTCGTCTTCCTTGCCAATGGGCAGCTGGGTGATAATGGCATTCTTGCCAAGTCTCGTCCTGATCTGCTCCACGGCACCGTAAAAATCTGCTCCCATAATGTCCATCTTGTTGATGAACGCCATACGGGGAACATTGTAGGTGTCAGCCTGACGCCATACGTTTTCAGACTGGGGCTCAACGCCGCCTTTTGCACAGAAAACGCCGACTGCGCCGTCCAGTACACGAAGGGAACGCTCCACCTCCACGGTGAAGTCAACGTGTCCGGGTGTATCAATAATATTGATACGGTGTTCCAACGCACCTGGCTTGGGTTTGCAGTCCTCTTCCAGAGTCCAGTGGCATGTGGTGGCCGCCGATGTGATGGTAATACCCCTCTCCTGTTCCTGCTCCATCCAGTCCATGGTAGCGGCACCGTCGTGCACCTCGCCGATTTTGTGGGTAAGGCCGGTGTAGAACAGGATACGCTCCGATGTGGTGGTCTTACCGGCATCGATGTGGGCCATGATGCCGATATTGCGGGTAAGTTTTAAGAATTCGTCTGTTTTAGCCATTTTGGTGGGAATCTTTGATTCGATTAATCGATAAAAAACGTTTTGACCAACGGGGGCTTGTTAGAAACGGAAGTGTGCGAAAGCACGGTTGGCCTCGGCCATCTTGTGCATGTCTTCCTTGCGCTTGAATGCGCCGCCTTGGTCATTGAAAGCGTCCATAATCTCGGCGGCGAGCTTGTCGCTCATTGTCTTGCCGCCGCGTTTGCGGGCGTAGTTGATGAGGTTTTTCATCGAAATCGACTCTTTGCGGTCGGGGCGGATTTCTGTGGGCACCTGGAAGGTGGCGCCGCCGAGACGGCGGGATTTTACCTCCACCTGGGGAGTAACGTTCTCGAGGGCTTTCTTCCAGATTTCGAGAGCGGTCTTCTCCTCGTTTTGCATCTTCGACTTCACAGTCTCGAGTGCTGAATAGAAAATTGTGTATGCGGTGTTCTTCTTACCGTCATACATGAGGTGATTGACGAATTTCGTCACTTTCACGTCGTGGAACACGGGATCGGGAATGATCACGCGCTTCTTAGGCTTAGCTTTTCTCATTTTAAGTTTTAAGCGAAAAGATGTGTTTTTGCTTTTTCGTCGTGGCTGGTGTCTGCTTCAGCTCGCCCTCCGGCAGGCTTACTCAACCGTTGTCAGCTCCGGGAAATCAAAAACGCGGTTGGTGAAAATGTTGTGGGGTTGATTTCTCGTGGTGCTATTTAGTTACTTCACCCGTGGGATGCCAAAAGGCAAAACGGCTCCCGCGGATTACTTCTTAGCCGCACCGGCTTTCGGACGCTTGGCCCCGTATTTGGAGCGACGCTGCGTGCGGTCCTTGACACCGGAGGTATCCAAAGTACCGCGGACGATGTGGTAGCGAACACCGGGAAGGTCCTTCACACGGCCGCCGCGCACCAGCACGATCGAGTGCTCCTGGAGGTTGTGGCCTTCACCGGGGATGTAGGAGTTGACCTCCTTGCCGTTGGTGAGGCGCACACGTGCAACCTTACGCATAGCCGAGTTAGGTTTCTTGGGCGTGGTGGTGTAGACGCGCACGCAGACCCCACGACGCTGAGGGCAGGAGTCCAACGCGGGCGACTTGCTCTTATCCACAAGGGTCTCGCGTCCTTTTCTTACTAATTGCTGAATAGTAGGCATCTTAGTTAGTTTGATTTGTTACTTTTGTTCTTATACTCTTGTTATTCTTTATTTCATTTGCACTGCTCCAAGGCATGCGCTCCGCCTCGCGGCCTACGCATATTAAGCACACCCCACATTCCTATCCCTCAAAGAGTTATGGAATGACTGGGCGCACAAGCCTCTGAAAAGCGTTGCAAAATTACGATTTATTTTCCTAACTACCAAATAATTTCGACCCTATTTAACACTTTCCCGAAACACCTCTGCGCAAGCTTTCTCCATGCCCCGCCCGCGCCATAACTCTCACTTGACGGAACGAAGCCGGAACGTATGTTTCAGCGACACGTCACACCCTATCGACTCCTTGAACCCGCATAGCCCGTAGGAAGGCACGCCTCCTTCCGACGAAGGGCCCAGATCCAACACCCGCAACCCCTTCTCACGGCAGATTGCAAATGTTTCAAACGCAAGCCTGTTCATAGGGCGTACATCCGAAAATCCCGGCACATCACCCCAATAAACCAACTGCCCCACCCCCGGAGCCACCATCTGAATCAACGCCGCCGCAACATCATCATCGCCAAGCGACATGACAACGAACACCGAACGTGCAACCACCGCCGTGGCCGCGACCTGTCCGAAGGACATTCTGAGCGGATACCCCTTCCATCGACGGTTTGCCGCTATCACCTCATAGCACCTTCGGGCAAGATCGACATCGCCGATACCCGACCATCTCACCATGAAATCATGCCGCATCGATTCCCTGAATTTGTTTCGGGCCCTCGATGCCATATTGCTTTCGAAATCATCAAACTTGGCAATATCATAGTGATAATTCAAATCAGCGCACTCAAGATGCCCTGCACGGAAAAGCGCCCCCGACGTTTTCACATCAAGGTCAGAGGAATATATCGGAGGGGGCAGGGTAATCCTTATATCGCCGTCGCAAGCAGACCCATAGGCCGCGAGCAGACCCACCGCTTCGTCAATACGCTCCACCGACTGACGGCTGTTTGAGCAAAAACCGCCGAACGGAGCAGAAAACGGGCTGAACAGCCCCCCGTCGCGCACCCCTGCCGTGAATCCGAGGCGCACCCTGCTATCCCTGAACAACAGAAAATGCAGCTCTTCGCAACGCTGCGCGTTCAACTCCGAAAACTCCGCCGAATTATAGAGATGCGAACACCCCAGCGGAAAAAAATTCCGAAACTCATCCGGCTCAACTCTTTCTATGATCATCGTGATGGAGGTTTATTCCACGCAAAGTTATCCAAATTCGGCCGAAAACACCACGCCCCGACGACCTATTTATTGAACAGTTATTTATTTTTCCTAATTTTGCAGTTTAAAACCAGGCCGGCGCGGGCAATTCCGGCGCCAGTCCTCCATTCTCAATCAATCAGACTTCAACCACAAACAATGAACATAGCAATCGTTGGCGCCAGCGGCGCCGTAGGTCAGGAACTGCTGCGCGTGCTCGACCAAACAGACTTTCCCGTTGACAACCTCACCCTTTTCGGCTCCACGCGAAGCGCCGGACGCTCCTACACGTTCCGGGGGCAGGAATATGTTGTAAAGGAACTCCGGCACAACGACGACTTCCGCAACATCGACATCGCTTTCACCTCGGCAGGTGCATCCACCTCGCGCGAATTTGCCGAAACCATCACCAAGCACGGCACCCTGATGATTGACAACTCCAGCGCTTTCCGCATGGACGATGATGTGCCACTTGTAGTGCCCGAAGTCAATGGCGACGACGCATTCAACGCCCCACGCCGCATAATCGGCAACCCCAACTGCACCACCATCCAGATGGTCGTGGCGCTTAAGCCCATCAACGACCTCTCCCCCATCCGGCGCGTGCATGTAGCCACCTACCAGGCCGCAAGCGGCGCCGGGGCAACCGCAATGGACGAACTCGCGCACCAGTACGAACAGATTGCACGCGGTGAAAAACCCTCCGTCGAGAAATTCTCGGCACAGCTCGCCAACAACGTAATCCCCCATATCGACGTGTTCACCGACAACGGCTACACAAAGGAGGAAATGAAGATGTTCAACGAGACACGCAAAATCATGCACGCGCCCGAATTGAGCGTAAGCGCCATGTGCGTCCGTGTGCCGGTGATGCGCGCCCACTCCGAAGCCATATGGGTCGAAACCGAACAACCCGTATCAGTGCAACAGGCACGCGAAGCATTCGCAAACGCCGAAGGGGTGGTGCTGATGGATGACCCGGCCAACAAGGTCTACCCGATGCCTCTCGACCTCGCCCACCACGACCCTGTCTATGTGGGACGCCTCCGCAAAGACCTCGCAAACCCCAACGGGCTGACATTCTGGACTGTCAGCGACCAAATCCGCAAAGGTGCAGCACTCAACGCCGTGCAGATTGCCCTTTACATCATCGCCAACCGTCACTAACCCGCCGCAGTCAGGGTCATTCCACCCGGCCAAGCCACTGCCGAAAACTGCCCGCCTATGTTCATAGCCGCCGCGACAACAGCACTGGTCACAAACCCTGTCACAATTTTCCTGATTGTGATGATGATTATTTTGTTTGCGCCGGTGATACTGACACGTCTCAAAATCCCGCACATCATAGGGATGATTGTCGCGGGTGTGGCAGTAGGCCCTTACGGACTTAACATACTTGCCCGCGACAGCTCGTTTGCCATCTTCGGCCAGGTCGGGTTGCTCTACCTCATGTTCCTTGCCGGGCTCGAAATCGACATGTACCACCTGCGGCGTAACCTGCGGCGCGGGGTGGTGTTCGGATTGCTCACATTTTTCATCCCTATGGCAATGGGGGTGCTTGCCAGTGTCTACATCCTCGATCTGGGATGGCTCACATCGTTCCTGCTCGCCTCGATGTATGCCTCCCACACGCTCATCGCCTACCCTGTGGCAGCCCGCTTCGGCATTACAAAAAGCCCGGCGGTGCTCATTTCCGTAGTAGGGACTATAATAGCGGTCATAGGCGCCCTGTTGGTGTTGGCCGGGGCTGTCAACATCCACGAAACAGGCACCTTCCACGGAAGCGAGCTGGCAATCCTGCTAACAAAGCTGGCTCTTTACTGCATCGCCGTAATTTATGCCTATCCACGCGTAACACGCTGGTTCTTCAAGCTCTACAGTGAAAAGGTCACCCAATACGTATTCGTATTGGTAATGGTGTTCCTTTCGGCCTGGGTTTCAGGAGCAATCGGCCTCGAGCCTGTTCTCGGGGCATTTTTCGCCGGACTCGTGCTAAACCGCTATGTACCGGCAAATTCCCCGCTTATGAACAGCATCGAGTTTGTAGGAAACGCCCTTTTCATCCCCTATTTCCTAATCGGCGTGGGGATGATGATCAATGTCGGGGTCATAATAAAGGGCAACACGCTTTTCGTGGCCGGTATAATGCTCGCCGTGGCGTTAGCCAGCAAATGGATTGCCGCTTTCGCCGCACAGAAAGTCTACAATATGGAAGCCCCCGACCGGCGCATGATGTTCGGCCTCACCACCGCACACACCGCCGTGGCACTTGCCGTGGTCACAATAGGCTATAACATGGTGCTCCCCGACGGCACACGAATGATGGACGAAACCATCCTTAACGGCACGGTGCTCGTAATCCTGGTAACCTGCGCCATTGCCCCGATATGCACATCCGAAGCAGCCGCAAAAATCAAGGTGCGCATGATGCAGAACGACACGGATAGCCCCGGCGAAAAACGCCGCCGCATTTCCACCCTCGTCCCTGTGGCCAACCCTCTCACAGCCGCACCGCTTGTAGAAATGGCCTTGCTGATGCGTAGGCGCCGATCGGGCATAGATGCCGACATGCTGTATGCCCTCCATGTGCGCAACGACAACACCGCCGCATCAAAAGCCGTAGGCGAACATGCCCTCAAACTTGCCGGAGAGGCTGCCGCCGGGGCCGACACATCGCTCACCACCATCGAACGCTTCGATATAAACACCGTCACAGGGATTGTCAACACCGTGCAGGAGCGCGACATTTCCGAGATTATCCTCGGCATGCACCGCAAAGCCACCGTAATCGACAGTTTCCTAGGGGCGAAAACCGAGCAGCTTCTGAAATCGACCAACTGCATGGTGGTTTTGTCGAGATGCTACATCCCGGTCAACACCGTGACACGCGTAGTGGCCTTCGTACCCCCTAAAGCCGAATACGAAACCGGATTCCGCCACTGGGTGCTGGCACTAGGCAACCTCGTGTCGGAAATCGGGTGCCGCCTCATCTTCTGCGCCGCCCCACCCCAGCAACCCATTCTGAAAGGGGTTATACGTGAAAGCGGCCTGGGGATACGTCACGAATACCGCGACATGGAAGGGACCGACGATTTCCTCCTGTTGGCAAACCGTGTGCTCGACGACGACCTGTTTGTAGTGATAGGCGCACGTCCCAACTCGGTATCCTTCTCGTCGGGCTTCGTCGAAATAACCCAATTGCTGCAACGCTATTTCAGCCGCAACAACCTATGCATGATTTATCCGGAACAGTTCGGAGAAGAAACACCGCAATTCACATTCACCGACCCACTGGGATCTGACATAGTGACAACACCCTCACCCCTGTGGCTTGCCCTGCGTTCAAGGCTCCACAATCTAAACCTTCTGAAAAAACGCATCACCCACCGTCACCGCAGGTAAGCGCCGCAACCATCACACACCCCTACCAAACCGGCTGCTGCCGGCAATGAATCCCTGGAACCGTAACAGCTCCCTTATCTAAGGGATTCATTGCTGACAATATACCCATGTAAATTTGGTTGCATTATCAGCGATTAAGGTAAAAAACACGACTGATATTTTATGTTACTTTGTACATGGAAACCAAAAGTACAATACACACCCATATGAACGCAACAGAATTCCCCCTGGAACAAATCAAATCACCTGCCGACATAAAGCAATTCGACATCGATTCACTTTACGACCTTGCATCACGCCTGCGTGCCGCACTCACCGCCCGGCTTGCCACAAATGGCGGCCATGTAGGCCCTAACCTCGGCTTCCTGGAGCCGACCATCGCATTGCACTATGTGTTCGACGCCCCGGCCGACAAACTGGTGTTCGATGTCTCCCACCAAACCTATGTGCATAAAATGCTTACAGGCCGAATCGGGGCATTCCTGTCAGCCGCACACTACAACGACGTGACAGGTTACACCAATCCGCGTGAAAGCGAATTCGACGAATTTTCCGTAGGGCATACATCCACCTCCGTATCCCTGGCTTCAGGATTGGCCAAAGCCCGCGACCTGCGTGGCGGCAGCGAAAACGTGGTGGCCGTAATCGGCGACGGCTCCCTCAGTGGCGGGGAAGCATTCGAAGGGTTGGACTATGCCGCCACACTCGGAACAAATTTCATCGTGATAGTCAACGACAACCAGATGAGCATAGCCCCGAACCAGGGCGGCCTCTATGACAACCTTAAGGAACTGCGTGAAACAAACGGCACAGCCGAATGCAACTATTTCCGCTCGCTCGGATTCAAATACCTGTATGTGGAATATGGCAATGACCTCCGCAAACTCATCGAGGCATTCCGTGCCGTGAAAAACAGCACCGTCCCCGTAGTGGTGCACATAAACACCTCAAAAGGTCTCGGGCTGCCACCTGCCGAACGCAACAAGGAAGCATTCCATTACACTGCCCCGTTCAACCCTGAAACCGGCGAACCCCTCTCACCTGCACAATCCGAAAACTACATCGACACATTTGCCACACACATGCTCAACCGCATGTGCAACAACCCTCGCATATGCACCCTGACAGCAGGCACACCCGGGGCAATCGGGTTCTACCCCGACCGCCGCGAGGCAGCAGGCAGTCAGTTCATCGACGTCGGCATTGCCGAAGAGCATGCGGTCGGCATGTCGTCAGGATTGGCCAAGGGCGGATGCCGCCCGGTGTTCGGCGTATGCTCCACGTTCCTGCAACGCGCTTACGACCAGCTGTCGCAGGACGTGGCTATCAACGGCAACCCGGCAGTATTCGTCACCTTCTATGGCGGCGTATGGGGCATGAACGACGAGACCCACCTGGGATTCTTCGACGTTCCCATGATTACCGGCATCCCCGGAATAAAATTCCTGGCGCCGACCAATATGGAGGAATATCTCGCCATGCTCGACTGGGCGATAGAGCAGACCGACACCCCAGTAGTAGTCCGCACCCCCGGCGGGAAAGTGGTTCACGCCACACGCCCCGTAGCAACCGACTATTCCGACATCGGCTATGAAATAGTAATCAAAGGGGAAAGGGTGGCGATAATTGCCGCAGGCGATTTTATGCAACTCGGAGAAAAAGCCGTAGCCCTGATGCGCAACCGGGGCTTGAATCCCACACTTATCAACCCGCGCATACTTTCGCAAATCGACACCGTGACCCTCGATACCCTCCGCGACTATGACACAATCATCACCCTCGAGGACAACTGCCTCGACGGCGGCATGGGTCAAAAAATAGCAGCCTATCTCGGTTCCGCCCCGGTAAAAGTCCACACGCTCGGACTCCCGAAAGCCTTCCCCAACCGCTTCCGCGCCTCCGACCTTCTCACCTCCTGCGGCCTGACCCCGGAAGCGATATATGAGAAGTTGTAAGTCGTAAGTTATAAGCGATAGGCGGGAATACCTGGATTTGCTAACTGCAAATTAAAGGTATGCCCGCCTATATCTTTTTATCGGTTTCGAAATGTCAGTGCACGCCGTCAGTCAAACGGCCACCAAACTGTCACTCCCAACCATAAATCCAAGCCCTAAGTATTCCGCTTAAAACTTACAACTTATGACTTACGACTCATAACTTCACCCCCTACTTATAATTCTCCGCAAGCTCCCTGATGGCAAGGAATATGCGGTTATCGACCTCGGAAAGGCTGCGACCGCGACGGGCCATCATGCGGTGGGCGGTATCAAAGAATTTCTCCATCGGAAGGTCGTTGAAACCGGTGGCCCCACCCTCGCTGAACGATGCGATGAAATTGCGCGGGAAACCGGAACCATGGATATTGACCCCGACACCCACCATCGTTGCCGTGTTGAACATAGTGTTGATACCGGCTTTTGAATGGTCGGCCATAATCAGGCCGCAAAACTGCAACCCCGTGCGGAGGAAACGGTGCGACGGGTAGTTCCAAAGCTTGATTTCCGTATAATCGTTTTTGAGATTGGAAGCCACACAACCGGCACCGAGGTTACACCACTCGCCAATCACGGCATTCCCCAGGAAACCGTCGTGAGCCTTGTTTGAGAATCCGAACATAACCACATTGTTAAGCTCGCCTCCGACCTTGCACCAAGGTCCGAGCGACGTGCCGGGATAGATGTGGGTACCCATGTTCACCGTTGAATGCTCACCCAACGCGATAGGGCCGCGCAGGCAGCTCCCCTCCATTATCTCCACATGACGGTCAACATAAATAGGGCCGTGCGAGGCATTGAGCACAACCCCCTCCACAATGGCACCGCTCTCGATAAAAATCTGCTCCGGATCGCCGATTACCGTGTTGCTGCGAGGAATCACCTGCCCCTCGCGCCCGGCGGTCAGCACCTCGAAATCATATTCGATCTGTCGCCCGTTGAGAAGGAAAATATCATAGACGTTTTTGACAACGTCGATTTTGTCAGCGAACAATTCACCCTCCGGGCATATGCCGATAACACGCTGCAAATCTTCCAGCCTCCCCTTCATGGCAATCAGCACACGCTCCCCGCTCCGGGTGTCGCCCACCAGGCATTCCCCCGGTGCAAGCGCGAGCACCTTCTCCGCCATGCTGCGTGTGGCAATAACATGCGATGCGATGAAGATATTCTCTTCAGCCTCGACCATGGGGAATTTTTCAGAAAGGTAAGCCGGGGTAAAATATGAGAACACCCCGTCGATAAACGCCTCCCACTTTTTGCGAAGCGTGGTTATTCCGACCAGGAAATCAGCAACCGGGCGCGTGTACGACAGCGGCAGGAGGTTATCCCTCACCGCAGGCACGTCGAAAAGGATTATATTGTTCTGTTTCATCATCTCAGTTTTTTAGTTGTTGAGCAAAAATAGTAATTTTGCATCATTATAACAATTTTAAGAAATGAAATATTTCGAGACTGAAATAAAAGGTGTCTGGATTATTGAGCCACAACGTTTCGGCGACCCACGTGGCTACTTCATGGAAGCGTTCAAACTCACGGAATTCCGTGCCGCCACAGGCACTGCTACGGAATTCATCCAGGATAACGAATCGGTATCGTCACGCGGCGTGCTCAGGGGATTGCACTTCCAACGCGGCGAATACGCCCAGGCAAAACTCGTAAGGGTGTCGCGCGGCAAAGTG
>OFHP01000820.1_pt1 | contig 16720 bp, 15 predicted proteins | sample 1521651 | NCBI WGS metagenome assembly OFHP01 (sample SAMEA3504105, study PRJEB24116) | mouse gut metagenome | biome: mouse gut; feature: mouse-associated habitat; material: faeces | place: Denmark | collected 2011 | reverse complement strand
TGTAGACCAGGCTGGCCTCAAACTCAGAAATCTGCCTGCCTCTGCCTCCCAAGTGCTGGGATTAAAGGAGTGTGCCACTATGACCCCGCTTCTCTCGTGCTTTTTCTTCCTCTAAAATAATCGCAGAGTCCTTGGGTCTCCCTTGAAACATCTCCTCTGCATAGTCTGAATTATCTTGGTCCTGAACCATAACAGATACCTCATTGTTTTCTGCTCAGTTATGATTTTATGTGAATAAGTCTGCGTGTGCTTGTGTGTGTGTCTGTGACTGTGTGTCTGTGTGTTTCTTTTTGTGTATGCATGGTTTTTCCGACCTGTGTCTCTCTCGGTATGTTGGGAGGCCATTCAATGACATCTGAATTGTCCAGTCATTCTCTATATTACTTCTTTGAGCCTTGGTCTCTCAATAAACGTGACATTTACTGTTTTGTTCTGTCCAGTAGTCTTTGCATCTCCTGGCCACTATCAGGAAGCTCTCCCTCTCTTATTTATTTCAACAAATTGATAAACAATACAGCTATTTTAAAAATAAGTGTTAGATTTCTTCACTTTCCCTGCATAGAGTTATCTCCCTAGGAGATTTGGGTTTGTCTTATTGGCTCCACCATGAACATGCATAGAATCCTACCGTGCATCCCTCTGCTAACATGGCTTTTGCTAACTATATCGTGGGCATGGCTTTGTTTCAGGATAGATTCCTCCTCATAGTTGGCACAGTGCTGCATTTCATAAATGTCACAGCACGTTATTTCACCAGCTTTCTTCTGACTGATATTGAGGAAGATTTAATATCACATGAACTGTAATAGGTTGAAAAGTTCCTGGGTAGTGACCAAAAGTCACTGTCTTCCTCTGATGCTACCAAGGAACCAGTGTAGGTATAGTGAGGGCTACTGAGAGAGTCAACATGGGGCTTGCTGGAGGCTTTTCTTAGGAATCTCTTTCTTGGGAATTTGGTATTGTGTTGTCCAGGTTATCTGTGCAGAGCTTGTAACTTCCTTGTAGGACCAGAAAGTATCTGCATGAAAAAAGTTTCTGAAGAGGAGTTAATTACAGATGAGGGCCTCAAAGACTGCCTGAGTCTAAGAACCTTATACACATACACATTAGAGGTCCTAGTAGGTGCTCATGCAACAGGAAATGTGCTGGGCGACAGTAATATTTTCATTGATTTGTGTTTGTGTATCTCTATGTGTGTATTGTGTGGTGTGTATGTTTTTGTTCCTTGTGTGTGGTGTGTGTGTTTGTCTGTGTGTGTTTGGACCACGTTTGGCTGAGCTTGTTTATACTAAAGTTGTGTATTAGTGTAATACTAGGTAATTTTGTGTTTGTGATATGGGTGCTTGTATATACAAATGTGTGTGTGTGTGTGTTCGTGTGTGTTTGATTGTGCATAAATGCAGCTGTGTGTGTCTCTAGAGGCCAAATTTAATGAGAAATGCACTCTGAGGTTTTAGTTTGCACCTATGAAATATCAAATACAGCAGTCCAATTATTCTGCATGCTCACCTAACACCCAAGAATAAAAGGACACAAGAATTCTTGTAGGGTCAGATTTTTAACTGACTAGAGACAAAACTATTGATTCTCATTGAAATCTTTAGAGCAAATGTAAGGGATATGGTATATGGAGGTAAGGAGGACATTGCTGTATAAAATCCTTGTGTTTATGACCCTTTTCTGCTCTTGGTGAATTGTGAAGGACCACTGGAAGGTCAGGTGGCTCACTGTGTCTTCTAAGCATTCCAGGTTGTTTTCCTCATTGCCTGCCACCATTACATTTCCTGCTACCTCTGCTCAGTAAAGCTTTGCCTTGTAGTTTGTCTTGGATTTTACTCATTGAGAGATTGAGTTGCTTGGAGCTGAACTTGGATCCAGCAGAATTCCCATAGCTGTGGAGCAAACCAGGCCTGTTTCAGGAGCCCATTGAGGGTCTTGATAATCTAAAGTACTCACACTATCTTATCTGTGTAGCATTCAGCGGGACTGTTCTTCAACATCATTTTCTCAGAGTTAAAATCAGCCTCAGTGGGGGTTGGGAGAAATGAGGACCTTCAGACAGTTCTGGTAGTATAAAATTGGTTATGTCTGTTAGAAGCCATGTTCAGAAAGTGGAAAAGAAGTCCTCTTTGACCCAGTGCTTCCAGAACAAGGAGGAGTTATCCACAGAGTCTAGGGTGCTCAGGGTTGTAGTGGTCCTCAGAGCAGCCCTGAAGGAGAAGCTATCCTGATGTCCATCTGCTGAAGGATGAAAAGGCCCTGTGTGGTGCAGCCCTTCCATGAACTCAGTGTGAGATAATCCATGCAAGCTTTTGTCCTTCAACTAGTCAGCCTTTTCTTACTCAAAATAGCCCTGACACAATCACATTCTGGGGAGAAAATGGTTCCTTTGGATCCTGTTATAGACAGTTCCTATTACTCTGGGCTCATACCTTTGGACACCAAGTCAGTTAGGTGATGGAAAATGGAGATCCTATTGAAAGAATTTGTTTACTTTGAGACAAGTCTGAAACAGTGAGCAAGAACAAGAGGCTGGTCCACCACCAACATGTGAGCCTAGGCTGGGAAACAAACCTATTCTACACAGCCTTGGGAACTTGCTGAGCCAGATTGGATAATAGGACAAGAACCCTGATTCCCAGACCGGTTTATGAGTGGAAAGCATATCACTGACTGCGCTGCCTATATGCTATGCCCACTAAGTACCTTTCCCATTCAAGATTTGTTTTTATGCCTCCAAAGTGTCCTGGGAGATTTTTATATTAGTATTAACCGGGAAACTAAACAGGTCACTGCAATACAATATGCTTGTATTGCATAAACACAAATATTATGTGTGTTTGAGAGTGTGCCCTGCAATAGTCATAGATGTACAGGGGTGTTGTTCTGTTTCTTCATGACCATCACTTTTAAGGTTCATTGCCCAGCCTTGGTAATATTTTTATTTAGCACACTCTTGCAGATTCTAGGAACCATGAATTACCCATGGGTATTGTGTTGTATGGTGTCTCTGGTTATTTGGAGATAGAGGGATTGACAAGAGGAACCCTGTGAGGTTCCTGCACTGGAGAAATAATCATAGCCTTCACTTCAGTTCAGGGCACGCTCCCACCCCATAAGGAATCCACATGGTTTCTAGGTTGCACACATCTCTCTTGAACTCACATTCAAACATTGCTACAATGTTATTACTCAATATAATATACCCGCACAACTGGGGAAATGTGGTGTTTTTTAGAACTCCAGTATAATGTGTAGCTGACAGTTCCAATTCTAGCAGTTTTTAAAAGGTGAGAAACAATTCCAAGATCAGGTGCTCTATGACACTTGGGATGCACGGTATGATCTCAGCTGATAGGACATGTTGGTTTGTCCAGCTGAATAGAGCTGTTCTGGGAGAGACAGCTCAATTTACAAATGCTTAACTGGCCTTTGTTTCTTTCTTCCCTAAGTGTGATATAGTCCAGCAGAAAGCAGAACATGGCACAGACCACGACATGATCTCCCTCAAAGAGAAGTGCTGGAGGAAGAGCACTGAGTGTGCACAGGAAATACACCACTGTTGCCTCTCATCCCTAATAACCATGGCTGTAATGGGCTGTATGCTCCTCCTTTATTTTGTTTCTTTGGTATGAACAGGCCTTAATTTCATCTAGCCTCTGGCCCAGGAAGAGTGCACATTTAAAGGGACTCAGAGAAATGCTGAGACACATCAAGAGCTGCTGGGCATCCAGGAAGAATCTGAGTGCAAATTTATCTTTTCCTGATGGGTCATCATCAATAATTACATGGAGATCAGTCAACAAAATTGTAAAACCTTGGATCCAAGTCTACAACATGTGTTCTGCTTTGACTTGGGAGGCCATATCCTTCAGACCCACACTCCAAAAGGAGAGTGTTGCTTAAATTTCTCCTGCAAAGTTTGTTACCTCCAGGAACTACTTTTCTACTAAGTTGCCAAGGACAGCCACAGGCTGTAAGTCTGTGCTACAAAATGAGCAGACTAAGAATTTTGCTTTGCACAATTTTTGTGGTTTGATTTTGGTTTGAGTTTTGATTAGTTTAGTTATTTGGTTTTTCTTGTTTTCATTCAAAGTTTTGTTATTTATTGGTTATTTATTGTTCTTTTAATTAATTTGATATTTTGATAAGGTTATACACAGTACATATTGACTGTCAGCTTTCAGTTACAATTGAGTACATTGCATTTATTCTTATGACTAACACAGTGATCTCCAACTCTTCACTCTAAGAGCCTTGTTATTTCAGGTGTGATCATGAAAGCCCACAGATATCAGACCCAGATGGATCTCTGCACTCTTCATGGGACTTGGGCTCCATAGTTTCTTCTGAGCCGGACTTAACTACAAAGTCCTTCATACATTCAGTATGGAGAGTTTGTCCAACTGTCTGGATAGGAACTTAATGATGGAAAACTTACCCATGCTGCATCGTTGCTGTCAAATATTTAGCTACTGTGAAAATCCTGTGGATGATGGTGTTGAACGCATTAATGGCAAATACATCAGTATTTCTGTAATAGCTCTCATTAAATCAAAGCATAGTCTAAGGGAATAAAAAGCTGTCAGAAAACACAGCAGTGTATGCTTCTGCTTTCCTTCAAATATACAATCACTGGAAACTGCAAGTAGAGATAATAAATTCCACAATCTTTTGGGGGATAGGTTTCTGTGGGGGTCCTTCAATGTTCATTTTATTACTTTATGATTCACCTGTGTCTGCCAAAAAACATCATTCAAAAACAATGAAGATTGTAATTAGGTATCATCCTATAAAATCCTAACAAATGCCTTTTTTATTTGATATTTTCTTTACTTACATTTCAAATGCTAAACCCTTTCCTAGTTTCCCCTCTGAAGATCCCCTGTTTACTACACCAACCCCTGCTCCCCAACCCACCCACTCCCTTCATCCTGGCCTTGGCATGCTCCTCTACTGGGGCATAGAACATTCATAGGACCAAGGACTCTCCTCCCAGTGATGACCAACCAGGCCATCCTCCTCTACACATTTACCTAGAGCAATGAGTTCCATCATGTGTTTTCTTTGTTTGGTGGTTTAGTCCAAGTGATCTCTGGAGGTACTGGTTAGTTCATATTGTTGTTCCTCTTATGGGGCTCTAAACCCTTCAGCTCCATAGGTCCTCTCTCTAGCTCCTTCACTGGGGACCCTGTGCTCTGACCATTTGATGGCTGTGAGCATGTACTTCTGTATTTGTCAGGCACTGGCAGAACCTCTCAGTTGGCAGCTATATCAGGCTCTTGTCAGCAATCTCTTGTTGGCATCCGTAGTAGTGTCTGGTTTTTCTGGTTGTTTATGAGATGGATCCCCAGGTGAAGCAGTCTCTGGATGGTCATTCCTTCAGTCTCTGCTTCACATTATGTTGCTGTCACTCCTTTCATGGGTATTTTGTTCCTCATTCTAATAAGGATCAAAGTATCCTCACTTTGGTCTTCCTTTTTCTTGAGTTTTGTATGCTTTGCTATTTGTATCTTGGGTATTCCAAGGTTCTGGGCTAATATCCCCTTATCAGCAAGTACATGTCATATGTGTTCTTTTGTGATTGGATTACCTTACTCAGGATGATATCCTACAGATCCATCCATTTGTCTAAAAATATCATGAATTCATTCTTTTTAATAGCTGACTAGTTCTTCATTGTACAAATGTACCGTATTTTATGTATCCATTCCTCTGTTGATGGACATCTTGGTTCTTTCCAGCTACTGGCTATCATAATTAAGGCTGCTATGAACATAATGGAGCTAGTGCAGATTCAAGGCAATTTATATACTACATAGCCTATAAATCATCATTGTTACCTGACTTGAAAGGGACACAGCAAGTCAGACTCATCTGTCATTTGGGGACAATAAGTCTTGAGAGTAACTTTTAGGATTTTTCAAGTTTAAGACAAGCTTAAGTAGAGGACCAAAAGAGGAACGTGGCTGTTATCAGTCTGCAATCAGTTGACCCCTAGAAAGGTTGTTATTAGTTAAGTGCTATATGCCTCTACAAATCCTAGTGTAAGGGGTCAGATTAACCCTGCAATTGAAAACATTACCAAACCAGGAATGTGCTATGCTGAGCACTCACAGAGAGTTATGAGGAGCTGCCCTAGGCTCCTTTTACAGCAAGTAAAAATAGACAAAGAGATCAAATATCCTAATACCACAAGATGATAAAACTGACAACTGTAGATTGCACTGAGTATCAGCAAGTTTAGTTTCTTGTGCATCTACAGATTGTCATGCAACATCTGCATCAGGGACAATACATAAGGAGATGGCTGCTCAGTGGCATGACAAACAACCAAGAAGAGCCATAGCCTCTACCCCTCTGATCTGGATGATGAGACTTAAAAGTCTTAGTTTGTCACCATCTCTCCCAGGACTGCTGGCATCATTTCTTGCATATGTTTACTCTAGCACTTGTCTACCTTAGGTACAAACACAGTGGACAGTCCCACAGCCCACAGAGGAGGCTCCACTACCACGCACTCACTCTATCACGACCAGGATCTTAGGATCCCAGGATCCCAGAATCCCAGGAGTTAGTCACACAAGAATCTTAGAGTCTCACAGGCAACTTGACTCCCAGGAACTGCGACACACCCAGAATCTCAGGGTCACAGGATCCCGGAATTTTACACCTGTATCCTTATAGCTTTAATGATCAAGGACAAGGATGCAGCTGGGACTGAGGGTGTGAAGAAGATGCAGGACATGTTCAACGCTGAGATCCTGTTGTCTAGACATTCTTAAGCTCTGCAGATGTGGGCTCACAGATGCATCTTTGCACTCAAAGGACATATACTGATTTAAAAATTAGAATTACCTTCAATCTTGCTATTTCCTTAGAGAAGTGAGGTAGGATTTCTTCCTTGGGGAAACAATTTTTCCATGCTTTCTTAAGCACTTCACTTTTACTTTGAAATCTTTTGAAATGACTTCCTGAAGATGCACAAACTGTGATTCCCTAGGCTCATGTTGAATCTCCTTCAAAGTCTTGTCAGCAGACTGATCTAAGAGTAGGGACCAGATGTCATTGTCATAATTCTGTTCAGGTTTGTACTTTAAACTTTTGCTGAATATGTGCTCGCGGAAAGTTTTTTTTCCAGAGGTCTTGTTTTCAAAATAACTCTGTCTTTACATATTACAATGTATGGATTAAGAAAAAGGGGCAACTACTTACTAATTCTCAGTTAAATATCTTCTTATGTGTTCCTGTACTCACACAATCACTAGAAATTGTTAATCAGTCCAAATCATTTATTTTAGTAGAGTAGACTATAACCATGAACCAATATACTTAGTTTACTATTGATGACTGTGTTGATTACAATAAATACATGAATGATAGGACTGTACAGAGTATGGGCTTAATTTTCTGGGTCCAGTGCAAATAGCTGGGAGAGTTCAAACTAAAATTAGTAGAAACAGCAGGAATACTAACAAATCCCAAAGATCCAATATTCTCCTCAAGTCTAAGTGTTTGTGCTCACCTTTACCAGAACTCAGGAGACCTCTGTTCATCCAGGTCTCAGGTCTCACCCAAAATACAGACCTGAACCAGCTGTGGCCAAGTTTTCCTGTGTTATTGGCTGACCTCTGCCTCAGGCTTCAGAGACCCTGGAAGGGAAGGCTTGGCCTTCAGGTGGCAGCCATTCCAGGTCCTCTGTCAGCTAATGGAGTCTTCCACAGAGGCCTGTCATCTCAAAAATAGAAGCTTGGGTATTCCAAAGATTGGGATGCCACTCTACAGTCATGATGAGTTGGTTACATGAGATCATACAAGTTAACTAATGTCTGTATGACTGTTTTCCTTATTTGAAAGTGAGTAATGAGATCATCTGAGGAGTGGTTGCTAAGAATAAAATCACTGATTAACATGAATGATAGGACTGTACAGAGCATGGGCTTAATTTTCTGGGTCCAGTGCAAATAGCTGGGAGAGTTCAAAACAAATCCAATAGAATCAACAGGAATACTAACAACAACAATTTTTTTAAAACCTGAGTGCTGGAATCACAGGCATGTACCAACTCTGGCTAACTTTTGTATGCTTTTATAATAAACAAACAAACAAACAAACAAACATCCCTATTCCAGTTCTAGCAGTTGCCTCAGAGAGAGCTGTGTGACACTGCATGCTGCTTCCTTTCCCCAGATAGCTCAGGTCTTCAGTTCTCTACCAGGTCTGCTGGACCTAAGATACTGTAGTTGAACTTCTTGGTTCCATGGTATGATTCTGCAACAATCCTTTTCTTGGTAAAATTGAGCCTCTATAGAGTAAGCCCCTTGTTGGTGGATCCAGGACCCTTTAGGCCAGCAAACACAGGAGGAAATGTGGAGATAAGGTGTGGAGCAGAGAATGAAGCTAAAGCCATCCTGAGCCTTCCCCACCTGGAGATCCATCCCACATACAGACACCAAGGCCAGACACTATGGAAGATGCCAATAAGTGCTTTCTGAGAGGAGCCTGCTACAGTTGTCTACTCAGAGGCTCCACCTGAGAGTGACAAATACCAAGGCACATTTTTGCAGCCCCTCTTTGGAATGAGCATAGAGTCCCCAGTGGAAGAGTTGGAGAAAGGACTGAATGAGCTATAGGGGGTTGCAACCATAGGAAGAACAACAATATCAACCAACCATATCCCCTAGATATCCCAGGGACTAAACCACCAATCACACATGGACTGGCCCATGGCTCTAGGCACATGTGTGCCAGATGACAGCCTTGTTGGACATCAATGGGAGGAAAGGCCCTTGGTCCTTTAAAAGCTCCATGCCCCGGTGTATAGGAATGCTAGGCTAGCAAGAGAGCACTGTGTGGTGGAGCACCCTCATAGAAGCAGTTCGAAGGGGCATGAGGTAAGTGGGTTTTAGGCAGAAAACCGGAAAAATAGCTAACATTTGAAATGTAAGATTAAAGTGTTTTAAAATAGAAAAAGAAATGATTTGAAGACCGAGAAATTAAACTAGACTGATGGACACTTGATCATGGACAAAGTCATGAATATGCAATGCAAAAAGAAACATCTTCAATAAATGTCGCTGGTCTAACTTGGAGTAAGTATGTAGAAAAATGAAAGTAGATGCATATTTGTCACCTGGCACAATACTCAAGGCCAGGTGGATTAAAGATCTCAACATAAAACCAGATTCACTGAATCTAACTGAAGAGAAAGCAGGAAAGAGCCTCAAACTCATGGGAATGGGGATAAATGTCATAAACAGAAGTCCAATAGCTCAGACTCTAACATCAAAATTTATAAATGGGCCACAAGAAACTGAAAAGCTTCTATAAGACAAAGGGCATAGCCAATAGGACAAATTGGCAAGCTACATATTCGGAAATAATGTTTACCAACTCCCCATCCAATGCACGGCTAATATACAAAATATATAAAGAATTCAAGTAGCTAACCACCATAAGAGCTAAGAACACCATCTAAAAATGGGGTATAGAACTACACAAAAAATTCACAATGAATCTTGAATGGCTGAGAGCACTGAAGAAGTCTGCAACATCCTTAATCTTCAGGGAATAAAACCAAAATGACCCTGAGGTTGGTGTCCAGCAGTATACTTTCTAGTGAAGAATGCTAAGTTCAAAAACTCATGTTTAAACACATGGTCAGAATTTGAAGAAAGAGGAACATTCTTCCATTTCTGGTGGGACTGCAAAGTGCTATGGCAACTCTGGAAATCAAAATGGAGTTCCTCAGAAATTTTCAGATAGATCTACCTGAGAGCCAAGGACCAACCTTACTGGTGCATGGCCTGCTACTTTCAGTTTTCACTTGATGGCTTGTTACTCAGATTTTCTTATTGGGCTATGACTTTGCTCTTGTCTTTCTGATTCTCAAGCAGTTCTCTGTTCTTACACATTGTTTTGAGGTACCTCTAGCCACTGGGACTTATTTATACCTTCAAATCCCTCTAAATTGGGGGACTTCTAATACTTGGAGAAGCTGAGTGACAAAAGCAAAGTATGTTGAGCCCTTTGGTGTCCAGTGCACACGAATCTATGGGAGTCTAGGTATGATAATCCTCTAGAACATTCTTTAGGAAAGCAGCAGTATGCTCTCAGGTCCCTGTGTGACCTCAGTTACCTTTGCCAGCTTTGTGGGCTTCTCTACTGCTGGTCTGAGAACAATTGGAAACTCCTGGAATAGATGTCTCATATCTCATTTCCTTTGTCATTGTTAGTATACTAGTGGGAGTAGGTTTGATGGAAATATACTCTCAAGAATAATTAATAAAACCAGTGCTTCTTACGGACCATCAGGATGAAGTACCAAGTTCAAGGACAGTTCTGCAAGAACTGCTCAAAGCCAGCCAAGTGGAGCAAGAAGAAAGCCAAGCAGAAGTCATTCATTCCCAGCACCCTCAGCACCTTTCTCCAGGACAGGGTCACTCAGCTTTGGTAGAAGAAGGGATGACCTGAGATAGCTGCCCCATATTCCCTCAGAAAAGAAGCAGCCAGCAATATTGGGGAAAGAATATAGGTGTCAGGGGGCAGAAAGCAGAGTGTAAAGTGAATAAATAAAAAGATATCAATAAAAAATATTTAATTATTTAAAAAAATTGGACAGAATGTATTGTTCTAGTAACTCTAGTGTGTATACACAGGCAATAACTTTAACACCCAGAGAGAATAGATGTTGTAAAGTAGGGTGCCTTTGGTATTGACATAAACTAGGAACATAGCAAAGATAAATAAAAAAGAAAGATGTTTGTCCCATAGATCCATTATTCTCCTCAAGTCTAAGTGTTTGTGCTCACTTTTACCAGAACTCTGGAAACCTCTGTTAATCCAGGTCTCAGGGCTCATCCAAAGTACAGTCCTGAACTGGCTGTGGCCAAGTGTTCCTGTGTTGTTGGCTGACCTCTGCCTCAGGCTTCAGAGGCACTGGAGGGGCAGTGTTGGCCTTCAGGTGGCAGCCATTCCAGGTCCCCTACCATACCAGATAGCGAGTCTTCCACAGATGCCTGGCATCTCAAAAATAGAAGCTTGGGTATTTCAAAGATTGGGATGCCACTCTACAGTCATGATGAGTTGATTACGTGAGACCATACAAGTTAACTAATGTCTGTATGACTGTTTTCTTTATTTGAAAGTGAGTAATGAGATCATCTCAGGAGTGGTTGCTAAGAATAAAATCACTGATTAACATAAATGATAGGACTGTACAGAGCATGGGCTTAATATTCTGGGTCCAGTGCAAATAGCTGGGAGAGTTCAAAACAAAACCAATAAAAGCAACAGGAATACAAACAACAACAATTGTTTAAAACCCTTTTGAGTGCTGAGATTACTGGCATGTACCAACTGTGGCTAACTTTTTTTTGTTTTTATAATTAACAACCAAACATACAAACAAACAAACATCCCTATTCCAATTCCAGCAGTTTGCATCAGAGAGAGCTGTGTGACACTGCATGCTGCTTCCTTTCCTCAGATAGCTCAGGTCGTCAGTCCTATACCAGGTCAGCTGGACCTAAGACAGTGTAGTTGAACTACTTGCTGTCACGACATGATTCTACAACAATCCTTTTCTTGGTAAAATTGAGCCTCTATAGAGTAAGCCCCATGTTGTTGGAACCAGGACCCTTTAGGCCAGCAAACACACAAGCCACCCTTAGTGAAAGAGAAAAGGAAAAATCACATTGGAAAAAAATATGCGCCCTAATTGTAAGAAAAAGCCCTCATCTTTGAAGCCATCACCTATCTCCCCCTGATTTTTGAGCTCTGCATATTGATATTGTGTGGCTCAAGAAGGTAGTGAAATTCAGATGTTTTCTGAAAGAAGATATACATGATTTTTCACTCTTAAATCTGTGAGGTTAGGGGGCACAGGTTCAGCAAAGCCAGCATAAGAACACAAAAGCCAGAGATGATAATGCCAAAGGGACAGCATCCTGACCTTATAGACACATTAAAATTGAGGTTTCATCTCAATTCAGGTCATTGCACTCCCAGCCCTACCTTCTGAGTATTATATTTGCTGTGAGTACAGTATGACGTTACAACCTGCAACACCCTCATTTCTCAACTTAGCAATTCTGGAAGACAGATATTGGAGAAGTAATTGCTATGAGGCTACAATGCAGTAATGTACAGTCCAGGATGACCACTACTCTCTGTTGCCCACTTAAATTGTCTGGTTGTATTTGAGAATGGGAGCATGTGCAGGATAATGTTTTGAAGAAGGGACAGCAAGTTAACCATTTATATTTGCCCTGTAGATGATTCCATATGTTCAAAAGAATAGGGAGTTTTCCTTGTAAAAGATAGGATTGTAAACCAGAGATTTTGAGAAACTCATGGATATATATGTATATATATGAAAAGAATGCCCACTATCAAGGAATTCACCGTTAGAAAATATTGTCCAAGTTTTGTACAATTAAACCTATAGGAGAAAGATATTTGCCTCTGTGAGACAGGAAAACCCTGGGAAATTGGAGTGTATGTCACATGAATTGACTCAGGTGGCATATTTATTGTTGTGAAACATCTACTACATCCACAGTCCCTAGAGATTTGGGTGCTAACAAAATCTCTTAAGCATGTCAGAGTCCTAACCAACGTTCCCCCTCAAAAGCACATGACATCTAATGAAGCAGTTAGAATTCTCCAGCTTTGGAAGGAGAGGTTGCCAAAGGGGATCCCACGGGTCCATGAGAGGCTCCAGGAGAGGCACCCCAGAAAAGGACCAAGTTGGGGAGAACTAGTTAGCAGGTAGGTCATGGCAGTTGCTAGTGACATCATCAGTAATGCCTTCCTTGGAGAATCTCTTGTATCTAGGATAGAACTAGAATCTTCTGTGTTGTCACCTGTGTTGTGGTGACAGCAACTGCCTGTGGTTCATCCCTTCTGTTTGCTCTGGGTTCACCAGCAGGAATGTTTTCCTGGCTGCTCAGGCTATGTCAGAAAGAGAATGGCGATGAAGGAGAGACCAGACCAACAGAGAAGGAAGAGGGAATCCTTTCTCATGAAAAAGGAAGAAGGAAATCATTCTGGAGAAGGCACAGTGAGTCCTGGGCAGAGTTGGGGAACTTCCTGGTAGAGGTAGGCTTGAGCTGGGCCTTCCAGGAGTAGGTCTTACAAGCTGAAGCCTTGGACTTTGTCAATGTCAGAAAAAGAGTCAAGAATTTCTGATGATTAGTTTGACAGAGCCAGGAATTGACAAACCTGCAGCTACTTTTCTGGGAGCTATTTAATTTCATTTTGAGTGGCAAAGAATGCCAGGAGTGGGCACTATGAGAATAACAGTGTGTCCTTTCATGGAAGGGAGTTGAAGCACTTCATCTTCCAGATTACTGTAGGTAACTTGAGTCTCTGATGAAAAGAACAGAGAAGGATGCTCCCCTGGTCATGTCATGTGGTGAGGACTCAGACACTTTGGATTTGAAGACACACGATTAATTAGTGCTTGATAGTGCTAAGCACTATGAACTTCAGGATTTCCCTGCGTCCCATCTGATATGACCTGACAATGTTCCCCATATCTTTATGTCTGAGGCAGCTTATACATTTCAAGGCAACCGGGCCTGTAACAGGGAGTGTGGCATATGTCTGACAATGGTGGTTAGGAAGAGGAACATAGCTTAGCAAACCAGCTGGAAGATAGCTTTTCTGCTCTTTTAGGGATTCACCCTGTCTTTACCTTTTCTCTCCCTCAGTCTTCTTCTTGGGACTCTGAATGGTCTCCCCTGCCCCTGGGCCATCAAGTATGCAAATTCTTTTGTGTTTATCTATCTGCAGGGTCTGCTAGAAATACTTCAACCCAAAATTCCAAAATCACTAAGAAGAGATCAAAAATAAATGAACTAGAAGAACTGAAATTGGATATGAGGAAGATCAGCAATGACATGGAGGAAATGTGTGGAATCCTGAACCTTTACATGTATGAGGATTTGAACTACAGGTAGGAATTATGCCCAGTACCCTGTTGACTGTATTGTGCCATCTGTTAACCCAATTTCCTTCCATGAATGGAGTGTGTCATCTCCCATCATTCAATTAAGTAGCCCTGACAGGTGTTTAATTGTTGGATAAACAAGGTGCTGTGTGTTTATTATCATCTTCTTTTGTACTTGACCTTGGGGTTTTTGCATTCTGATTGTTGCTGTGAACAGCTAGAATGTCCTGCTCACACTTACTGTCTCTCAGTGTGTGAATGCAATGCCTGCAGGCTTCAAGGCTTTACTCTGATATTGTTCATTATATTCTGAGAGATGGCACCTGTCTGGATTTATTTGGCATTCTAATTGTGTCTGTGTGTGTGAACATAGTTGCGTGTGTTTTGTTCAGGACTGGGGCTCTGGGACCTTTGATGGGGTCTGAGGATTTGTGTGATGCACAGTTTGCAGGTCCTGTTAGTGTTGAGTCCATAGAGGTCCAAAGTGATCACCAGGGAAGTTTGCTCCTGGTGTTTCCTTGTTGTCACACAGGAATCTCCTGGAGGAGATGTGATAAAGCCTTTCTCCTGTAAATACTAGTTGTGTCCTCTGGGAATTCACATAACAACAGGAACCAAGGAATGAGAATCCCTGCCTTAAAAATAAGAGGAAAGTCATTACAGATATCTACTGGACCCTTGCCTGTGGCACAGTGTAGTGTAAAATTGTCATAGAAGTACTCTATTCCTACATGCTTGCCCGGGAAGCCCTTGAAGGTCAGCTAGCTCCATTTGGTCTCCTGGCTCTGCTGTCCTCTGCCCAGGATAGTAAGTTTAATTAGCACCTAGGGGACCCAGTTTGAATGAGCCAGGATGTGGCATGCACTTGGCTTGGGTAGTACATGATATAGCCTGTTTGCACATGATTATTGATTCCTTAATTCAGCATATTATTTGCTTCTTGGGCCATGCCACAGGATGAACACTGAATTCAACATCATTAAATCACAACATGAGAAGACAATGTTGGATATGAATAAAATGATCCAGTCCATAATTGGTTCCATGCAGTACTCCAAGGAACTGATAGAAGATAACTATTCCTACAGGTGAGTCAGTGACACAAATGAGACCCCCAGAACTAGGCAGGGAATGCTTCTGTCCTTTTAGGACTTTGAACAAAAGCAAGGGTTCTGGTTTTATGCTATCTGTTTTTATCCAGGAACCCTGCCCTGAGGCAAGGGTCTTGGATTTGTACCTCTTGGACACAGGTGTCCTAAGTGTGAAGAGTGTCCAAGACCCTCCAATCTTTATTCTTCCAAATTCAAGATCCTCTACATAGAAAACTTTTCCACCACGCTGGGAATATCCAGGAACCCTGAACCTCTGGGTTTCTGACCACAGATTAAAAGATCTAGGATTCCCAACAAAAATGTAAAGATTGCACACCTGTTTGGTCGTCTCACCTCTCTCAGAGGGGCTAAGCCCTCTCCCTGCTGAAGGTTTTATGGTACCACAGACCTATAATCAACCATGAGGAACATTTCCTCTTCTGTGATGTATATGGTGTACTCTTGGTGTCAGGGTTTTTAGAAGTTTGTTGAGTCCTGTGGAATATGGCTGGTATCTTGATATGACCTGCCTCTGTTTGGTGCTGCTATGTAACTGTGGACTCTTCTGGGGGCTGTCTGGGAATCAGGGCCCTTGCAGGGATCATAGGACTTGTAGGAGTGGCAAGCCAATGGAATCTGGCTGGGAATCACCAATTTTTCTTTGTGGATCAGCATTAAGGAGGACCACCTCCTCCGTGAGTGCACTCAACTCAACGAAAACGTAAGGATATTACTGAATGAGAACAGAAGGCTGCTGGTGGAGCAGGCTGGCCATAAGTGTCCTGTGGGGAAGAAAAGAGGTTCTCTGAGGAGGCCAGCAAGAACATCTGTGTCCCAAGTGCCAAGGAACAGCAGGTAGGATGATGTGTATCAGAGGCAGATTGCCCTCATGTCTAAACATAAACATAGACAATCAAATGTAATAGTCCACCAACTTCTCCAGGCACTCACCTATGTCTCCTCCAAGTGTTTGTTTATGTGATCATCTACAGGGCTCTCTGTGGAGGTAGCCTGGTTCAAGAAACTGCATATTTGGCATGCAAATGTTCCTGCTCTGCTATAATCACTAAGGGAGATAGGTTGATTAGACATCACAACACTATATGCCTTAAGTTTGAAGGGTGCTGTGTTGGAGCCCTTCTTGAGAATAGCAAGAGCTTTGAGGGAAGAAGTAAAGGCCTGTAGCTCATTTGCTTTACAGGGAACTTGTGAGATTCTAGGTAGGAAATAGTTTGCAGGGATGACAGCCTAGTTTAATTGACAAATAAGTGGATTTCATTACTGTCTTTTGGCGGCTTTTCTATTCCCCCCTTTTCTGCTCTATCTCAAAATGGTCTCTTCAGGCTTCATATATCTTGGTTCACACTGAGAGAGCCTGAGTAGCAGCTTGTCAGTTCAATTTTCTTTGAGTGCTGTTGGAGTGGTCATTCCTGGGCCTTAGAGTCTGGAGTTGGCTGGATGACCAGAGATGATAGAAAGGCTTCACACAGGCTCAGGTTTGGTGTGTGATTTCTGAGGCTTCATGAAAAAATTTCTTAATATATGCCCCCAATTCTGACCAAGAAGAGTGTTCTCTAGTGATTTTTGTTAGATGTTTTTTTTTTTCTGTCCCCTGTGACAGGGATTCTCTGTCCAGCACTGGCTGTCCTGGAACTCACTCTGTAGACCTGGCTGG
>OFHP01000801.1_pt1 | contig 17041 bp, 9 predicted proteins | sample 1521651 | NCBI WGS metagenome assembly OFHP01 (sample SAMEA3504105, study PRJEB24116) | mouse gut metagenome | biome: mouse gut; feature: mouse-associated habitat; material: faeces | place: Denmark | collected 2011 | reverse complement strand
GACGTGTTTTTCCAGGCAAAATGTTATCATAAATTTGAAGAATTTAAAAAGATGGGAAAGACCATTGTATTTGTCAGCCATGACCTGGGGATCATCAGCAAATACTGTGACAGGGTCTTTTTGCTGAATAAGGGAAACCTTCTGGGAGAGGGTTCCCCCAAGGAAATGATCGATGCCTACAAACGGGTGCTGGTGGGCCAGTATGAACTTTTGGAGGAAGAGGAAAGCGGCGCCGCAAAGGAAGGCATTCCGGCGGAAGGGGTGAATCCCGACGCGCAGGAATATGGCACAAAGCAGGCTGAAATTCTGGATTATTACATGACGGACGAGCGGGGGGTGCGCGCCCTGGCCGTTTTGAAGGGAAGCTCTTTTACCCTTCATATGCGGGTAAAATTCCATGACCATGTGCCGGAGCCCATATTTGCTTTTTCGTTCAAAAATGTACTGGGAGTGGAAATTACAGGTACGAACACCATGATAGAAAAGGCATTCCTGGAGAGCGGGGAGCCGGGACAGGTGAAAGATATCACTTTTACACAGAAAATGAGCCTGCAGGGAGGGGAGTATCTGCTGTCCCTGGGAGTGACCGGCTATAACGGGGATACTTTTGAAGTGTACCACAGACTGTATGATGTGATGGATGTGACAGTAGTGTCGGATAAAGACACGGTGGGATATTACGATATGGAATCGCAGGTGGAAGTCACGGATGCCCGGTAAACATGCCTGCACACAGGTCCGGCGGATGCCCGGGCATCCGGCAGGGGAAGCGCGGAGGGGCTATGGGCGCCGTTAAGGGGAGGCGCGGACCCGGGCCGGAAGATGTACGGAAGCAGGCGCCGGAAATCCGCGCGGAAGGCAGGACGGGAGCAGGGGGGTGTCCCGGGCGGTTTGAGAGAGGGTGTGGTGGAAAATGGAAGATAAGACAGAGAAAATCGGGAAAGTCAGGCTGGACTACGGCAAGTATCCCGGGGAGGATTTTTACAGCGAGGGCGCCATGGAAGACGAACTGCTGGACATTGTGAAAAGCAGATCCGCCGCGGAATATGAGAAGATTATCGAGGAGAGGAAGGTCTGGCCGATTTTGTATCATCTATCCCCGCTGCGGGAAAATATTGTGGACTGGGTTCCCATGGACAAGGAAAGCAGGGTGCTGGAGATCGGCAGCGGCTGCGGGGCTGTCACAGGGGCGCTGGCCAGAAAGGCAGGGCAGGTAACCTGTGTGGAACTGTCCAAAAAGCGCAGCCTGATCAATGCCTACCGCCACAGGGAATGCGATAATATCACCATCCATGTGGGAAATTTCCGGGATATTGAGCCGGGGCTGCCGAAGGATTTTGACTATATCTGCCTGATCGGCATGTTTGAATACGGGAAAAGCTATATCGGCGGCGACAAACCCTATGAAGAACTTCTGGCCAGGCTCCTGCCCCATCTGGCTCCCGGGGGAAGGATTCTGATTGCCATAGAGAATAAATATGGCCTGAAATACTTTGCCGGCTGCAGGGAAGACCACCTGGGAACTTATTTTGCGGGGATCGAGAACTATGTTTCCGGGGGCGGGGTAAGGACTTTCGGCAGAAACGGCCTGGGTCTTCCGACGCGTCGCGGGCTACACCGAGGACTTCATAATAATCACGGGGCGGGGGAACATTATTTCTACTATCCCTATCCTGATTATAAATTTATGACGGCGCTGTACAGCGACGCCTGGCTGCCGGGCAAGGGGGAGCTGTTTAACAATATGCGGAATTTTGACAGGGACAGAATGCTGCTGTTCAGTGAAAAGAACGCGTTTGACGGACTGGCGGAGGAAGGGCTTTTTCCTCTTTTTTCCAACTCGTACATGCTGGTCATCGGGCCCGGATTTGACACTAAATTTGTGAAATATTCCAATGACCGCGCCCCGGAATACTCCATAAGGACAGAGATTCTGGGGAACTGGTTTGCAGATTTCCAGGGAACGGACATTGTGAGAAAATATCCCATGGGGGAAGCGGCGGCGGAGCATGTCAGGGGAATGGCGGCGGCCTGCGAGAATCTGAAAGAACGGTACCGGGACGGGAACCTTGGGATCAATGAATGTGAACTGATCGAAACGGAAGAGGGACCCGTGGCGCAGTTTGCGTTTGTAGAGGGGGTTTCGCTTCTGGAGCTTATGGACGAATGCCTGGAAAAAGAGGATGTGGAAAGCTTCCGGAGGTATTTTAAGGCGTTTGTGGAAAGGGTGGGCCACAATGGCCAGTACCCGGCGGCTGACTTTGACCTGGTGTTCGGAAATATTCTGATCAGCGGAAAATCAGGTCCGGGGATACAGGGATATCTGGATGGGGACTGGACGCTGATTGACTATGAATGGACCTTCGGGAAGTCCATTGACACCAGAAGACTTGCCTTCCGGGCCGCTTACTGGTATTTGCTGGAGGACGAAAAGCGGAAAAAGATCAGTCTGGACTGGATTAAGAAGGAACTGGACATTACGGAAAGGGATATGACGGATTTCTGGAACCAGGAAGACGATTTCCAGCAGTTTGTCACGGGAAACCGTTCTTCCATGGCCGAAATGCGGGAAAAGATCGGCTGCCGGATTATGAATCCCCAGGACTGGCTGGACCGGTACCACGATTCGGAAAATGTGAACCGGGTCCAGATTTACGAGGATAAGGGGAGCGGATACAGCGAAGAGGAGTCTTATTTTGTGCGGGAGGCCTATCAGGGAGACTGGCTGATCGACCTGGAACTGAAGGTGGGGGGAGACGTGCGGATGCTGCGCATTGACCCGGGAATGTACCCCTGTATCGTAAAGGTCCGGGAGATGACTTTTAACGGGGCTTCGGTGCCGCTGCACAAAAGAAAACTTTTGTATGCCAACGGGAGTATACTGAAGCCCCCGGCCCGGGAAGAGAGGGATTTTCCCAGTATTGTGTTCCCCACACAGGATCCGAATATCAATATTGCGGTGGGGAGGCTGGAGCCGGGGGAGGAAAATGTTCTCAGGGCCCGCCTGGAGATTGTGAGACTTCCCCTTTCCATGGCAAAGGACGTGGCGTCCGGTGCGGGAGGACGGAAGGCCTGAAGGGGCCGGATGTGCGGAAAAACCATATTATGACAGCCCGCCTGCGGCGTGAAAGCCCAGGAAGAAACTCCGGCCGGAAGAGGCATGCCCGGCAGGCGGAATGGGGATAAGAGGAACAGATTATGAAGGAGACGGATTACAGGGAGGCTTATGAGCGGGAGCATTTGAAATGCGCGGAGCTGGCAGGGCGGATTGCGGATCTGGAGGCGAAGAGCGAGGAGCTGGAGTGGAAGCTGAACCGGATTAAGAACAATCCGCTCTGGAAGCTGAGCAGGCCGGCCAGAAGCGGTATGCACTGGGTCATCCGTCAGAGGGACAGACTGTCCAACTGCGGAGGCCCCAGGGGAGTTCTGCATAAGATTTCTTATAAAAAGCGGGAACGGGAGGCCATGAAGCAGTTCGGCACTGCCAGTTTTCCCACGGAAGAGCAGGCGGCCCTGGAGAGAGCTGCTGTTTTTCCCAGGATGGTGAAGATCAGCATTCTGGTGCCGCTGTGGAATAACGACAGGGAGTTCCAGGCGCAGATGCTGGATTCGGTTATGAACCAGACATATTCCAACTGGGAACTGTGTCTCGCGGATGGCTCCGACGAAGCTCATGGATATATGGGAGAGATCTGCAGGGAATATGCGGAGCGGTCGGGAGGCAGGATCCGGTACCGGCATCTGGACAAAAATGACGGCATTGCGGGGAATACCAACGCCTGCCTGCAGATGTCCACGGGGGAGTATATCGGCCTGCTGGATCAGGATGATATTCTTCATCCCAGCGTGCTCTATGAATATGTGAAAGCCATCAACGAGCAGGGGGCGGATTATCTGTACTGCGACGAGACCACGTTTAAAAGCGGCAATATCGATCATATGCTGACCATGCATTTTAAGCCGGACTACGCGCCGGATAATCTGCGCGCCAACAATTATATCTGCCATTTCAGTGTCTTTGCCAGGACGCTTCTGGATGGGGACGAATTATTCCGCAAAAAATTTGACGGCAGCCAGGATCATGACATGATACTGCGTCTGACGGAAAACGCGGAGAAAATAGTGCATGTGCCCAGGCTGATGTACTACTGGAGGAGCCATGCGGGCAGCACGGCTTCCAATATTGAGGCCAAGCCCTATGCCATTGAAGCGGCCAAAGGCGCGGTGTCGGAGCATCTGAGGAAGGCTGGATATGAACATTTCCGGATAGAAAGCACCAGGGCTTTTGAGACGATTTTCCGGATTCGTTATCAGATTATCGGTACACCGAAGATTTCCATTATCATACCAAACCGGAACCATGCGGAGGATTTGCGCCGCTGTGTCACTTCCATACTGGAGAAGTCAACCTATGATAATTACGAGATTATCATTGTGGAGAATAACAGCGACAGCGGGGAAATCAGGGAATATTACGGCAGCCTGCTGGGACAGGCATATCAGGGCGCGGATTCCCCGGTGTGCCGCAGCAGGGATGGAAAAATCCTGCTGGTGACTTACCGGGGAGAATTTAATTATTCCGCCGTGAACAATCTGGGGGTGAAATATGCCTCCGGAGAGTATGTTCTGCTTCTGAACAATGACACGGAAGTGATCACCGTGAACTGGATGGAAGAACTGCTGATGTATGCCCAGAGGGAGGATGTGGGGGCCGTGGGGGCCAAACTCTATTACGGGGACAAGACCATTCAGCATGCGGGCGTGGTCATCGGACTGGGGGCGCACAGAACCGCGGGACACAGCCATTATAAACAGCACAGGCAGAACCTTGGGTATATGGGACGGCTTTGCTATGCCCAGAATGTGAGCGCAGTGACGGGAGCCTGCCTGCTGGTGAAAAAAAGTCTTTATGATGCGGTGGGAGGCCTGGAGGAAGAATTTGCCATATCCCTGAACGATGTGGACTTTTGCCTGAAGCTGCGGGACCGGGGGCTGCTGAATGTATTTACGCCGTTTGCGGAACTGTTTCACTATGAGTCCGTCTCAAGGGGGCCGGATGACAATGGGGAAAGGGCCGAACGCTATAACAGGGAATCCCGGAAGTTCCGCGAAAAATGGAAGAAGGTACTGGAGAAAGGAGATCCTTATTATAATCTGAATTTTTCCCTGGACAGAAGTGATTTTTCCCTGCAGGTGAAATAATGTGAAAGGATAAACGCCCGGAGGGCACTTTTTGCAAAGCCGGCAGACATCCCCGTAAATGGCAGAAGGGCAGCGGCGCAGACCTTGTCCGGAGTGTCAGGCAGGATGTGCTTTTGGACGGCTGCAGAGGGAGGACAATCTTGATTCCTGGCAGATTTCATGGTAAAATATTGACACAGAAGGGCATTGTGTCAACTTCTGATTCCATATGCGCTGTCGCGCACAGAATGATGGTAAAATGACCTTATTCTGGAAAGGAAGAGGCCGAATGGCCATAAATACCATGATTGGTGTGGAATCATGGTATAATGTTGACACAAAAGGGCATTGTGTCAACTTCTGATTCCATGTGCGCTGTCGCGCATAGAATCATGGAATAATATCGAAACAGAAGGACGTTGTTTCGACTTCTGATTCCATGTGCGCCAAAGCGCATAAAATTATGGTATATATAGAATACAGATTGCGAGACGTATTGGAATGGGGAGAGTCTGCATGGATAGCAAAGATTATGAAAAGATTTTGGATTCTATTCCGGCGACAGGAGTCTGTGTCATCAGGGAAGATAATCATGAGATTCTGTATGTGAACAGCTGGATCAGGGAAATGGCGCCGGATGTGGTTACCGGGAAGGTCTGTGAGAAGTTATGGGTTACTTCATGTGCCAACTGTCCACTTCTGACCATTGGGGACAGACAGGAAAGCCGGTCTGTGAGCTATGAAAGTTCCCTGGGCATGGCGCTGGACCTGGTGGCCAGGCGGGTGATATGGGGGGATGGCATTTCTGCGTTCGTGATTACCGTCACGTCCCATATGGAGGAACTCAGTTATATTTACCGTAAGATTCTGCGGGTTAATCTGACGCGGAATAGTTATAATATCGTGAAGCCGGGGGCAGAGGACTGGGCGGCAGGCAGAATCGGGGAAACGTTTACCGGATGGCTGCAGCAGTTTTCGGAAAGCGGCGCCATTCACCCGGATGACACGGACCGCTTTTTAAGCTTTACCCATTTGGACTATCTGAAGAATATTCTGCGCACGGGACGAAAGTCCCTATCATGCAGCTACAGGCGCGGTTCGCCGGATGGGTTCCGCTGGAACCTTATGGAGGTGGTTCCGGATTCCGCTTACACGGATCAGGAACAGGTGGTGCTGATTTACTTCAAGGATATTCAGGACCTGCTCAAAGAGAGTCTGGAACTGGACGAAGCCAGTGTCCGGCTCCAGGAAGTGACCCGTACCCTGGGAGAGCAGAATTTCGGTGTCTATGCCATAGACCTCAATGAGGGAAGGGTCAGCCTGATCCGGGAAGAAGGGTATGCGCAGCAGGGGTTTGCCTCCCAGACGCTGATGTGGGATGTGGTGATGTATTCCAGGCTGATCCGGCAGGTGCATCATGAGGAGCAGGAGAAATTTATACAGAAGTTTTCCCAGGAAGGACTGCGCCAGGCCAGGGAAAAGGGAGTACAGAAAACGGATATGCTCTGCCGGTGGCACAGCGGGCAGGAATATAAATATGTGGCGGTGATTGCCTATTTCGGCAGAAACCAGGGGACAAAGGACCATGTGGTCCTGGCTTTGCAGGATGTGGATAAACGTGTGCGGCAGGAGCAGAAATTGTCCCAGAGAGATCTGCAGATGGCGGCAATTCTCAAATCGCGTTTCAATGTCATGACCACACTGCATCTGGAGAGCGGCCAGTGTGAGCGTTTCTGGTTCAATGAGAACGCCCAGCCCCAGAATGGGGGAAAAGGAAGTTATGAGCATTTTTACCGGATGGCGCTGGAGACCACCGTCAGTCCGGAGGATGCGGATGGGTTCCGGAAAGTCCTTGCGCCGGAGCATATATGGGAAATGGCGGATAAAATTCAGGATTACGGGGAAGAGATCTGCCATTACCGTGTGAAAAAGGATACATTGCAGTGGCTGGAGCAGCATGTGGTTTATATCCGCAGAGACGGATCGGTGCTGGTGAGTATTCTGGGGAGGGATATCACCAGGGAAAAGCTTCAGGAAGAGAAGAGGCGCCAGAAGGCCCAGGAACAGACCAGCATTATCGACAGCCTGAGCAGCATGTTTTTTGCCACTTACTACGGAGACCTGGAGCGGAAACTGTTCCGCAGTGTGACACAGCTGGGTGAAGTGGAGAAGGCGCTGGGGAACGAGACGGATTATATGACTGCCCTGCGCACCTACGCGGACAATTTTGTCCATCCGGAAGACCGGGCGGATTATCTTTATACCATGAGCATCCGGAACCTGAGCCAGGTTCTGGGGCCGGATCAGCCTTTTGTGACCTTTGCATACCGGAAAAGACCGGAAAAGGGGGAGAAGGACCGGGAAGAGTACGGGTGGATCCGCGCCACCGCGGTGATGGCCCAGGCCGATGAGGAAGGCCGTGCCAGGGATATTGTATATGTGGCCCAGGACGTGACGGAGAGCAAGAAAAAGGAGATGCGGGAACAGCGGGCGATTCAGGCCGCCTGCCAGGCGGCAAACCAGGCCAATGCCTCCAAGAGCGAGTTCCTCTCCAGAATGAGTCACGACATCAGGACTCCCATGAACGGTATCATCGGAATGACCCGGATTGCATCCGAGCATATGGATGACAGGAACCGGGTGCAGGACTGTCTGGTAAAAATCATGAATTCCAGCACAAACCTGCTGTCCCTGGTGAATGAGATTCTGGATATGAACGAAATTGAGTCCGGAAATGTGGATTTGACAGCAGATGAGTTCAATTTGTCCGACTTGGTGTGGAATGTGAGAGATGCCATCATGCCGGAGGTGGAGAAAAACGGACTGCGCCTGAGCATACATCCCATGCAGGTGAAGCATGATGGTGTCATTGGGGACTGGGGGCGCCTGCGGCAGGTGTTCCTGAACATCCTGGGCAATTCCGTGAAGTTCACCATGCCGGGCGGCCTGCTGGAACTGTCCGTCACGGAGAGGGAGACACGGAATTACGGATGCTGTTCTTACGAATTTGTCTTCCGGGACGATGGCATCGGCATGGAAGAGAATTTTATTCCCCATATTTTCGAGCCCTTCAGCCGGGAGGATGATTCCCGCATCAGCCGGATCAAGGGCACCGGACTGGGAATGACCATAGCCCAGAATCTGGTCCGCATGATGGGAGGAAATATTGCGGTGGCCAGCAGCCCGGGCGAGGGAACCAGGGTGACGGTGACTTTGCTTCTGAAACTCCGGAATCAGCAAAAGACGGTGCCGGATCAGGATGTGCCGGAGAGCGATCCGGCCGGTGACGCTTTGTTCAAAGGGTTCCGGATACTGCTGGTGGAGGACAATGTGATCAATCAGGAAATCGCCATGGAGATTATCGGTACCACCGGGGCCGCCGTGGAATGCGCATCGGATGGCAGGGAAGGACTTCAGCGTTTTGAGTCCATGCCGGAAGGCTATTTTGATATGGTGTTTATGGATATCCAGATGCCGGTTATGAATGGATATGAGGCCACGCGCGCCATCCGCAAGCTTCCCAGGGGGGATGCGCTGTCGGTTCCCATTATTGCCCTATCCGCAAACGCTTTTGCGGAAGACATTGCCGCCAGCAGGGAGGCGGGGATGAACGAACATATGACGAAGCCGCTGGATGTGGCCAGGCTGATGGCGGGAATGGGCCGGTGGCTGAAGGGAGAGACAAAAGAATAGTCGAAACTGTTCTTTTGTGTGGAATATTCTCCGGACATATGGTAAAATAAGGAAAAGTGCCTGATACGCCGAAGCGCGGAAGGCGGGCCGGGCACATGGAGATTTGTTTTGAAAAACCGTGCAGAAAAGAGGAAAGCAAAATGAGTTTTAGGGATGAGTTTAATTTCTGGTTGGAAGACGATTATTTTGATCAGGCCACAAAGGATGAACTGGCAGGCATCCGTGACAATGAGGGGGAAATCGAAGAGAGATTCTACAAGGAACTGGAGTTTGGTACCGGGGGACTGAGGGGGATTATCGGCGCCGGCACCAACCGCATGAACATATACACGGTCCGCAAAGCCACCCAGGGTCTGGCCAATTTTATCCTGAAAAAGGGAACCGGGGACAAGGGCGTGGCCATTGCCTATGATTCCAGACGCATGTCCCCTGAATTTGCCGATGTTGCCGCCCTCTGCCTTGCGGCCAATGGCATCAAGGCATATGTGTTTGACTCCCTGCGGCCCACACCGGAGCTTTCCTTCGCACTCCGCACCCTGGGATGTACGGCCGGAATTGTGGTTACGGCCAGCCATAACCCGCCCGAATATAACGGCTATAAAGTATACTGGGAAGACGGCGCCCAGGTTACGGCTCCTTATGATAAGCAGATCATTGAGGAAGTGAAGAGCATCAAGGATTATCACACCGTCAAAACCATGTCCAGGGAAGAGGCCATGGAAAAAGGATTATACCAGGTTATCGGCAAAGAGATTGACGATGCTTACATGGCAGAGTTAAAGAAGCAGATCATTCATCCGGAAGTGATCGCGGAAGTGGCAGATGACATTAAAATTGTATACACACCCCTCTGCGGCACGGGTAATGTGCCTGCAAGGCGTATTTTATCGGAACTTGGCTTTAAGCATGTTTATGTGGTTCCCGAGCAGGAGAATCCCGATCCCAATTTTACCACGCTGGATTATCCCAATCCGGAGGATCCCAAGGCATTTACCTATGCGCTCCGGCTGGCAAAGGAAAAAGATGCGGATATTGTGCTGGCAACGGATCCCGACGCGGACCGTCTGGGCGTTTATGCAAAGGATTCCGCAACCGGGGAGTATGTGTCCTTTACCGGCAATATGTCGGGTATGCTGATCGCGGAGTATATTCTCAGGGAGAGAACCGCAACCGGGACCATGCCGGAAAATCCCGCCCTGGTGACTACCATTGTGACCACAAATATGACCAGGCCCATCACGGGGAATTATAATGTGAAGCTGATAGAGGTGCTCACGGGCTTTAAGTATATTGGCGAGCAGATTAAGCTGTTCCAGGCCAGCGGAAGCAACAATTATGTGTTTGGTCTGGAGGAAAGCTATGGATGTCTGGCCGGAACCCATGCCAGGGACAAGGATGCCATTGTTGCCGTGATGTGTCTGTGCGAAGTGGCCGCATACTGCAAGAAGCATGGCAAGACCCTGTGGGATATGATGCTTGATACCTATGAGAAATACGGCTACTATAAGGAATCCCAGTATACCATCACCCTGAAGGGAATCGATGGTTCCAGGCAGATTGCGGAGATCATGGATAAACTCCGCCAGAATCCGCCCAAGTCCTTCGGTGAGCACAAGGTGCTGAAGTTCAGGGATTACCAGACTGACCGCGCGGTGGACATGATTACCGGGGAAGAAGGAGAAACCGGTCTGCCCACATCCAATGTTCTTTATTTTGAACTGCCCGATGACGCATGGTGCTGTGCCCGTCCTTCCGGCACGGAGCCCAAGATCAAGTTCTATATGGGCGTAAAGGGTGCCAGCCTGGAGGATGCGGCGGCGAAGCTGGAGAAGCTTACGGAAGATCTGAAGGCCGTGCTGTAAAAGACTGCATCCGGTCATGCCGTTATTCCGACATACTTTGTGCGGCATAACGGGGATGCGGTTTGACCCAGGGCAGTCCTGGAGTACGGACATGGAAGCCACAGACTGCGGTTTGTGCCGGCGGAATGCAGGGCTTTTACCGCGGATTAGCCGGATTTCCTGTAAGGGGAGAGACCTGCTGCAGAAGGGCCTGCTGCCAGGACAAAAAACGAGTCAATAGTGGATTCCCTGCCTTGCGGACCGCCGGGCAGGGAATCTTTTGTCATCATATCAGAAAAATGCGGCCGGAACGTGAATCCAGTCTTTCCGGCCGGATCGGGAAAAGCGGGAAGAGCGGGCTGCGGATGGAATGGGTCTGCAGGATAATGGGGGACGGATTTGGGCAGGATGAACAAGGCTGATTGGAAAAAGACCATATATTATCTCAGGCGGAACGGACTTAAGAAGACCTGGTATGCCGCCAGGGAGAGACTGGAGGAGCGCAGGCGCCCTCCCTATGTCTGGATTCCGGAGAACGAGGAGGAACTGGAGAGGCAGCGTTCCCGGGAGCCGGAGGGAGCGGTATTCAGTATTGTGGTGCCGGCATACCGGACAAATGCGGTATATCTAAAGGAAATGACGGAGTCACTGTGCCGTCAGACCTATTCGAAATGGGAACTGATTGTGGCGGACGCCACGGAGGATGACAGTGTGGAGAGAGTGATCCGTTCTGTGGAGGATGACCGCATCCGCTATATCCATCTGGAAAAAAACCAAGGCATTGCGGGCAATTCCAACCAGGCCCTTGGCTATGCAAAGGGGGATTATGTGGGCCTGCTGGACCATGACGATATCCTGACGGACAATGCCCTGTTTGAGATGGCAGCCGCAATCCGGCAAAAGCAGCGGCAGGGAGTGCTTCCCCGAATGCTTTATTCTGACGAGGATAAATGCAACGGGGACGGAACAGACTATTATGAGCCGAATTTTAAGGAAGATTTTAACCTGGACCTGCTGCTGGGAAATAATTATATCTGTCATTTTCTTGTGATGGAACGGGAACTGATTCAGAGACTGGGATTCAGGAAGGAGTACGAAGGCGCCCAGGATTATGACCTGGTGCTGCGGGCCGTATCCGCACTGAAGACAGAAGAGGAAGCCATTGTGCACATTCCCAGGGTGCTGTATCACTGGAGATGCCATACCGGCTCCACGGCAGAAAACCCGGAGAGCAAGCTTTACGCTTACCGGGCGGGACGCCGGGCGGTGGAGGACTTTGCCCGGCGGGAGGGCTGGCAGGCAAAAGTGTCGGATATTTCCCATCTGGGTTTCTATGTGCTGGAATATGAAAAGACGGTTTTTGAGACAAGGCAGGATGTGGGAGCCATAGGAGGAAGGATCGTATGCAGAAAGCGCATTGCAGGGGGCAGACTGACGGAGGAAGGGAAAACCATGTATGAAAACCTTCCGGTCGCCTACAGCGGTTATCTGCACCGGGCGGTTCTCTCCCAGGATGCCGCGGCAGTGGATATCCGGAATATGAGGGTCCGGGAAGAATGCCGGGGGATATTTGAGGAGACGGTGGGGGTAGCATACAGAACCGTGCCCGGAAAAGACATCTTTGACGTTTCCCTGCTGCCCGGGGACTGTGACCGGACGGCCATAAGCCTGAAGCTGGGCCGGGCTTTGCGGGAGGCGGGATACCGGATTCTCTATCTGCCGGACCGAACCCGGGAGCTGAAGATTTCCGAATAACAAAACTTCCGCTGCCGGGGTTTGGAAGCGGGAAAGAAAGCGGCAATGGAAACGGGAATGAAAGCGGAAGCGGGAAAGAAATGAAGGTTATGTGATGAAAAAAGTGACAGTGGTTATCCCTAATTATGAAGGAATCAGATTTGTGGGGGAATGTCTGGAGGCCCTGGTGCACCAGAAAGAGGGGACACCGGAGTACGACATCCTGGTGGTGGACAATGGCTCCCGGGACGGGAGCCGGGAGCTGATACAGGAAGGGTTTCCCGGGATCGGACTGATCTCCTTAAGCTCCAATACCGGTTTCTGCCATGCGGTCAATGTGGGCATACAGGCTGCTGAGACGCCTTATGTGATTCTGCTGAACAATGATACGAGAGTCAGTTCCGGTTTTGTAAAGGCATTGTATGATGCCATTGAGGGGGATGAACGGATTTTTTCCGTCAGCGCCAAGATGCTGATGTGGGATGAGCCGGAGCTGATAGACGACGCGGGGGACCAGTATTGTGTCCTGGGATGGGCATATTCCCGGGGAAAGGGAAAGCGGCACGAGGAATATGACAAACCTGTCAGAATTTTTTCCGCCTGCGGCGGCGCCGCCATTTACCGGAAAAGCGTGTTTGGGGAGATCGGTTTATTTGACGAGGCGCATTTTGCCTATCTGGAAGATCTGGATATCGGGTACCGGGCCCGGATTTGCGGGTATCAGAATTATTATGAGCCAAAGGCTGAAGTGATTCATTATGGCAGCGCTACCAGCGGAGCCCTGTATAATGAATGGAAGACATCCCTCTGCGCCGAAAACAATGTGTATGTAATTGCAAAAAACATGCCCCTTGTGCAGAAAATCTGGAATTTTCCCTTTCTGTTCATAGGATTTCTGATCAAATTTTTGTTTTTCTGCAGGAAAAAAATGGGAATGCTTTACCTGAAAGGCATTGGAAAAGGGCTGAAAAAGTCCTTTGTCCATGGGAAAAAGTACAGGGAAAATTCATTAAAATGGAAACGGTTCAAAAATCATCTGATGATCCAGGGCAGTCTTTATGCCAATACTCTGGGCATTCTTAAGAAATCTTAAGAAACAGCTTCATAAAATCATAAGTTGTTTTTTCTATAATATTATTGTATCGTAAATCGTAGGGTGGCGCTTATGATAAAAGACAATCAGAAAGTTTTTAACCGATTGATGGTAATCCTGGATGCCGCCATTACGGCGGTATCTTTTATGCTGGCCTATTATTTCAAATTTTATCTACTGGAAGACGGGCCGGGAATCGGGGTGCTTTCTGCAGGCGAGTATTTTATGCTTCTGCCCTTTGTGGTTCCGATTTACATGCTGCTCTATTATTCCTGCAGTATGTATGCGCCGAAACGGACAGTGAGGCGGCGGTTTGAGATATTTGGAGTCATCAAGGCCAATACCATAGGAATCATGGCATTGATCATTGTCCTGTACATGATCATAAGGGAGATTAACTTTTCCCGTTCCGTGATGGCTTTTTTCTATCTGTTTAATGTATTTTTTACTTCCTGTTTCCGTCTGGCCCTGAGAAGGGCGCTGAGTACCATTCGGAAAAAGGGTTACAACCTGAAGCATATTCTGCTGGTGGGGTACTCCCGGGCGGCAGAGGAATATATTGACAGACTCAATGACAATCCCCAGTGGGGATATGTGGCCTGCGGCATACTGGACGACCATATTCCGGCGGGAACCATATACAAAGGTGTGAAAGTTCTGGGCAGGCTGGGAAATCTGGAAGTGATTCTTCCGGAAAACAAGCTGGACGAGATTGCCATTTCCCTTTCCCTGAAAGACTACCATTATCTGGAAAGTATTGTATCTGTCTGTGAAAAATCAGGGGTACACACGAAATTCATTCCCGATTACAACAGTCTGATTCCCACCAAGCCTTACACGGAGGACCTGATGGGGCTGCCGGTGATCAATATCAGGTATGTGCCGCTGACAAATACAGGAAATATCATTATCAAGCGGATTATGGACATTGTGGGCGCCGTTTTCGGGATTGTGCTCACATCACCGGTGATGCTGACCGCGGCACTGCTGGTAAAGCTCACCAGCCCTGGGCCGGTGATTTTTAAGCAGGAGAGGGTGGGCCTTCACAATAAATCTTTTTATATGTATAAATTCCGGAGTATGGAGAAGCAGTCTCCCAGGGAGGAGCGGAAGGCGTGGACGGTGCGGAACGATCCCAGGGTCACGCCGGTGGGAAAATTTTTAAGACGCACCAGCCTGGACGAGCTTCCCCAGCTGTTTAATATTTTAAAGGGCGATATGAGCCTTGTGGGTCCCAGGCCGGAACGTCCGCTGTTTGTGGAGAAATTCAGGGAAGAGATTCCCAGATATATGGTAAAGCACCAGGTGAGGCCGGGGCTGACCGGATGGGCACAGGTCAATGGACTCAGGGGCGATACCTCCATAAGGAAGCGGATTGAGTATGATCTGTATTATATAGAAAACTGGACACTGGGGTTTGACCTGAAAATAATCCTAATGACTTTTTTCATGGGATTTATTAATAAAAATGCATATTAAAAAGACCGGCAAAATGCCGGAAAAGAACCAGGATAAGGAGAAAGTATTATGGCAGCAAGGAAAATGACTTCAAGGCAGCGTGCGGCGAGGCAAAAGAGGAAGATTATTCTGTTTGCGGTGGAAATTATCATTATTTTGATCATGGTAGCGGTGTTGTATCTGGTGATGAACAAAACCTCGGAAGGGCCCAAGGTGATGAGTCTGGATCCGGCGAATCTGGCAATTCCCAATGAGGTGATAGAGAAGACGGAAGAGGGCGGCACCATGCACGGTTACATGAATGTGGCGCTGTTCGGACTGGACGCAGAGACCGACAGCCAGCTGTACAAGGGCAGCCGCAGCGACTCTATCATGATAGCCAGCATTAATCTTGACACGGGCGATATCAAGCTGGTCAGCGTGTACCGGGACTCCTACTTAAATATCGGACCCTACAAGGGACAGTCGGAGTATTACTGGAAGTGTAACACGGCCTATGCCACAGGGGGCGCCGAGCAGGCGGTCAGAATGCTGAACATGAATCTGGACATGGACATCAAGGACTTTGTGGCTGTGGGTTATAAGGGACTGAGCAGCGTCATAGATGGCCTGGGCGGGATTTACATTGATGTGTCCAGTGAGGAAGTGACACATTTGAACAATTATCAGATCGGGGTATCGGAAGTGCTGAAATGTGACTATACTCCGGTACGGGAAGCAGGGTACCAGCTTCTGAACGGAACCCAGGCTACCGCTTACTGCCGTATCCGTGCCACCGCGGGAGATGACTTTAAGCGTACCGCACGTCAGAGGGCCGTGCTGAAGGCCATAGAGGAGCAGGCAAAGAAGGCGGATCTTGCCACGCTGACAAAGGTGTTTAACGACTGTATCGGCAATATTTATACCAGCATTGACTCCAAGGATGTTCTGGAACTGCTGGGAAGCATCTCCAAATACAGCATTAAGGAAGAAGCCGGTTTCCCCACGGAGGAACTGCGTACCACGGCCAATATCGGCGCCAAGGGAAGCTGTGTCATTCCCCAGGATCTGGAATCCAATGTGGTGTGGCTGCATCAGTTCCTGTTTGACGACCAGGATTATACTGTGACGGATACCATCCGGGAATGTGACAGAGTCATTGAGTCTGAGACATCTTCTTATATTAAATGATGGAAGGGACAAAAGTATTTCACCCCTTGTCAGCTGAGGGTATCATGAAAGAATTACATGAAAAGGAATGATCACAGGGGGGCTTTCGGGCTCCCTTGTTTGCGCAGGGCCCTGTGCAGGGGAAATGTGCCGCCAGGGGGTCGCGGCGGGCAGGGGAAGGAAACTTTCCTCTCCGGATTCCTGTACCGGGAGGGCGGGAGGAAGATAAGGGATGTGCAGGAGAAAGGGAAGGAATCTTCCCGGCGGGATGCCTGTACCGGGAGGACGGGAGGAAGATAAGGGATGCGCGGGAGAAAGGGAAGGAAACTTCCCGGCGGGATGCCTGACCGGGAGGGCGGGAGGAAGATAAGGGATGCGCGGGAGAAAAGGGAAAGAAACTTCCCGGCCGGCATACAGGCAGGATGGAAAGTGAAAGCACATGCGTCAGGTGAAAAGGCAGAAGAGGTGGAATTTTGAAAATTGATATTATCATTCCCATATATTATCCGGGAAAGGATTTTTTTGCCCTGCTGGACAGGCTGGAGGAGCAGACGGTTCCCGTGCAGAACATTATTTTGATGAACACCGAGAGGGAGGGTTTTGAGAGACTGACAGAAAATATGGATTTCGGGCAAAAATATCCCAATGCAAAGGTATATCATCTTTCCAGACAGGAGTTTGACCATGGGGGCACCCGCCGCAGGGCAGTGGAATATTCTGACGCGGATATTTTTGTGTGCATGACCCAGGATGCGGTTCCCGCGGACGAAAGGCTTTTAGAGGAGCTGGCGGGCGCTCTGGAAGAAGGGGTGGCCACGGCCTATGCCAGACAGCTGCCGGGCCCGGACTCCTCGGAGTTCGAGAAGGCTTCCCGGTATTTCAACTACCCGCC
>OFHP01000792.1_pt1 | contig 17231 bp, 13 predicted proteins | sample 1521651 | NCBI WGS metagenome assembly OFHP01 (sample SAMEA3504105, study PRJEB24116) | mouse gut metagenome | biome: mouse gut; feature: mouse-associated habitat; material: faeces | place: Denmark | collected 2011 | reverse complement strand
AGGACTGCATCTTCTACCCTATCAGTATTCAGACGTTCTCTGGCTATGTGACATGCGATTACTTCCGAATCTATCGTTGTCTGAAAAATAGCTCCTGTATATTCCAGATCATGCCGAAGCTCATTGGCATTGATCAGATTACCGTTGTGCACCAGTCCCAGATTTCCTTTTACATAGTTTAAAATAAGAGGCTGAGCATTTTCTCTTACAGATGCTCCTGCCGTAGAATACCGGACATGTCCCACTCCGATATTGCCCTTCATCTGCTCCAGCGTCTCTTTAGTAAAGACCTCATGCACCAGTCCCATGTCTTTGTGGGTTGAGACTTTCCTCTTTGGTCCCTTTGTGTCACTGACTGTAATACCACAGCTCTCCTGCCCTCTATGCTGTAAGGCAAATAAGCCATAATAGACAGAAGATGCCACATCTTTTCCGCTTAAATCATACATACCAAATACACCGCATTCTTCATGTAGCCCGGCAGAAAGCATTTCACAATCCGATATTTTATTGTTCATTCATCTTCCTCCAACCTAATCCTGAGTACTCTCGGAAACTCACAGCCCTTGAAAATACTGCCGTTCCAAAGTGCTCCATTTTTTCTTTACCTCCATTTTTCAGTGGATTTTTTACATATTTTCTTTATTCTTTCAGAAAATTTTCAAATCCCTATTGACCAACCTGCCAGTTTGTGCGGCCGTCTTAATTGCCAATGGGCAATTAAGACGGCCCTTCGATTAAGGAAACATTCACTTTTAACCACATTCGAAGGAGGACACACTTATGATAAAAAACTGGCAGTCCCATCAGGAATACATCCTTTTCCTGCATGAGACTAAAATTCATCTCGATTCTTCCCAGCGCACCAGGCTTACAGGTGAGTTTGCCGCTGCCAGGGAAAAACTCCGGCTGCTGAATCTTGACCCTGTCATGGAACTTTTAGAGCCATGCTATTCGCCGTTTGGTCGTCCGGCTGTCAACCAGACGCAGATCCTGCGTTCCCTGATTCTTATGCTGCATCAGGGCTTTACAGGCATTACCGCCTGGGTGGAAAAGCTAAACTCCGACTCCCTGCCGGCTCTTTTAATTGGCTGCACCCCGCACTCCCTGCCGCCGCTTGGCTCTTATTATGATTTTATTGACCGCCTCCGGCTCCAGGATAAACAGTTCCAAAAATCCGCCAGAAAAGATCTTTTCCCCGCTGATAAAAACAGAAAGCCTGCCAATAAACCTGGAAAAGGAAAAAAACTTCCTGACCGCCATCCTGACATTACAAAAATTATGGCACAAGAAGCTGTTTCCAGGGATGAATTCCCTTTTTATTACGAAAAGCTTCTCCAGCAGGTATTCTGTGCCTCTGCTGTTACCCCATCCATGCAGCGCGGCCTTATCCATAAAGACGGCATCACGCTTTCCGGTGACGGGACCTGCGTCCATACACATGCCAGCCCTTATGGGCATAAAGTGTGCGGCTGTCCGGACCATGGACAGGCCCGATGCAACTGTCCGCGCCATTATTCTAATCCGGATGCCCATTGGGGCTGGGACAGTGATCTTGGAACTTACTATTTTGGATATACGCTGTATATGCTGTCTTACCATGACGGCCAGCCTGGAATCGACCTTCCTTTACATATCCGCATCCTGGATGCAGGACGTCACGACAGTGTCAGCGGGATTGTTGCACTTAAGGAATTTCGTGACCTGAATCCTGATATTCCCATCCAAAACCTGTGTTTTGATTCCGCCAATGACAACTACCATGCCTATCACCTTTGTAAAACATGGGGCATCCGGCCCTTTATCGACCTAAACACTAACCGCGGCATGCCAAAGTCCATTCCGGATGGAATTATAATCGATAAGGATGGAACGCCCATATGCCAGGCCGGTTACCGGATGGCATACCGGGGTTACTGTTCCGGCCGCAGCCGGTGCAGATGGCGCTGCCCGCCGGCCTGCCACAAAGTGGATGATTGTCCGTGCCGGGATAAATGCTCCAAATCCCCATATGGACGGTGTGTCTATACAAAACCGGAATGGGATGTGCGCCTTTATCCTCCGGCTGCCAGAGGAACACGGGAATATAAAAAAATCTATAAAAACCGCACATCCTGCGAACGGGTAAACAACCGCATCCTGAACGATTACCATCTGCATGCCATGGGCATCCACCGAAGAAAAAGATATACTTTCTTTGCGGTAATTGCCGGCATAAACATCCATGCAGATGCGTGGATGAAAAAACAAAGCAAAGGCTACGCTGACGAAACTGCATCCATACAATTTAACTAAATAGATAATTTGAAAAAGTATTCTATAGCACAAGGGAGAAGTGCGCCCAAAATTAAGAACTACTCTTATAATCAAATTAGTTGTTGTACATATTCCCTGCAGATACTGACCAATGTTCATTTTTGTATAATTTTCAATCCACTATTCAAGAGTTTCCGAGAGTACTCGATTCGGTTTCTCTTGACTTTTGGATAAATGAAAAAAGCCGCTACACGACATCACGAATGGCAGGGGTGATTTCTCCTGCTCGGATTCGCAATGCTATGTAACGGCTTTGGGATTCAAAACCTTGCTGCCATACGCCAGCCGAAAAGGTCAGCATACATTCGGCGGCGGTCAGCCTTGTCCATTGGCTGACATTCCATTCTTCCATCTATGTGCTTATTTAATTTTCAATCTTCCAATTCCCTTACGGGTATTTCAGAATACCATAGCGGCTGCACCCATGTCAAGATTTCGGTCAAACTTTTTAGTATTCCCTGTGGACGGAAATTTTATTCATTTAATTTTAAATTGGATGGGAGAATTTTATCCCCCACCCAATAGCCCGCCAAAAAGCTGCCTTTATTAGCTGGTTATAAAATCTTCCGCAGCTTTTTCCGCAGATGGTCTAGCCTTGCATAGATAGCCCCTGTTGTCAATCCCACAAGCGGGGCAATTTCCTTTGTGGAATAGCCCTGCATTTTCAGCAGGATAATTTGCAGGGTACGCCTGTCCACCGCAAGCAATGCCCGATACAGAGTTTCATCCTCAATCTCGTCCAGTAAATCAGCAACGGTATTCGGCTCTGCCTGCTGTTCAGCGTCCGCCATTCCCTCAAGGTATTCGCCGAAGTCGCTTGTCCAATGGTAAAACCGCCCGTTGGAATTGAAGTCTGCCCTGTCGTCTGTGCGGATTTGCGGGGTGGTGGCTTCATCAACTCCATGCTCCCGCAATATTTTTTCTTTGGCTTCTCTCTAATTTAAATATTTTCTTAAAAATCGGATTAGAGAATGAGAACTTCTGCCAGAAATGCACCTGAAAAATATTTGCTATTCCTTCCTGATAACACATATCGATTGTCAAACCAAAACGCATCTGTGAAGTTCTGCATGAATCAGCTTTCCTTAATAACATTCTTAATTTAAGGCTTGCTAAAAAAGTCTGTCAACTGATCCCTATATTTAAATTCTTCTTCCTCCGCTAATTCCACTTCATAAGTAGAATCTCCGAATACCAATACGCCGCAACTATCCGATGCATAATAAATATCCACTATTTCACCGCCATGCAATGTTGCCTTTAATCTGTAGTCAAAAGGACATCCACCAGAATAGTTCTTTATCTTTTTTACTTTATCTTTTAAAATTGCTTGAAAAATTTCTTTTTTTTCTTCATCAAGAGGAATCCACGAATTATCCATAAACGTTTCTAATTTTTCAATTTTTTCAAGCTTACTTATATCCACACTTTTTAAACCTGCCATTTTCTTTACCAAGTCTAACAGAGATTCCGATTTTGCAGATACATAAATAACGTCCTGATTTTCTTGGTAAATATCAAAATAATGCATACCGTCGCTAAAACTTCTTATGTGCATTCTAATATAATTGCCATGACCATTTACCATAATGTTGTCCGCCTCAAATACACAATCTGCATCCAATGGCAGAGTATCTACATATTCCTTTTCCTTCTGAAATTCTAATTTTTGGATTTCCCCGAAGAAATCTTTAATTTCTTTGGGGGTTCCTTCATATAAAACAACCTCATTATAAAGCGTATCTAAAAGGACTGAAAGTACATTGCATTCCGGTATCTCCATCCGGTTTTCCTCAGTAATTGCAACATATTCCATATTGCGCGCATTTGGAATTCTTATTTTTTTTGAATATGTCCCAAATTCAAAGTAGTTTTCCAGAAATTCCGGTGTATCTCCCACAAGTTGTTTCTGACTGTATTCTTCCTTATCTTCTTTCTCTATGAAATCTTCCTGCGTGTTTCCTTTATCTTCTTTCTCAGGATTCACCATTTCCTGATCTTCCTGCGACAAAGACGGATTACCTTCCTTACATGCATACATAGATACACTCAGGATAAAAAATATCGCCAAAAACAAAACTTTTTTCTGCACTTTCATATCTACCCTCCATAAATACTCTAATCATTGCTTAAACATTCACCAGTCAGACTATTTACCTGATAGGAATTGCCATCTGTTAATTCAAAAATATAGGACGGTTCAAATATCCCATCATCGTCACTATCGCAAAACGCAACATCGACATTTGAAACATCAGGCATTGCAGTTTCCATTGATGTATCTGGTGTTGCCATCCTCAATACTGCACTGCCTTTTACTGCATTCTCTAGCGTTTTTAAGGCATCTTCTAAAGACAACTGTGTTCTTCTTTGAGATGGAACAATGACTTCATATTCGTTGTGATTCACCAAACTTGAAACAACGCCTGTATCGTCTACAATTGCACTATAGAAATCGCCTTTAACTGGAACGCCCTCAAACTAGTAATTATATGTTATGTCATACGCCACCGTTTTTTCAACTTCATTCTGGGGATTTCCATCCAAATCTACCTCTGCTGCTACAATTTCCCTCAATTCTAAATTGCCATTGTCAAAATCTGTGAAATTTACACCTTCAAATGCCTCATTAAGCCATTCAGCGGTTCTATTTTCTGCTTCATCTGCGGTAATTTCCACACTTTGATCCTTAAGCTCTCCATTTAAGGTTGTCGTCCCGCCGTCATCTGATAAGACCGTTACATCCATATCTTCTTTAACGCTAACATCAACATTTGTAGCCTTGATTGCGTAATTTGGTATTGTAATGTCTGTACCATCAGTTTCCTCGCCAAGTTTTAAATTTCCCAATAAATTTCTTGGCTGCGTCACTCCATTTGGTTTTGCAGATGAAAAGCGGAGGATTGTAGTTGATCCAGCTCCAGGACGAGAATATGTATTTCCTGGGAACCCTTCAAATCTGGAATATTGCACATTCCCTTTATGCGTTAAAACCAGATAGTTATTATTTCCGTATTCTTTATTCGCAAGAATCCAGGAACTTTTGACTGACTCTCCTGTTTTGGCATATTTCATAAAATTGTCTACCACTGCGCCATCTTTACTTGCTCCTGCTCCAGGAGCCTTTTCACGATAACCACAAATCACCCTTACTGCTTTATTTCCTATCATGGCATTTGCATATTTCCCACGATTCTTATCGCCCGACAATTGATAACATGCAGCCAAAAAAACAAATTCCAGATTTTTCCCTGACCATTTGAAATTTGCAATATCATGGATATTAAAATCCACGCCGCTTGCAGAACCCCATAACCGACCGGTTGAACTCCCATGACTTGCCCAATATTTTATTGCTTTTGTTTTTCCTTTAAAACTCTTTAGAGAAATCCCTGTTTTCTGTTTTAACGTACTTTTGTAAGAAGGAACCTGTTGCTTTATACCATTAACAAATTTTTTGCAATCAGACGTTCCTTCATAAGTATTGTTTTTAAAAGCCTCTACTGTCTTTCCAGCCGCATATGTCGGAATATTGCCTAATAACGAAAGGCAGATAACCATTGATAAAACACCTAAAAATCTTTTTTCTTTAGTTTCATATTCATTCATACTCCTTAAATTTAATTTTTTTAGTTGATTTTCCCATGAAAATTTATGTTCTTTTACTTACCATTTTTCCTGCTTGCGTCTGTGTATTTTTCATTATCCACTCTTTCGGCTAACAGGCTTGTCTCCTCCTAGCAAAGTAAAGGAAGGGCATCCCCCAGGTTCAGAAGAATGCCCCCTCTAAATCCTATTACCAGCTTTTTAAATTCTTTCTTCAATTCAAATTTCTATCCATATCACTCTTTATAAGAGTTTTTGTCCCATATCTGTTAATGATATAAATACTCTCTGGCTGTGATTTTAATTCAGAACCATTCAGATATAAATGAGAACCTCCTACTAAATCATACTCATATACATATCGCCCACTTCCAATATCAGTATGGGGAAACCTGGAGAAATCGTCCCATGTAATATTTTCTTTTCCTTTTACAGCAATTACAAAATCAACATACATTCTTGATGGTATTGTAATAAAAAGAATTATCATACCTAAAGAAAATGCTGATACTGACACTGCAATAATATGTTTTCTCTTGTTTCTTTTCTCCATATTACTTTCCCGTATACTTAACGATATAATATCCACACCATGTGGAATAATTCAGAGAACCGTAATTCCTATTACATGATTTTGGATCTTTAATTTTTTTATTACTTGCATCCAAATTAGTGGCTTTTCCAAAACCAGGCTTATGTGACCAATAACCATTCTTATTCTGTATATACCAATGATAATCCTTTTTAGGCGCAATGACTAAGGCTACTTTGTACTCATTTTTTCCGGGTTTTTCAGTACGATTTGCCGCTCTAATCGAACGACCACTTCCCAAAAAAGGTCCATCCGCTTTTACCGCAGTAATAATAGAAGTCTTTGTTAATGATTTATATTGTTTCCCTGCCAGACTGCAATTTGCCTTCTGTTCTTTTTAGTACATCCATTGCATAAGCGTAACAATTTGCCCGACGGATATTACCATCTTTGTTCCAGTATTTGGGATTATAGGAAGGCTCATACCCACTGGTTGGAAGTAGAGATGCTGCCCTAGACATTATACCAGTAGAATCTTCTTCCTGTCCAAGGGCATCTACTGTATCTGTCGAACTTGAGCGAATCAGTAATTTGGGGGAAAATTCCAAAGGCTCATAGCTTACCATATCCTTATTTTCATCCGATAATCCCTCATACCACTCAATCCACTCAACTGTTTCTTGTGATAGTATATCTTTTTTAAAACTTCTCCCATCATAAGTTACCATGTCTGTTTCCTTGTGTGCTGCCATTGTTGGCATAACGGATGCACTTACCGCAATAACACCACTTATAACAAACATTCCAATTCTTTTTAATATTTTATTCATGACATCCTCTCTTTCATCTTATTTCTCTACCAGAATCTATGCTTTTTACCTATTTACCACTTTTCCCGCTGCCGTTACTCCAAACCTAAGCATTTTTGCGTAGGCTTTTCCTGTTTTCTTATTGACTGCCCGGCAATTCCCTACTGCATACATTCCCGATTTATAACTTGTTCTTGATGTAACTTGGTAAGTTCCAGGTGCATTATTATAGCACCTCATGCTTGTATCCTTGCAGCGGCTTGTTTTTCCATTATACTCAAATACCCCTCTTAACACCCACTGCACATATGTCGCATTATCCTTTTTTCTGTAAATCCTGAATGTACGGCTATGTTCTACAGTGCTGACTATTGGAGCTGCTTTTTTTGAAACGGAACGTGACTCGTAGTCATTTACTTCAGCTGCAACTTCATTATCTATGTCATAAACTTTAGAAGAAACTAACTTCATTGATTTAGTCTCTTTTAATATCAATGCCATACTGTTATCCTGCATCGCGTTCCTAGTTTCTGCTGACATCTCCTGCTCGCTTTTATCTGCCACATATCCCATCTGTTCTACTGCCACTTCATCTTCTTCCTGCATATATTCTTCTACTGCCACCTCATCTCCTTCCTCCATATATTCTTCTACTGCCACTTCATCTTCTGCGGCACAATCTTCGCTATATTCTCTACCTGAATATTCCCCAGCGGATATATCTGCTGCATATGCAGGCATTGCTGCTGTTCCCATCAAAGCTGCTGTTAATAAAGACAATATAATTTTTCTAAATTTCATTGTTTACCATTCCTTTCTTTTCATGATTTTTACACCTGTAAGGTAAAATATTGTTAGATATTTTACGCGCCGAAGTGCGCATAAGTTACCATGTCACCGCGGAGCAATTCATGGTATACTAATTTTCAATGGCTGATAATGTTTCCTCCCTCCCCTCCTTATAATGCGGTTCGGCACGCGACACCTCGTGCCACCTGCCATCTCGCCAGAAGACATTCCTTATGTGTACCGGCACGCGCCGCTTTGAAAAATTTGCCATCTATATGAATAATCGTATTTTTCTTTTTTAAGTTACGCTTTTTTTCAATTTAATTAAAAATTTCTATAATTGCCCTAAATATAAATCGGCTGTCAATACACATATTTTCTGTATTGACAGCCCTAATTTCATTTTCCTATAACGGATAAACCCACAGCATTCCATTACTTCATTGATATGCTGTTTTTTATTGCAACCCTGAATTTTTGTCCTACCGGCTCCATTTTCCCATTGTCCACTTGGAAAACTTCGCTTAACTGTTCACCGGTAGAATCTGAATCCCCTGTACCTTCTTCCCATTCAAAGGGCAGGGCGTACATTTGGACATCCAGCCATTCATTCCCCATAGACGGCGGCTCACCGTCATTCTGAAACGTATATACCCCATTCTGTATATTTACTAAATAGTAAAGGAAATCTTTTCCATCCATATCCGTAATTTTAAAATAATACTGCTTTTCTTCCAGAGGAAGTTCCCCACATTCAACCTGAATGCTGCCTGCCACGCTGTTTAATGACATTTCTTTGACAACAGCCTCTATATCTCCTGTCTCTATTTTCCGGTTCAGCTCCATACGCAGTGTGTTCTTCTGCAATTCTTCTTCTGATGCTGAAAATGCAAATACAAACGCCTGCCCTTCAAAATCCTCCATATGCCTGTGCAGCACAATTTCCATCTTAATATTTACTTTCCCGGTTATCTGTAAGCTGCTGCCATAATCCCATTCGACAACATAATCGCCGCCTGTTCCTTCAATATCTTCCCTGCTGTATACTTTTGTAGAATCACATTCCTTTTCTTCCCCATTGATTTCGATGCTTTCCCCTGCGCTTATGCCTGCACCGTCATCTGCCCCCTCCACATGGACAGATGCAAGAAGGCTGTTTCCCGTCCAGATGACTTCCTTCAAAGTTATTCCTGTCCCATCCTGTCTCTGGGTTGTATTGATAATATCCGTATAGGGCGTCAGGTCATCTGACAGCCCTAAAATCTCTCCCATCATCGTCGTAAACCTGCTTATGGCTGCATAGACCTGATTATGGAACACCATACAGAAACCAAGCAGCATAATGATGAAAAGACAGGCAACCTTTTTTCCCATGTGGTACATTACATATCTTCTCGTCTGTCCTTTCCAAGGCTGCAGCGCCTGATAAATATATTCTTCATCAATCTTCCCAAAAAGCTCCAAAAATTCAAATCCATCTTCTTTCATAAGCGTCCCTCTTTTTCCAATAATTTTCTTAATTTCTTCTTGTTGCGCAGCAGATTCTGCTTTACCGCCCCCTCCGATACCCGATGCCTTGCCGCAATATTCTTCAATGGTTCCATTCCCCAATACCGCTGGACAAAAATATCCCTGTCCCGTTCTGACAGCCCCGCCAGAAAGCCATTTATAATCCCTATTAATTCTTCTTCCTCAATATGTTCCTCAAAGTTATGGATTACCGCCGCATTTAAATCTTCCACTTCTTCCTTTATTTCCACAATGTGCATATCCATCCGTTTCACTGCATATTTTTTCCTCAATGTATCTATTGCAAACCCACGCGTAATCTTACCTAAAAAAGCAGCCAGCTTTGAAGGCCTCTTGGGCGGGATATGCCTCCATGCCGCAAACCATGTGTCATTCACGCATTCTTCTGAATCCTCCCGGTTTGTGAGGATTTTCCATGCAATGGAATAACAAAAAGAGTTATACTTCTCATCCACTATCCTTATTGCATTTTCATCTCTGTTCCAAAACAAATCAATTATGTAGGCATCATTCATTACTTATTCCCCTTTTATCTATTTCTTTTGTTAAAATAATCGGCCAATCTTTTAAAACCGTTCTTAATTAATATATCGTATTTTAAATACAAAAGTTACGTTTTTACACAAACATTTTTGGATTTCCTGACCGTTATATTTCAATATGTGTTGCACTGGATATGAACCGCAGTCATAAAAGCCGTATTATCACCAAGTCTGCAAAATCAGTGTTTCTTTCCACTATGCCGAAACCAGAGAAAGCAACAGCTATCCCCGGCTCCGGCAAATCATTTCCTAAATCTTTATTATCTAGCAGGCAAACCCATATCCGGGAAATCCTGTGTCGGCACAAACCCATCCGCCTGTGCCAATACGTTCTCCTGCACTTTTGCCACCGCCCTTTCATAAGCAGCCGTCAGCATATTATTTACTTTCTCACGGAACTCCCCGGTAACCGGATAGCAGATGTCCCGGTATACTTCTTTGTTATTCTCACCTATCTGGTTTGTCTTGTAAGAAGGCATGGACACAAACATCCCATTTTTCCCCATAATAAGGCTGATATTGCTGACAGCAAAACATTCGTCCAGATAAATGCGGGCAAGCCCCCGGATACTGCTGTTTTCCTTTTCAAAAGGCGTGACCGCCACCGTAAAAGGCAGCTCCATGTCCTGCCCATCCCCCACAAGGTATTTCTTCTGCCCCGTCTGCTGCAGGTTCTCCAGTGAAAGCAAAATATTTGCCTCCAGCTCCCCATGAAAACTTTTTGTGGTCGGATAGCAGATGTCTTTCTTTTTCTTATCCTGGTTCTTGTAATGCGGCATGGAAATATACAACCGATTATTCCTGTCCGCCAGAATCGCAATATTGCTGACCTTGAAACTGTCCCCGAATACCACTGAGGCATAGCCTTTTACGCTGCTGTTCTGTGCCTGCACTTCTCCTACGGTAATCTCATACTTCATAAAATCCTCCATTTCTGCATGGCCGGCTGTGCCGGCTTTTGCCCTGCTGTAATTTACTGGTTACTTCTGTTCGCTGCCGGCATTCTCCCTTTCATGGAAATAATCCTTAACCGGGACACATTTGCAGGCAAACCTCCTTGTGCCATGCTCTGCACAGGTGAACAGGGTAAGCACTTCCGTATCGCTTTCTGCCGTTACCCATTCCTCATAAGGGTTTACCACCCGCATTTCCTCCACTGTATAACGGTGCGTCAGCCCTGCTTTCGTTGTCAGCTTTACCTCTGCCCCCATCCTGATACTTCCGAGGCCTGTAAAAAAAGTCCCGCGCCTGCTGCCGTTATGCCCGGCAAGGACGCAGTTGCCTTTTCCACATAAAGGCTCAGTGCTTTCCATATGCCCAATCCCCTCATTTAACTGCGCTGTGCCGGTCCCCTCAAATACCGGATACCTGATGTTCAGGTCCGGTATCTCCACAATCCCGGCTGCCTCCTCCGCCAGATGTGGGGAAACCTCCTTTTTATAACTGCCGGTTTTTTCACTCTCCTCATTTCCATCCTCCTCAATCTGATTGATATACCAGCCTGCCCTCTGCTGCTCCTGCATCCGCTGAAAAAAAGGGACAGCCGCTATGGCTATCCCAACCAGGATAAATGTTATTGTTTTTTTACTTATCAACGGTTCCCCTCCCTTTCTTTCCCATACCCATGTGACGGTTCCGCCGCACGGCTGACTTCCGGTTCCTGTTCTTCCTCTTTGGACGCCTGGTTCTCCAAATCCAGCAGGTTATTTAGCTCAAACTGCCTTGCCAGCTTTGCTTTCAGTTCCGCCTCATATTGGAACGGCTTTTCATATTCCAGTTTCGCCTGCTCCATGTCAAGGCGGTATTTTTCCAGCTTTTCCTCAAGAAAGCCAACGGCTGCCTGCATCCCGTTAAAAAGGTTTTCAATCTTTGTCATGCAGCCTACCGGGGAAGTGGACATGTCCGCCCTGTATTCCATCCTCCCCCGCATCACCAGACAATCCTCCCCCATGAAATTCTTTTCCACAAGGACCAAAAAGCCTTTGTACTTTGCCACTTCCGTCTTCGTGCCTGCCTTGCATTTACTGGCGGCAGACAGGAAAGCAGTTCCGCCGTCTACCCTCTCCGTAAACGTAATTCCCCCCACTTTAATGGAAAAATCCGTTTCTGCCATCAGGCATTTGTCCCGCTCCCTGACATCTTCATGGACGCGTTTCAGTTTTTCCTCTGCCTCTGCAATCAGTTTCGGGAACTTTACCATAAAACCGTCCTGCATGGCATAGTGCTGGCTGTCATACGCTGCTTTCAGCATTTTCAGACGCTGCACGTCATTGTCTGTCTGCATTTTTTCTTTTATCATCGGATTCCCGGTAGCCACAGCCTTTATCTCCGCATAGGAGAGGACTGCCTCGTCAATATCCTCACAGGTCCTTGAGATGGATTTCCCTGTCATTACCTGTGAGATAAAACGCTGCTTGTTTTCGACCAGCGCCCAACTGTATGCGTCAAAGGTCCCCTTTGTCACATAGCGGTACACGGCAACCTCATCATTCTCATTGCCCTGCCTCAGACCCCTGCCCTCACGCTGTTCTATGCTTGAGGGTTTCCATGGGCAGTCGCAATGGTGCATTGCCACAAGATACGTCTGCACGTTGACTCCGGTGCCGCATTTGTCCGTAGAGCCAATCAGCACCTTTTTTATACCGGAACGCATTTCACGGAACAGGACATCCCTCTGTGCGTCTGTTTTGGAATCGTGTATAAATGCAATTTCCTCCGCCGGGATGCCCTGTTTTACCAGTTCCGTCTTGATATAATTATACACATCAAAACTTCCTATTTCGTGCCACGGTGTGCTTAACATATCCCGGCTCCATGAACGTTTCGGCGTGCCAATATCCGAAAAAATAAGCTGTGTGCCTATTTTCCCCTCACTTTCCGCCTTACGGTATTCATATAGCACGTTTTCCACCACTTTATTTAACTTGCCATCCACGCTCCCCGGTGCATCCGGGGTTAAAAGCCTTGCGTCTGTGCCTAACAGCCTTGCCTCATGGGTAATTTTAAGAAAATTATCAACTTTCGGATTGACTTTCCCATTACGGATTGCCTCCGCCCGCTGGACAAAAGTTTCCATGACCTGCCTCACATACCAGTCCGGCTCGCTCTCCACGATGATATATTTCCCGCCCCGCAGTTCCGGGGCGTCAAGGTCCAGCATGTCCCTTGTCTGGATGTCCGCTGCCTCCCGGAAAATGTTCATCAGTTCCGGCAGATTGGTAAACTTATTAAACCTCGTCTTGAACCGGAACCCGCTGCCCTCAACAGTCAGTTCCAGTGCCGTTGTCTGCTCCCCGAAGTTAGCCGCCCAGCTGTCAAAATGGTAAATCCCAAGCTGCTCTAATGTGTCTTTCTGTAGAAACTGCTGCATGACGTACATCTCACACATAGTATTGCTGATTGGCGTCCCCGTGGCAAAGACAATCCCCCTCCCGCCGTTTATCTCATTGACATACTGGCACTTGAGGTACATGTCCATTGCCCTCTGGCTGCCGCTGCCGGTTATCCCCGACACGTTCATTTTTGAAAATACGGCGAGATTCTTAAAAATATGCGCTTCGTCCACCATGATGGAGTCAATGCCAAGTTCCTCAAAGGTTATGAGGTCGTCTTTCCTTATCTCGTCCGCCATTTCCTGCAGCTGCTCCTCCAGCCTTTTCTTATGCCCCTCCATCTGCTTGACAGTCCACTGTTCCTGGTTGCGCTCCTTCATTTCCGCAATGGCAAAACTGATGTCGTCTATCTGGCGGTTTAAAAGCATTTCCCTCCTTTCCTTTGACACCGGAATCCGCTCGAACTGCGAATGTGACATGATGATGCAGTCATAGTCCCCGGTGGCAATGCGGGAGATAAACTGCTTTCTCCTGTGTTTCTCAAAGTCCCTCTCTGCAGCCACCAGAATGTTTGCAGAGGGATAAAGGCGCAGGAACTCACTGGCAGTCTGCCCGATCAGCGGCTTTGGCACTACCATGACCGTCTTGTTAGAAAGCCCCAGACGTTTCTGTTCCATGCACGCCGCCATCATCTCAAAAGATTTCCCCGCACCCACACAATGTGCAAGCAGGGTGTTCCCTCCCATCAGAATCCTTGCAATGGCATTCCTCTGGTGCGGCTTTAGCCGGATATCCGGGTTCATGCCGGGAAACTGTAAATGGCTGCCGTCATACTCCCGCAGCCTTACATTGTTAAAAGTCTCATTATAATAACCGACATATTTATTCCTCCGTTCTGGCTCTGCAAATATCCAGTCCCGGAACGCCTCTTTTAACTGGTTCTGTTTTTCCCTTGCCAGCATGGTCTCTTTCTGGTTCGTTTCATAATGGTATTTCCCCCCTCCGTCCTCTATGCGGTCACGGACCGTGACGGTGCGCAGGTTCAGTGTATTCTCAAAAATCGTGTAGGCATCCATCCTTGACGTGCCGTAGGTTTTGGTCGCTGCCACGGAAGTTTTATCCAAAGATTTATTTTCAACAAACCATTCCATCTGGAATTTATTCAGCTGCACCTGTATCCCGGTGGCAGAATAGGCAGAGCGACGCGCCCTCGCACGCTCCGGCGTATGCAGCGTTTCATAAAGGAATTTCTCATAGTCCTCCGGCTCAATCCATGTCGTGCCAATCCTCACGTCTATCTCCCCGGCATCCAGTTCTTTCGGCTGCACCTGCTCCAGCGCCGCCACATTGTCCCCGAACAGTTCCGGATGTTCGCCTGCTGCCGCTTTTGCCACACGCAGCTTGTCCCTGACATTGCCGGACAGGTACTCACCCGCTGTCTCCCACCCCTGGTTTTTATCATGCGGAAAGTATTTCTGCGGATTCAGGAAGATAACGCCTTTCAGCTCCTCAATCAGTTTTTCCCTCTTTAATTCCCCTCCGTCAGCCACAGAAAGGGTAATTTCTTCCTGCATATCTTTCTGCCTTTCCCTGAGTTTTTCTGCATATCCGCTGATGTCCGGCTCATAAATCTGCAGCATATACGGAAGGTTGACTCCGTTGTACTCACATATGGAAAGGTTGAGGGCCTCCACCGCTGTCTCTGCATGGTCCATTTCCCTCCTTGCCCGTATGGTCTGTTTCGTAAACATATCCGCTTTGGTAACAGTGCCATTCTCCGCATCCACCATTTCCAGTGAACATAAAAGAGGGTAATCCTCGTCGTCCCGGAAGGCTCTCGAATTACCCTGTGAAGTGATATAACCGTATTTTTTTGTAAAGCTGTCATATATAGAATTTAATTCCCCCTGTGCTGCCTTCAGTTCCTTCTCACTGCACCCGTTTAACTGGATGTCTATCAGGTGTCTGGTGCATTTCCGCAGTTTATCCATTCCCCTTATGCGTCCAAACACGGTATTTCCCACTTCCTGCCGGTGCATCCGTGAATCTTTCCGGTAATACAGTGCCCCATCCACAAACGTGTAGGTGTAATTCTTTACATCCGGATCAGCCGGTATGCTCTCCTCCGGTTCCCCCTCCTGTAAGATTTCATAATCCGGCATCTGCACCAAAAGGCGGCTTACCGCCTGCTGCAATGCCCCATACAGGTCAAAATCTTCCCTGTCATTGACACATACTGTATATCCCGCATCACTGCCATACCTGCCGGTATCATACTCCATGCGGCCTAACATCATCTCCGGGTGTTCCACGAAATACGAATTGACAGGCACTCCATTTTCCGTCATGCCGAGGTGAACCCAGCCCGGCTCCGCCGATATTTTCCGTTCCCTTTTCTGGAAAAACAAAATATCACTGGTGACTTCCGTCCCTGCCTCTGCCTTGAAAGCGCTGTTCGGCAGCCTGACCGCCCCGGCAAGTTCCGCACGCTGCGCCAGATATTTACGGACACTGCTGTTTTTCTTATCCATTGTCCCTTTCGTGGTAATCACGGCAACAATGCCGCCCGGACGTACTTTGTCTATGGACTTTGCCACAAAGTAGTCGTGGATTTTGAAATTCTCTGCATTGTACTTCCTGTCGTAGACCTTAAAATCCCCGAATGGGACATTCCCCACCACAACGTCAAAAAAGTTGTCCGGGAAGTCTGTTTCCTCAAACCCTTTTATCTGTATATCTGCCCCCGGGTACAGAAGTTTTGCAATCCTGCCGCTGATGCTGTCTTTCTCCACGCCAAAAAGTCTGCTGCCCCATAGCTGCTCCGGCATGGTCCCAAAGAAATGCCCTGTCCCTACAGAGGGCTCCAGCACATTTCCTCCGGCAAAGCCAAACTGCACCAGCGCCTCTCCAACGGCAGCAGCTACCGCAGGCGGTGTGTAGAAAGCAGTCGTGACCGTTGCCCTTGCCTCCCGGTATTCCTCTGGGGTAAGGAGTTCCTTCAACTCCGCATATTCTTTCCGCCAGCTTTCGCTTTTTTCATCAAATGCCTGTGACGTGCCGCCCCACCCGGCATACCTGGCAAGGATTTCCTGCTCCTCCGGCGTGGCGTGCCCGTTTTCTGTCTCTATCTGCTTTAATGTTTTTATGGCATCCACGTTCCACTTATAGCGTGCCTTTTCCCCGCCGGTCTCCTGTTTGTGAATGTCAATGACATAATTATGGGGCTGTGGCAGCATTATATTTTCAGTTTCTGCTGCCGGAACCTGTTCTTTTTCTCTGGTGTCAGCAGACTCCGAAACTGGTTCTTTTTTCTCTTTTCCCTCCGAATCTTCATAAGCGACATGATAGTTATTTATTTTTTGCCGTTGCTCAAAACGCACGGCATCCGGCACTCCCATTTGGTCTGCCTCGTCAGGAATCGCATAGCTGTCAATCCCTGTTTCTTTATAATCAAAAAGAGAAGCCTGTCTGAAAACGGCCTCCCTTTCCGTACCAAATGAATTTAAGTCATCCTGCTCCCTGTCTAATTCTTCCTGCGTTTCTAATGAAACCTGTTTATCAGGTCGTGACGGATAATCTCCTCTGCCTCCATCATCCCCTGTTTCCGGATGCGTAACATCTCCATTGTGGATTCCGGATTCTCCGGCCTGTGGCTTTCCAGATACTTCTCCATGAGACTTTCCAACATCCGGCCTGCCTCCTCCTCCACTTCTTTCAGTTTTCGAGCTGTTGACAAACCTCTTGCCAAAAAGATTTGCATATAAGAAAATATATG
>OFHP01000767.1_pt1 | contig 17704 bp, 12 predicted proteins | sample 1521651 | NCBI WGS metagenome assembly OFHP01 (sample SAMEA3504105, study PRJEB24116) | mouse gut metagenome | biome: mouse gut; feature: mouse-associated habitat; material: faeces | place: Denmark | collected 2011 | reverse complement strand
CCGATGGAGAAAACTGGATTACGCTGGAGGACAAGAGGAATGCGGATACGGATCTGCCCCATGATCTGGTGGTAAAATCCGGCGGCATCCGCGCAAGGTACATCCGGCTTACGGTGACGGAAGTTCCGTACCACGGGGCCGTCTGTATCAGCGGACTGCGTGTATTCGGCAGGGGATGCGGAGAGGCGCCGGGGCAGGCGGCAGATGTATGCGTCCTGCGCCGGGGCGGTATGGATATGGAGGTCAAATGGACGGGGGACGCCCCGGGCTATGAGGTGCTCTGGGGCCACAGTCCTGACAAGCTGTACCACAGCTACAGGGTATTCGGCCGGACGGAAGTGGAGATACGCGCCCTGATGTCAGATGTGGAACGATATTTCGTCCGTGTGGACGCTTTTAATGAAAACGGAATTACCCATGGGAAAGTAACAAGCCATTGACTTTTGGGCCCGGAATCAGTATGATGGAGATACCGCAAAAGGGCGGTAAAATGGCGGCGCAGGAGGATAAGGAAAATGGATGGACAAAAATGGGCGCAGGAGACGGCGGGGAAAATCAAGCATAAAATGCGCATAGTGGCAGAAAGAAACAGACATAAGATTCCCTATACCACGATAGATGGGGTCTTTGACGACTGGTCCGGGGACAGAATCTGCTGGTGGACCAACGGTTTCTGGGGCGGAATCATGTGGCAGCTGTATCATGCCACCGGCGAGGAACTGTATCAGGAGATTGCACTGGAAAGCGAGGACAAACTGGATGCGAATCTGATGAGCGCATCGGGAATGAACCATGACAGCGGTTTCCGCTGGCTTCCCACGGCAGTGGCGGATTACCGGGTTACCGGCAGCAGAAAATCATTTAACCGGGGACTTCTGGCCGCCAATGACATGGCGGGCCGTTTTAATCCCATGGGCCGTTTTATCCGCGCATGGAATGATGATGGGGACGGAAGCAAGGCAGGATGGGCGATTATCGACTGTATGATGAACCTGCCCCTGCTGTACTGGGCTTATGAGCAGATCCATGATCCCAGATTTCTGCAGATTGCCACCATGCACGCAGACACGGCACAGAAATACTTTATCCGTGAAGATGGTTCTGCCAATCATATTGTGTCGTTTGACCCGGTCACGGGAGAATTTCTGGAGACTTTCGGCGGCCAGGGTTATGCGGAGGGCTCTTCCTGGACAAGGGGCCAGGCATGGGCGCTGTACGGATTTGTATTAAGCTATGTACATACAAAGAAGGATAGTTATCTGAATACTGCCAGGAGGGTGGCAAATTATTTTATCGCCAACACGCCGGAGAGCGGCCTGATACCGGTGGACTTCAGACAGCCGGCCGACTGTACCCTGGAGGATTCCACGGCGGCGGCCATCGCGGCCTGCGGTCTGCTGGAAATCGCAGGACAGCTGGAACAGACCGGGGAGCTGGGGAAGACGGAAAGCCGTGTCTATAAAAAGGCGGCGCTGAAGCTTCTGACGGCCCTGGAGGAAAAACGCTGCAACTGGGATGAAAACCATGACAACCTTCTGGAGAAATGTACGGCTGCATTCCATGACGAAGCACATGAATTTTCCATAATATACGGGGACTATTATTTTATTGAGGCGATCTGGAAACTGACCGGGGAAGAACTGTTTATCTGGTAAGGGGCCGCAGGGGCGGCAGTCCGGCCGGAGAGAGGCTCCATGCAGGAAAAGTGCCGTAGTTGTTACGGCAGGGCCATAATGGAAAAAAACGGCGGAAGTCATCCTGTCTTCCGCCGTTTTTCAAAAAGCCCGGTGGGTTCCGGGACGGAATCTGATTGACAAAAAGCGACAAATATGGTACTCTGTTCTCAAAGCAAAGGTTATATTCTTTTCTCATACATATCATACATGGTACATCCTATATCGATCAAAAGTTTAAATCCTTGCTTAGGTGGGCGGCAGGGATGAGACAAAATCACCTGCATACAAAAAATACGGACGGAAAGAAGGTTGACAACAGACAGCCGGTACCAGGACTGCGGAATTGCCCATAATCCCACAGTGGCTGGAGGGCTGACGCATTGAAAGGGCACAGAGCCCGGGGAGAAAAAGATTGAAGCATATCGCATATACGTTCAGGTTCCAGATTATTTTCCTGTTTTTGCTGATCAGTGTTCCGGCGGTAGGTTTATCCCTGGCGGCAAGCCGCGCAAACATGGAAGAGGCAAGGGCGCAGGTGGTGGCGGCGAAGCAGTCCAGTGTCAATATTCTTGTGGGACAGTATGACACCAGTCTGGCCGTGGTGGACAATTACCTTCAGCTGCTGCTGTGCATGGACAACACTTATGCGGCCCTCCGGTGGGGAGAGACGAACACCCGTTACCAGCAGGCCAGGGTCTGGCTGCATGACGAGCTCTCCGGTCTGTTGAATTATTTTCCCCTTGTGTCAGGATTCTATGTCAATATTTTCCACACGGATGACACTTTTATGGCAAAGAGAAAGAATAAGATATCCCTGTTTACCCAGGAACATCTGGAAGAACAGATCCTTCAGAGGGAGCCCTATCTGCAGCCCTGCGTTGTCCAGTGTGAGGAGGGGAAGTATCTGATTTCCGGGTATCGGAATTCTTTTATGGAGATAGGGTTTCTGCTGCGTCTGGACGATCTGCAGGAACGGTTTGAGTCAGGGGGAAATGAGGGAGACCTGCTGGTGCTTTCCCTGGGGGACAAAGGAGAGAAGGTGTTTCTGGGAGAAGGGGATTTTACGGAATCCTCCGGTTACGGCAGACTGGAAAAGGAATTTGACGTGATGCCGGTGGAACTGCAGCTTTTTTTCCCGGAGGATACCATGCGGAACAGGCTTTCTGTGCGGGACAAGGTGCTCCTGTCCATGACGGCACTGCTGGCCGCCTTCATTCCGGTGTTCCTGTTTGCCATCAAAAAATGGTTTCTGGTTCCCATGCGCAAGGTTTCCACTGCCATGCAGGAGATTCTGGATGGCAATATTGACTACAGAATTCAGAAATTTTCCAATACAAGGGAGTTCTGCAATATTGAGCAGGCTTTTAACCATATGCTGGATTACAGCCAGGATCTGAAGATAGAAGCCTATGAGCTGAAGCTGGAGAAGGAAGAGGAGGAACTGATCAATCTGAAGCTGCAGATCAATCCCCATCTGCTGCTGAATTCCCTGAGTGTGATCTATAGTCTCGCGTTCAACCGGAAGACAGAGGAAATCAGGGAGTTTTCCTTTAACTTGTCCAAATATTTCCGGTACGCCCTGCGCAACACATCGGAATTTGTCACGGTGCGCTCCGAAATTGAATTTGTGAAAACCTACACCCAGGTGCAGAAGGTGCGGCACCCGGATGCCTTTTTCGTAATGTTTGATGTGGATGAGGATTTGATGGAAGAGCGTATTCCACCCCTGATGATACAGAATTTCGTGGAAAACAGTACGAAATATGCCTTAAAACCGGAGGGGGAGATCGAAATCTTTGTCATAGTGCGGAGGGAGGAAGACATGCTGCGCATTGCCATATGCGACGACGGAAGAGGGATGGATTCCGGTCTGCTGGAAAAGATTCTGGAGGGGGAGATCATAGAGGACAGCAGGGGACGGCATGTGGGAATCTGGAACTGTGTCAAGAGACTCCGCAGCTTTTACGGGGAGAAGGCGGATTTCAGGATCACTTCCCGGAAGGGAGAGGGGACCCAGGTGTGGATGGAATTTCCCTGCGGCAAGGCAGGGCAGGATGGCTGTGAGCGGCAGAACGTGTATCCGCCCAGGCAGGCCAGGAGTTGAGGCACGGCAGTCCGGGCAGAGAGGTAATCAGTTTCACATTTTTGAGCCGCCCAAAGCGGCATGAGGGATTAGGATGAATTTACTGATAGTGGAGGACGAGAAGGAAATCCTGAACGGGATAATGGCGGGAGTCTGCTGGGAAGCGCTGGGATTTGACGCGGTGTGTCAGGCCACGTCCCTGGAGATGGCGGCAAGACAGTTTGATTTGATGCGGATCGGGATTGTACTCTGTGACATCGAGCTGCCGGATGGATCGGGGCTTGATTTTCTGGAGTGGGTCAAGGAAAAACATCCCCGGACGGTGAGCATGATCATGACATGCCATGAGGAATTTACTTATGCCAAGAGGGCGGTTTCACTGGGGTGCCGGGATTTTATCGTAAAACCCATTATTTATGGACAGCTGGAGGAGAAACTTCTGAACATACGCCAGGAGATTGACGAGACCCGGGAAAATGACCGGTATCAGGCGTTCGGAAGGGAATGGATGAAGCAGATGTCCGGGGAGCAGGAAAATCCGCTTTCCACCGCGAATAAGAAAGAACTGATCGGCCAGGTGAAATCCTATATTACCGCACATCTGAAGGAAGAGCTGCGGGTGGAGCAGATGGCGAAGCTTTTCTGTATTTCGCCGGATTATCTGTCGAAAGTGTTCAAGCGGGAGGAAGGAATCGGCATAGGGGATTATATTCTGGAGGAGAGGATGTTCCTGGCCGGGGAACTGATGAAGGCAGGGCAGGCCTCCGTGTCCAGAATCGCCTATGAATGCGGTTATGACAATTACAGTTATTTCACGAAAGTATTCAAGAAAAAATATGGAATGACTCCCAGGGAATTCATGCAGTCCGGCGAAAAGGGAAGCGAGACATGACAACTGGACGGCAAAGTGCTATTTGTGTTCGGATAATTTCTATTATTCATTGTGGAAAATGTATATAATAAAACCACCGTTAAACAATGCGGTGGTTTTATTATATACATTTTGTTTTTTACGTAAACGGAGGGAAGGGACGAGGATGAAGAAAAAAAAGAAGAGAAACTGGAAGAACGCCCTGCCGATCTACTGCATGATGCTTCCGGGAATCATCTATCTGCTGGTGAACAATTATGCGCCCATGTTCGGACTGGTGATTGCGTTTAAGAAAATCAACTGGAACAAAGGCATTCTGGGAAGCGACTGGGCCGGGTTCAGCAATTTCAAATATTTATTTGCATCTTCCGAAGCATGGAACATGACAAAAAACACGGTTTTGTATAATCTGGTCTTCATAGTGGCAGGTACGGTGGTGTCCATCACCGTGGCAATTCTGCTCAATGAGATCACTTCCAAGTTTTCCAGCAGGCTGTACCAGACGCTGATACTGCTGCCGTACATGATTTCCTGGGTTATCGTAAGCTATCTGGTGTTTGCCTTCCTGAGTGCCGAGACCGGTATGGTGAATCAGGGAATCCTGGCACCGCTGGGAAAGGAAGCCATTGTATGGTACCAGGACAAAAAATACTGGCCGTTTCTCCTGGTTTTTTCTTATCTTTGGAAAAGCGTGGGTTTCTCCATGGTGATTTACCTGGCCAGTATTGTGGGAATCAGCAGGGAATATTACGAGGCGGCCAGAATTGACGGGGCCGGAAAGTGGAAACAGATTACATATATTACGCTGCCCCTTTTGAAATCAACGGTCATTACGCTGGTGATCATGAATATCGGAAGCATTTTCTACTCGGATTTCGGTCTGTTTTACCAGGTTCCCAGAAATTCCGGCGCCCTGTACGACGTGACCCAGACCATAGACACATATGTATACAATGCATTGATGCAGCAGGGCAATATTTCACTGTCCTCCGCGGCAGGTTTCTATCAGTCGGTGGTAGGATTTGTGCTGGTGGTTGCGGCAAATGCCATTGTCCGCAAATACAGCAAAGAGAGTGCGTTATTTTAGGGGGAGGATGAGCATGATAGGAAAAGATGATAAAAGAATACGCGCCATTGCATACATAGTGCTGACGATTTTGAGTTTAATGGCCGTGCTGCCCTTTGTACTGCTGATATCCTCTTCCTTTACGGAGGAAAAAGCGGCGATTGTGTCGGGTTTCCGCTTTATTCCCACAGTGTTCAGCCTGGAGGCATACCAGTACATCATGCAGCAGAGCAATATGATTTTCAGGGCCTACGGTGTCACGATTTTTACCACTCTGGTGGGGACTTCCCTGGGACTGACCATCACTTCCCTGCTGGGATACGGGCTCACCAAGGATATTCCGGGAAAAGGATTTTTTAACTTCTTTGTGGTATTCACCATGCTGTTTAACGGCGGCCTGGTGCCCACTTACCTGATTTACACCAAGTACCTGCACATCAACGACACCATATGGGCACTGATTGTTCCGTCCCTGCTGGTGAACGCGTTCCAGGTGATGCTGGTGAGAAATTATTTTGCCACCAGTATACCGGAGTCCCTGCTGGAGAGCGCAAAACTGGACGGTGCCAGCGAAATGTCCATATTCCGGCTGATCGTGCTGCCGCTTTCCAAACCGATTCTGGCCACGGTAGGCCTGATGATGGCCCTGGCATACTGGAATAACTGGACAAACGGACTTTATTACCTTAACGATCCCGAGCTGTACTCCATTCAGAATGTGCTCAACGCCATAAACAACAATATCGCGGCGCTGACTTCCATGGCGGGCAGCGGGCTGTATATCAATAAATCGGAAATTCCCACGCTGACGGCACGTATGGCCATCGCGGTGCTGGGCGTGCTGCCCATGCTGGTCATCTATCCCTTCTTCCAGCGTTATTTCGTAAAAGGCATTACGCTGGGTGCGGTAAAGGGCTGAGGATGACAAAAACCGATTCCGGGCAGTGTCAGGGGCCCGGGAGGGAAACAAAAAACAGGATAAATAATTTCTGCGGGGAACCTGTCGGCTCCGGTGCGGAGATGGTTTATAAATGTTATGTAAACTGTGGACAAGGTAAAAGAAGGAGGAAACTATGAGAAAAAGATTGTTACCTAAAATACTTGCAGTGGTAATGACAGCCGCATTGCTGGCAGGATGCGGCCAGACCCCCGGCGGCAATGAGGGGTCCGGCAGTTCAGGGTCCGGGTCTTCCGCGGAAGGAAGGCAGGACGAAGGAAACGGTTCCGAAGGAGGAGAGAGCCAGCAGGCTGCTTCGGGGGATGTGGCTACCGTAAGGATGACCTATATTACCAGCGGTGTGGATCCGGACGGACTGGACCGCGTGGAAGCGGCGGCAAGCGCCATGACCAATGAGAAACTTGGCTGTAACCTGGAGCTGGTGTCCGTGGCCCATGCGGATGAAGCTTCCACCTATAATAAGTGGTTTGCCTCAGGGGAGGATGTGGACATTATCTGTACGGTATTCCAGGACTATCTGGCTATGATCAATGCGGGGGGGTTTCAGCCGCTGGATGACCTGATTGCGGAATACGGAAAAGACATGCTGGAGAAGGATAAGGAAAAAGATGATTTTGCAATAACTATCGGTGGGAAAGTTTATACAGACCGGAAAGAAGCCGGGACAGCGCTCATTGCCGCCTGCGCCGGGTTAAAAGCGGTGGATGCGGCCGGACAGGTCGGGGAGTTTCATGGATTTCGGCTGTATTCTGATTTTGATAGTTTCAATCAGATTTACAAGCTAACCATTAAGCGGCAGTGCAGTTATCAGATTGAAATAGGGAAAGACCCGTTAGGAAATATGTACCGTATCAACAATGCTCTTTCCGGAATTGAGAAAAAGCTGACCGAAGCAGAGGTGAATCTGGAGACGGTGCAACAGCAGCTTGCCACGGCAAAGGTGGAAGTAGAAAAGCCGTTTGCAAAAGAGGAGGAACTGACAGAGAAAATGGAACGGCTGTCAGAATTAAATGCTTTGCTGAACATGGATGAAAGTGGGCCGTCAGAAGCATTGGGTATGGAGGAAGATGTCCAGGATGTTGCAGACTGTCCGAGGAAAGCCGTCAACTATGCAGGACGGGTATCGGATGCATCTAAGATTGCAGACGAAGTGCGCAGACCCTCTGTATTAAACAGGCTGAAAGAGGCAAAGGAAAGGATTGCCGCAGGTTATGGGAATCATCCGAAGCCAGAAAAGAAAAAAGAACAGGAACTATAAAATGGGAGCTATGCCGTCAATCAGATGGGATGGCATTTTTTATACCATAATATGAGGGCAGCCGGAGAGATATGTCTCTGTTATGGCTGTCCTTTTCTTGGAGAATGGAGGGAATTTATTATCTATGGGAGGAAAATGGGAAGAACAGATGAAGGAGATTACGGAACGGTTGGAGCGGGGTGTTCAGGAGTTATTCACTTCGGAAAAATATACGGAGTACCTGAAAGCAATGTCGCAGTTCCATCATTACAGTTTTAACAATACGCTGCTGATAGCGATGCAGAAACCGGAAGCGACATTGGTAGCTTCCTATGGCACATGGAATAAGAAGTTTCACCGCCAGGTGAAGCGTGGGGAGAAAGGGATTAAGATTATCGCCCCGATACCGATCCGGCAGAAAGAGGAAACCGAGAAGATTGATCCGGAGACAAATGAGCCGGTTCTTCGCCCGGACGGACAGCCAGAGACAGAGGAAACCTGGCATATCATCCCCCGTTTCCGTGAGGCAACCGTCTTTGATATTTCACAGACTTACGGCGATCCAATCCCAGAATTAGACACGCCGGAACTGATGGGGAGTGTAGAGAATTTTCCTATATTCATGGAAGCAATCAGGAGTGTTTCCCCTGTTCCTATACGGTATGCACAGATTGAGGGGGAATCGAAAGGATATTATAGCAATGTAGAGAAAGAGATTGTGATCCAGGATGGCATGAGTGAGAAACAGACAATGAAAACCGCCGTCCATGAAGTCACCCATGCCATGTGCCATGACCGGGACATCATGGAGGAATTGGGGGAGAAAAAGGACCGCATGACCAAAGAAGTGGAAGCCGAGTCGGTAGCGTTCACAGTCTGTAGTTTTTTCGGATTGGACGTGTCAGACTACTCATTTCCATATATTGCGGGCTGGTGCAGCGGCATGGATATGAAAGAATTGCGTTCCTCAATGGAATTTATCCGAAAAACGGCCGGTTCTTTTATTGACGATATGGTGGAGAATATTCAGAAGCTGCAGAAAGAAAGGGAGGCAGAGCGGGAGCTTACGGAAGATGATCTGGTATTTCAGGTTGCTCTTTTGGGTGAAGATGCAAAGAGATTTTATCTTGTGGATAACGTTGGACGGGTGGATTTTGTAAGGCTGCTACAGACATTTGCAGATCGGAAGGAAACAGATAAAAGTCCGGTGCAGTTCCTGAAAGAGCATGGCGTACATCTGGAACTATGGAAGGATTCTGAAAACCCGGAAAGAAATGAAAATATGCCGGAATTTTATGATGTTCTGTATATGGATACGGATCATATCGTGGATGCGTCTAAGTTTTCTACTTTGATTCAGGTGGAGCAGATTATCAGCCGTGCGGAGTATGGACATACAACGCTTGGCAGGGAAGCACATAATCTGGCTGTCCGTCATGCTTATAAACTGGATGATCTGCAGGAAACAAAAAAGTTGGTTGAGGAATTGATTGAAGCAGCGGAGAATCCGGGAATTAAAAATGTGCAGGAGATTATGGAAGATGCACAGGCAGAGATTGATTTCCTGCCAGACAATGCGATCGGCCTTATGCAGATGCATGAATTTGGTTACAGGAATGATTCGGTACTGCCTCTTACGATGGAACGGGCAGTGGCATTGCACCATGCGGGACTACATATATACAGCCTGCATGAAGATGGTGGTTCTACCCTGATGAATACGGAACTTGATATTTTAGAGGTTGGGGGGATATTTGGCGTTGACGCAAGGGCATGGGACAGTTATCTGGTGATGGAATCTGCGCAAGAAGAGAATAAGGGGAAAGAAGTGCAGGAGGAAAATATTCCGAGGGAGAGTATTTTGCAGGGACAGAATGGAAATAGGCAAAAGTGGAAGGTAAATGAAGAATATCAGGAAGTAGAGATTTTTGAGGTACCGGCATTATTCTCCAACGGGCGGATAGCGGAAAATGATGTACCAGAGGGATTCTATCGTTATGACCTGCGGGGTTCCGGTGACGATCCGGGTGATCCGGTTTCAGTGGAGAACCGTGTCATTGTCAACCATGCAGGGACAATCCTTGCCACGCAGCCGCTCCCAATCCCGGAGAGGGGATTCCTGAACTTAGGCGAGGAATTGAATTTTACAGGCGGAATGTCTACACCAGAGCAATTCCGGCAATATCTTACTGAAATAGATTCTACCGGGCTGGAGGAAAAAATGCAGGATGCAGTGGTCGGCGCCAATGAGGAACTGCTCTATACAGACACGGCAGACCGCTATGCGATTTTTCAGATTGATGAAAATGGGAAAGGCAGGGAGTACCTGTTCTTCAATATGGATTTCATCCAGAAGAAAGGTATGGAAGTAGAGGGCAGTGATTATGAACTGATTTACAGTGGCAGACTTGGACAGCGGGAAGATCTCAATACCATTTATGAGAAATTCAATCTCAACCATCCGGAAGGGTATACCGGGCACTCTCTTTCTGTCAGTGACATTGTGGTTATAAACCGTGGCGGGCAAGTGTCGGCGCATTTTGTAGACAGCTTTAGGTTTACGGAACTGCCGGATTTTGTACGCCAGAGAGAACAGATTATAACGGAAAGGGCGGCTTTGCAAGGACAGGAAATAGAGGTGGCTGGTACTAGAAAAATGTATCAGGAAGTAAAAATATTTGAAATTCCGGCGTTGTTTTCAAAGGAAAGAATACCGGATAATGAAGTCCCGGAAAGATTTGTGCGCTATGAACTGCGGGGTTCCAATTCTGAACCCGGAAACCCGCTGATTGTAGAAGAACATGCAGAATCTGATTTTGCCGGGACGCTCTTGTCTGTTTATGGGCTGCAGATTCCGAAAAGAGGGTATTTAAAAGTTGGGAAAGAATTCAGTTTCGTTGATAGGAAGACAACGATTGAACAATTTATACAATCCCTGATTGAGCTTGACGGCATAGAAACGTTGGATGGGCGCAGGCAGAATGCGGTGATCCGTGCCAATGAGGAACTGTTATATACGGATACGGCTGACCGATACGCTATTTTTCAGATTAATGAAGAGACAAAAGGTCGGGAGTACATCCTTACCAACAGGGATGATATAAAAAAGTATGGTTTTGAGATAGACGGGGAGGATTATTCGTTCATCTATGGAGGCATACCAACGCTGACGGACAGTATGGATTCTATTTGTGACAAAATCACTACGTCCCTTCCGGAAGGATATGAGGGGAATTATCCCGGTGAAGGCAACGTGATCGTCATGAACCGTGGAGGGAAAGTGACCGCATGTTTTATAGATATACATGGATATATGGAACTGCCGGACTTTATCCGTCAGAGGGAACAATTGATAGAAAGGAAATCTAAGCAGGCTTTGGAAGAACAAACGTATCCGCCGCTTTATATGCATACGATTGAATATGCAATGGAGCATGGCAGGGCAGATGACTGTCTGGAATCGAGAAAGCTGAATCTGGACTGTAAAAAAGCGGTGGAGGCCGCAATCCGGGAGAATTTTGACGGGATGTATCTGAAGCAGGAGGCCGCAGAGCCGGTACTGAAAGAATATGGCGCGCAGCGGGTAACGTTTATCCTTGCCAATACAGTGCAGCATTTAGAACATGACGGGAGGTTTTCCAGAGACACAAAGGAATGGGCGAAAGGTTTTTCGATGCCGGAGAATATTAGCCGAGGCATGGACTTAAATGCAGATTATATTGTGGACAGCCATCCGGCAGTGTTGGACGGCTTTATCGGGCTTGCCAGAGACACCATACGGGAGCAGGAGAAGTGGAAGGGAATGGAAATGCGGATTAATATAGGAACCAAAGGCTTTACGGCGGACGGGCATTTTGGCACATGGCATACGGTAGGGATGAAGGTGATCGGCGGGGAAGCGTTTTATCTGATGGAGCATGATGAATATAAAGATTCGGTTGCTGGGATTATCGTAAACCAGAATGGGAAGCTGGTGGCGGAAGATCTGGAAAATGGGTTTGACCAGGGAGCGAAAGAGGCTATTCGCGAATATCTGGAGGAAAAGGGGATGGCTCATGCAATGGAGATGCCGTTTATTGCGCAATACTATGTGATACCGAATGCACACGGAGAGGGGGCAGAAAAGGAATTTCAGTATTTTCCAGATTTCGATACGGCGGTGGATGCCTACCGTAAAATCCCGAACCATAAGGATAAGGAAATCGGGATGGAGAGTGTGGAACAGCCGCCTTCCAGGATGTCATTGATTGTATGCCAGAACGGGATCGAAACACTGACCAATATAGAATTTTGTTCCTTGAGTGGGAAATGGGTGCTTGACGAAACGATGGAAGCGTCAAGGAAAGCAGGAGATTATCTTGATAATTGCGACACGGGACTTGCTTATCAGACAAGCAAAGGATATTTCTCTATCCAGACCGTTTCGGATGGATATGATTATACGTTTTACAACAAGGATTTCCGGGAGATAGACGGCGGCGTGTATGACGATCAGGATATATCTATTAAAGATGCAATGCATACGATTCTCGAAGAGGAAGGAATTTCGCTCGTATACTGTGAGGTCATGGATTATGAAGAACTGCAGGAGAGGGCAGATGCCGTGGCGCAGGAAGAATTGCAGAAAGCCTGGAAAGATTTACAGGAGACACAAGAAGAAAAGCGGCAGGTACAGGAAAAAGAACCAGAAAGGATACCACGAATATCTGACCGGACAGAGCCGGAGACTGCGCTGAATGGACGAAGCCATGCGGACATAGAAGAAACCGTACTCTGCTATGCACAGGCACAGATTGACGGGATGGGACTGTCAGAGGAAGTAAAACTGCTTGGCGCAAGGGTATATGGGAGCCGATGCCGGGAAGGGTTATATCAGGAAGGGTCTGATATAGATGTCGTTGTATCTTACAGCGGTGATTTCAGAGAGGATGCCTTTTTCAATGTACTCCATGAGGACGGATTGACGATTGCGGGAATTCCGGTTGACATCAATCCAATCTCAGTGGAAAAGACAGGAACTTTGGAAGAATACCTAGAGGGTGCAGACAAATATCTGGACGAGAAACAAAAAAATATGGAGGCCGTCCATGAAACGGTGGAGTCAGAGCCGAAAGCAGCGATTACATTTTATGTTGCGGAATGTTCAGAGTTTCCCGTTTTGGGTGAATACCATGAGCGGCTGGAAACACTGCAGGAAGCAATGGAACTATATGATAAGATCCCGGCAGGGCGGATGAACGGTATAAAAGAAGTCGGATTTCATCTTGAGGACGGCAGTATTTATAACGGGATGCCGCACTCTTTGATGGCGGCAGGGGAGGTTCAGAAAGAATTTATCAATGAGATTCCCCATTACAAAGACAGTGCTTTAGTGCAAAAAGCGATTGCGGATATGGAGACGATTCTTTCCGAACGGGCAGAACAGGACATGCAAGAGCCAGAAATAAAGGTGTCAGAGCCGGAAAAAACGGCTGAAAATGCCCCGAAAGCGGATAAGGATATATCCAGTGTCAGCAAAAAGCAATCTGTTTTAAATGCCCTCCGGGAGCGGCAGGCAAAGCTGAAAGCACAGGAGAAACAGGGGCAGAAATTACAGACACGCAAGAAAGGAGAACAGGAATTATGATACGGTTTGAGGAAAATGAGTATATTCTAATAGCAATGTTCCAGAAGGAAAGCAGACAGGCAACCATAGATGAGATACATAGCGTAATTCCCTATATCGGCAGAGATGAAGAAATGCTTGTTTTAATTAACAGTACACTGGAAAAGTTGAATTTCCTTTCCGATAAAGCATTTTCAAGTTTAGATTTGGAAGCATATAAACAGGAACCAGTGGAGGATGAAGCATGGACATAAACCAGTTTGCAGTCTATCAGCTAAAAAATGTACCGGAGAACCGGGAAATAAGGTTTCGTCCATATCATGTGCTGCAGGAGAAGAAAGTCCAGGTGCGAAGTAAAGATTACGAACAGGCATATTTAGGGAGGATGAAGTCCAGCGATACGCCGGAAGATATTCGTAATCGGTTTGAGAAACAACTGCCCCGGACGTTCAAAGGGCACTCCATTAGCGTCAGTGATGTGTTGGTGCTGAACAAAGAAGGTGTTGTGACTTCTTATTATGTGGAAAAAGCGGGTTTTACGGTGATTGCGGGCTTTATCCGGAATGGGTCATCGGGAGCGCTTGTGTCTTTTGACACTACGGGGTTCCATATCGAGGGGAAAGAAGGGAGTTGGCTTGCCTTCGACAGCATTATCATTGATGGGAGACAGTTTTTCCTGATGGAGCATGAAACATATGGAAGGGATGTCACATGGACAGTGGTGGATGAAGAGGGGAAACTGATTGTAGATAATGTCCGGGATGGCTTTAACCAGAGTGTTCTGCAGCAGATCAGGGACTATCTCAATCCTCCGCAAACGGTTATAGAATCAGAAAGGTATCAACCGTCTCTTGAGAACTGGCAGAAATATATGGAGAACGGGGAGTATCTGCGAAGTTCTGAAATAGATGAAGAACAGAACTATAATATGATTGACGGCAGGCGGAACAATATGCCGGTGAAGGGCAAAAAAGGCAGGCCATCCGTACTTGCGAAGCTGCGACGGAAACAGGCAGAGATTGCCAGGCGGAGCGGAAAGCCTGCGCCGCAGATGGCAGTAACGGAGGATATGGAGCGTAGACGGAAATAAGAAAAAGGAGAAGTGTCTGGCCATTGGATGCCGGATGCTTCTTTTTTTATCTTTTTATTTCCATGAAATTTGTTAGATTGTTACGGTTAGATTGTTACAGTGCATTTTGTTCTTGCGCTCTGTTGCCGGGTATGCTATATTATAAATAGAAAAAGGGAAAGCCATAGAAACGGCTCCACCCCTCTAGCAAAAACAAACTTAACCTCTTATGAGGTCAGCCGTCAACTATTGGGAGTAGTTGGCGGCTATTTCTTTTTTCCCTTGTAAATCTGATAAATCAAATTAGCAAGGGCAACAATGAGTATTCCAATCTGGATTAAATCCTGATATGTAACGTACATTGCATCGCCCTCCTTTCTTTCGTCTGGAGGGCTGCTTGAACCCTCCGCAAAAAACAAGGGGGTAAAGCCGCCTTTGGCTCTATGGTTTCCCATGAATGGAGTATAGCATACATTTCCCCGTAAGTCGATTATAATATGCTGTTTTCGAATGTATTTCTTGTATTATGGCTCTCTGTTTTTTATCTTGATGCCGGAGAGACTGTCAGCATGGCAGATTTTCTGTATTTGGGATATTTAAGAAATATCAGCGTTTTTTTGTTTTTCGGTCTGCCTGCTATGCGGTTTCCCTAAAATCATATCAACGTTGGCGCAGACGGTATTCAATTCTTTTTTGTAGTCCCGGTAGTAGTGATAGTTTTCCTGCGCTTGTTTTTTCTGTTGTAATAGCTGTTCTTTTTCTGATTTCAGCAATTTCATGGAGGGTAACCGTTCGCCTGCAGAATGTTCTTTCAGAAATTTCCGTGCGGTTTCATAGAGGGCAATTTCTGCAGAGTGTTCTTTTCGGAACTGCCTTTTATTTTTCGATTTGCAAAACTGCTGGTAGACAGATTTATGGGCAAGGTACTGTCCGATGTAATGGATCTGCTCATTCGTTGCCCGCAGTTTATCTTCAATGGATTTTAATTCTTTTCTGGAACGGGAAGCCTGGTTTTTAATCTCTGAAAAAGAATCTTCCAGGGAATCCCTTGTATCATAACTATGCTCCTGTATGTAAGCGACAGTCTTCGCCATTTCCTTTAGATTGGAAAGTTTTACTTTGTTGGCGTAGACGGCGTTTTGCTGCGCCTTCACACAATCCTGCAGATTTACTACAAGCCGTAGATTCGATTTCATAAATAAGATAGATATAAATTCTTCCTGCGGTGGTTCGGACTGTGGAATTATAGATGTCTTTGCTTGTGTATCGTGTTTCTCCGCAACAATCTTTTGCTCTTTATTTTCTTTCTTTTTCGCATTTTCGTCAAACAGCTTCAAAAGATAATCTTCTTCATAATGTGTGCCGAGCATTCTTCCGGTGATATACTTGCTGCGTTCCGGATGAAGATAGCTGAACCTTCCACGGCTTGTTTTGAATGTAATGTTGTATTTTTTCATAAGCAGTCCTTGAAATTCTTCCTGACTGCAGGAAACAGCAGCAGTGTCTTCGATTGCAGAACGTAGAAATTCTTTCTGCGTCTGAAATACCGTTTTGCGTGGGGTAAGGCCATCTGCCAGAATCTGGCTGTTGCGTTCATCCAGTTTCCTTTGTCCGTTTCGTTTTGCATGGTATTCCCGGTCGGTGATTTTCTTTTCCCCAGGGGTAAGCAAGTCTATTTGGTGCAGATGTTCCCGGTGGCATATATCTATAAGGGACTGCTTTAAGTGGATTAGGTAGTCTTTAGATACATGGTGCTTGTACCTGGCACGGGAATCACATGCCCGCTCCATAAAGTCCTGCCGCTCTACATCATATTTCCGCAGGCTGTTGATTACGATATGTACATGGATGTTACCGCTCTCGTTGTGTCCATCCATGTGTGTGCAGACTAAAGCCTGATGGCCAGGGAAATTTTTGCGGGCATACTCTAAGCCGATCTGCTGTGCCCGTTCCCCGATCAAGCCATTCTCTGTTGCATCTTTCGGGTCGAAGCTGATGATATAGTGATGGGATTTGATTTCATCATAGGATTCATTTTTGTGATAAAGGGCATTCAATTCCCGGCACTCCATGTCGTACGTAAACGGGTCACAGTTCAGCCCGTCCATATAATATTCTTTACGGGGGATCAATTCGCCGTTTTCATCAAGGATTGGTTTGTTGGTAAGTTCATCGTACTGGAACATGAGGTAACGCTGCGCTTCCCCATAATCGGCATTTTTACTCGCTATGTGTTTCAGTATCGCCATGAAGAATGCCTCCTGCAGCCGTGTGGAAATCTCCCGCCATCTTTAGGACTTCATATTTCATTTCGTAGATTCTTGCTATGCTCTGGTTAATCGCCTTGCGCATTTCCTGTGAATGAATACCGCCGCTGTTAAAATGCCTTGCAATCTGGTTCAGGTTGCTGCCGATTTTTCCAAACTCTGCAATCAATTTTTTCAGTTCTGGAAGGTCTGCTACGATTTCATATTTTGCGGTTACTTTCTGTTTCATAACCTGCTTGCGGACATACTCTGCCAGCGGGAGATGTGCGGATTCTGCGCTTTCCGAAACGATTTCATATTCTGTGTCAGTGAGACGGAGCATAATCTGGTGTTTGTGCCGTAATGCGTTCTCTTTCTTTGGTCTTGCCATTTCATAATTCCTTTCGCTTAAATAGGATTCATCAAGATAACATCCCTGTTTATAGAGTTCCTATAATATAAGCCGATTGGAGAGTTACGGTGGGAAATAACAAAGCATTATTTATAGAAATATTTTTTCGTGATGGGTACAATCACGTTGCGACTATTTTTAATAGGAGCCAATCTGCATATTTAAAAAAAATATGCAGAACCGAGGGCATGGGGAGCGGAATCACCATCAAGTTTGCCGGTTACTCGAAATCCACGAAGTAGGTTTCGAGTAACTCAGGCGAATCTTGCTCTTTATTTGAGATCTCAAATAAAAAGCATTATGCGAGAATTACTATTATTAAAGAAATATTATAAAAATTTAGTTTTTAAGTGGCTTTTACAAAAAACTTCTCGGATAATGATATACTCCCTTTCCAAATCACCAGCACACGCGCATAAGAAATCTACCAGAGAGACTCAAACCATTATGAACACGGATATGTAGAAAGTAATCAAGTGAA
>OFHP01000759.1_pt1 | contig 17899 bp, 16 predicted proteins | sample 1521651 | NCBI WGS metagenome assembly OFHP01 (sample SAMEA3504105, study PRJEB24116) | mouse gut metagenome | biome: mouse gut; feature: mouse-associated habitat; material: faeces | place: Denmark | collected 2011 | reverse complement strand
CAGACGCATATCACCCCCCATAAACCCCGCAGCGCCTAGGGAACCGCCCTTTATCAGGAAACCGGCGACATCCGCCTTGTTGCAAATCTCCTGGGTCATGAGGACATTAATACCACCGCAAAGAATTATGCCGCCATTGAAGAGGCTCACAAGCAGATTGCGGCCAAAGCCGATATATATGGAAACAATAGGCAGCGACGGCTCTGGTCAAATATATTTTAGGAGCAAGGGGACATGGGAAGGATACAGCGTACACTCACCCATGAAACCGGAGATTTTTGCCAGGCAGAATTATGGGATAACCAAAATAGAGCGCAACATGGTACTGTAAGCCGGGAACCCGCTCATATTAGAGGTACTGCAAAGGAATGGATTTCTTGCTATGGACGGATTTTTATGGTAGAATCATGAATAGACAAAGAAAGGCTTTACGTCAAATTAATATTTTATTTGGGGAAAGGAGGGAACCATAAATGGAGCCGCAATATAAAAGCAGTGCGGTCAACACTCCATATGATGACGTGTTCCGGACAATGCTGAATGATTGCAGCAGCCTGATTATACCTGTCATCAATGAAGTGTTTTCAGAACAGTATACCGGTGAAGAAGAGGTGATTCTTTCCCCTGAGACACATTATATCAACCAGCAGGATGGGGACGAAGTCAAGAGGATAACGGACGGGAGCTTTATCATTAGGGGAAAAGAGGAGAAGCGGTTTCTCTGTGAATGCCAGAGTACCCCGGACAGCAGCATGCTGGTCAGGATTTTTGAATATTCAACGCAGATAGCGCTGGATTAGGGAGAGATTGTTGGGAATGTCCTCAAAGTGGAGATACCCCGTTCCGCTGTCTTATTCTTGCGGAGCAATCGCTCAACGCCGGACAATATGGTGATTGAGATGAAGACGCCCGGAGGGACAGTTTGCTTTGATGTTATGGTATTAAAGGCACAGAGGTATTCCATAGATGACATTTTTGACAAGGGATTACTGTTTTTGATTCCGTTCTATATCTTTTCACATGAAAGCAGGTTTGCGGAATATAATGCAGATGAAGCGAAATTGGAGACCCTTAAAAACGAGTACGGGGATATTGTGGATCGTCTCGATGCCTTGCAAAGGAAAGGACAGCTCAGCGCATATACGAGAAAAGCCATATTGGAAATGGCAGGGAAGGTTGTAGAGAATATTGCCAGGAAGTTTGAGAATGTCAGGGAAGGAGTGAAGTCTGTTATGGGTGGCAGAGTGCTGGAATATGAGGCCAAGACAATTTTGAGGCAAGGGATAGAAGAAGGCATAAAAGAAGGAAAAATGGAGCAGGCGAGGGAAACCGCTTTTGCGCTTCGTGCTATGGGATTAAAAAAGGATGCCATAGAAAAAGCGGTAAACGTCAATGCAGCTCAGCTGGAAGAATGGTTTTTAGAAAAGCCCGCTGAAGCATGAGGGCATGATATGGATCCTCCAGACGGACAATCGTGGGGGAACCGGCTTGACGGAGTTCTGTGAGGCCGCGCGATATGCGCCTTGGAGATTCCGAGAGGATATGGAATTGTCTACAAATAACTGCTGCGTGTTGAAAGCTGTTCTTCTTGTGTTTCAAGGCTTTTTCCTACAGAAATTGCAGCAGTCATTTTCCGACAGTTCCTATAGCTATACTGGGAGAAGACATCCATGACAAACGGAAAGATAAACCGCAGCGTGAAGCTGGCGGGAATGGGAAATGCCCTGGCGTGCCTTGCTGAAATTTACGAGCCCTGACGCATTTTCTCAATGCAATCGAATTGCTGCTGAATAAACTCTCCCATTTGCAGTACAGGGACAAACAAAATCTGTTTTTTATTGACCAAACCTATGCTTAAGCCATGACGGCAAAATCCAGGTGTATCGTATAAATTTTCATCGAACATGGTCATTCTTCCAAATTCCGATTTTTCACTGGCATGTTCACCTGATTTGCTGCTCGCAGAACATATTACATCACATGAACATCCAAAAATATGGGATTCATCGTGTTTGCATCCGTAAATAAAAACTCCATCTGCAAAGTCAGGTCATTTAATTCACCATCCGTAGTCAAATCATAATCAGCAGAAAATCCCCTGCCATCCCTATATAAAATGCAAGAAAGCTGATGATACTCATACTGCGGATGAAAATCACAGGGAACACCAAATTTATCCATATAGGGCAGTTCATTCAGTTCCAGAAAACCATCCACCGCTTCCTGTAAATCCTCAACTGACCATGTTGACATTTCTTCCGTATTAGGGTCAACTGGCCATGATGCCATCTCGACAATCTCAAAGACTTCACTGCACTTTCTTTCTGCAAGCAAATCCACTACTTTCTTCACAGTCGGCTCGGCAAGATGGGGCAATTCCCCTTTTTCCAATTCTTTGATATCCTTTAAGGTGTACTTTCTCTCATTCAGCATATTTACTATTTTATCTATCGTTTCTTCCATACACTTCATCCTCCTAAATTCCGATTGAACAAAATCGCTGCGCGATGGCTGGCCAAGGCTATGGCGCAGCTTTTCTTTTCCTAAAAACAGTGGACAGGAACGTCCCAAGATAGTATTGTTTAAGTGCGACCAAAACATACTTCGAATACGGGCATATCCCTGACCACTGCTTATGATAAGAATAACACCCTCCTGCTGTATTGGCAAGCACTTTTATTTTGCAAATGCCTCTCCATAAAAAGATATTCCGTAACTGCTGACTGTCTGATTTTATGGAGGAACCGATATGAACGAAAAATATATGCTGCCTCTCGAAGAAGAAGCAAAAATCAGGAACCTTAAGAACCGTTCTGTTCTCTGTTATAGAAACTATGCATCCTATTTTCTGAACTATATGAACTATGTGGGCGAAGACCCGCAGGAGCTTTCCTGCCAGGATGTCCGAGACTTCCTTCTTGCAAAGAAGGAAGAAGGACTCAAGGCCACCACACTCAACCTTTACAATTCAGCCATCCGTTTCTTTTACAGGAACGTCCTGCATATCCTCTGGGCTGATGTCAGGACGCCCCGCATGTGTGTATCGACCATAAGCTCCACACCGTCCTGTCCAGGCAGCCCGGCTGAACTAAACCCCATAATCTGCAGCAACCAGAAGCTCTTGTATGATGCGCTCTATCATGCTGCTTCCGGCACTCTTGACGAGTTTTGTGCAGACCCCAAATACCTGGGTGCAAAGATTGGTTACCTCTGCATCCTCCATGCCCGGGAGTCTGAAATAAACTTCCACCCCCATATCCATGCCATCGTGCTGGGCGGAGGGCTTGATGCGCAGAACCACTGGAAAGGGAAAAGGGACGGTTTTTTCCTCCCCGTCCATGTTGTGTCCCGGAAGCTCCGCGGCAAGTACATGGCGGAATTGAAGAGGCTCATCACCCTGTGCCGGAACCTGCTGGGCTGCAGGGCCTACCTTTCACAACTGAAAGACAAGACCGGGCCTGAAATCATAAAGCAGCTCTGGGGCGTGGATATCTGTAAGTGCAGGCACTGCGGGGGACGTATCGTATCACACCATAAATCCATTCCGCTGCGGAACTGATTCGTCGGGCATCATATGGCTTCGAAGGCTTCCTTCTGGGAGGCTTGTTTGCCATGCAGAAAAATGGAAGCCATGCCATATGTTTGCGATATTTCTGAGAAAGCCAGATTTATACAGATGATTTTGCCTTTATACACTACCTGCCTCCCTGCTCTTTTATGCCATTACCGTATTTGGAGCATGGCTTTTACAGCCCTGCATATATTTGCAGCACTTTCCGAAGTTCAGGGCACCAATTTTACATCCAAAGAACACTCTGCTCCAGATCAGTCCGCGCACCGGCATATGGTCAACACGGTATTTCTGCTGTTCGGCACGCCGTTTTGTGTTTGTTGTCACCAGCTCCACGTTCTTTCCTGCTGCCAGCCCTTCATTGGTTTTTCCTGAGTACGCACCGTCAGCTACGACAGTTGCCTGCTCCTGGTGCGCCTCTTCCTTTTCCAGATAGTCTTTCATGAACTGGCTGTCACTGTAGGTATTCTTCTCAACCTGATATGCCGCACCATACAGCACATTGTACAGGCTCTACAGGTTCTTCTACGCGGACTCGTCCTCGTAGAACAGATCCACGAAGAGGCAGTGTGAATGGTTTATAATTCTATTTTTAATATAATTTCGTCAACATTATCCGAAATCCGCAAAAAAGCCCCGCCCCCTGCCAAAACAGCGTGACAGAGAGCGGAGCTCCTATAAAATACGATTCCTCGATTTACCAGCCATACTGCTGAGCATACTGAGCAATAGCTTCCACAGCGTCATTGTATCCGCTGTCGATAGCGCGCTGCTTCATATCAGCGAACATATCGGCCACAGGCTCCGTACCCGTGATGATCTGCCAGTACTCTGAACCGAATGCGAAGGAAGTGATATCGGTCACTACCGTGTCATCAATCAGCATGGGGCCAATCTCCGGCCATACAGGATCCTGGTTACGGATAGCACATGCCTCTGCATTCAGGGCCTTGGTCTCATCATTGTACTCATCGAAATACTCCACATTCTCATAAGCGGCAAGTTCGAATCCCCAGCTGGGCCAATGTGTCACTGTAGAGCAGGGATATTTCACTGACATTGCAGTGGAGTTGCCATTCTCATCGCGAATCAGCTTGATATTGCCGTCAGCATCGCGCTCCCAGTCCTCGCCCTCGAAGCCCATACGCATATACTTGCCTTCATCAGACAGCAAGTACTCATAGAAATTCAGGAAACGATCCATTTCCTCCTCGGTAATGTCTTCGGAGAACATGGTAGCCACCATACAGCTCGTATAGCCATCCATGCGGGGAGTGTCGCCATCCTTAAGTGCTAATGCCGGAATCAGTCCCAGACGGTCAAAAGGATTGATACCCTCGTTGGCAGCACCATAATACTTGACAGCCACGCCGTTGATCCAGTCAGCGCCGGCATTGCGCAGACACATTCCGGCCCTGTTGGAAGAAAATGTCTTCAGACCGTCTTCCCACTTGATGCCGCCGAAATCAGGATCAATGGAGCCGTCCTCATACATCTTGCGCAGCCACTCCAGGATTTCGATATTGCTGTCATCCATAGCGCCAAAGAACCAGTTGCCGTCCGCATCCCTGTTCCAGTAACGGTTGGAGATTCCCGTGCTGGAGAAGAAATAGCGCAGAGTGCCCATGCCATCGCCTGTCAGGCCAAAGGTATCGTCCACACCATTGCCGTCAGGATCATCATGGGTAAACGCATGCGCCACATTGTAGAACTCTTCCCAGGTAGTCGGAACCTCCAGATTCAGCTTCTCCAGCCAGTCAGTGCGGATGAAAATGCCCTTGCGCTCTGCCTTGTAGATATTGGGGTCCGCCGAGTCGGGCTTGGGAAGGAAATAATACCCGTCATACATTCCGCGGACAGTCTGCGACACCGCATCGTTTTCCAGCAAAGCCTTGGTCAGAGGATACTTTTCCAGCAGGCTTTCAGGAATCTCCGCTACGAATTCCTCCGGGATAAACTGCGTGATCTCCTCCGGATAATAGAGGATATCCGCCGCGAATACCTTGGGCAGCGCACCATCGGTTGCCGCCAGCTGTAGGACAGAGAAGTCATTATTATAATAGTTGGTCTCGCTCTGCTGGAAGGCAATCCCGAAATTCTCTTCAATGTACTTCGCCATCTTGTCAGAGGTAGGATCCCATGAGAAAGGGTCTCCATCGCTGTCCGCGACTATCGTGATCACATCCTCAAAGCCCCCTTTCTGTGCCGATTCTTCAGCGTCTTCGCCTTCGTCCTCTGCAGACTGGGACTCTTCCCCGCCATCATCTGCCGGGGTGCTCTCCTGGCTCTCTTCCTCGGAAGCAGAGCCATCCGCACTGTTTGACGCAGGTTCATCATTGTTGCCGCAGGCTGCCATGCCGAGCACCATGCTCATGGCCAGTAACGTAGAAATAAGTTTTCTTTTCATAAGTCCTCCTTTAAAATATGTATTTATCATTCAAGCCATTCAGCCGAACAATCTTATACTGCATAACGCTGAATACTGCCTAATGTAATCATGCGATTGAACCAGTCAGCGTTATGCAGTCTGGTTTCACGGCAAGTGAAATCGTTAGGCAGTATAAATCATCCCTTCACCGCCCCCAGGGTAACGCCCTTTTCAAAGTATTTCTGAATGAAAGGATAAATCACCAACAGCGGCAGTGTAGATGCGATGGCACAGGCCATCTTTACGCCCGTCTCATTCAGATAGAGCCTTTTGCCCGCTGCATCGCGCAGCCCTTCCATATTCTGCATATCCGCAGGCTTTGCGGAGCGAACCACGTAGTTGCGGATAATCAGCTGCAGAGGATAGAGCTTCTCATTCCTCATATACAGCTGTGCCGAGAACCAGCTGTTCCACAGACCGACCGCCACGAACATGGCGATGGTGGCCAGCGCCGGGATGGAGAGCGGATAGATAATCTTGAACAGGATGACAAAATCATTGGCTCCGTCTATCTTGGCCGACTCTTCCAGGGAAACCGGCAGCTGCTTAAAAAAGGATCTGATTACGATAAAGTTGAACACGCTCACCGACCCGGGCAGAATCAGCGCCAACAGGTTATTGGACAGATTCAGCGTCTTCGTGATATTATAATAGGAAGGAATCAGGCCCCCGGAGAAGAACATGGTTATCAGCAGATAAATCATGAAAAACTTGTATCCCCGTATGGTGCTTTTGGAAAGCCCATATGCCAACATAGATGTAACCAATGTAGACAGAAAGGTACCCGATATTGTAATGATTAAGGTAATGCCATAGGATCGGGGAAACAGCGGCGTGGAAAAAATATACTTATACGCTTCCAGAGTCGGCGCTTCAGGAAACAGGATAAAGGGCTTGCTCATGAATTCCCCATTGCTGGTGAGGGAAATCACAATAATATTCCAGAACGGAAACAGCATAATCAGGGCTATTATAACGAAAAACGCTACATTGCAGACATCAAAAATTCTGGAGCCCAGAGAATGCTTCACTTTGGTTTTCGGTTTTGCCATCTTTGCTTTCTTATCTGCCATGCCTGGCACCTCCTAATATGTTCTATGGTCTGAAAAGATGCTGCTGAAAAAGAATCAGGAACCCTCTTGCGACATTTCCTAGAAGAAGCCCTCACCGGACATTTTCTTCACCACAAAGTTGCTCAGGAAGAGCAGGACACAGTTCACTCCCTGTTGGAACAGGCCTATAGCGGTAGCAAAATCATACTGCCCCTTATCCACGCCCATATCGTACACATATGTATCAATGACCTGTGCCACTGTAGTCTGGGTGGAGGCGGTGCGCAGGTTCATAATCTGGTCAAAATTGGCGCCCATGACTGAGCCCACATTAAGAATCAGCATGGTAGTCACCACGAAAGCGATGCTGGGAAGGGTAATGTAAATACATCTCTGAAACCGGTTGGCACCATCCAGATATGCGGCTTCATGCATCTCCTCATCCACGCCTGCAATGGCGGCCATATAGATGATGGTGCCCCACCCTGCTTCTTTCCAGATGCTGGTACCGTACAGCATGCCATAGAACATTTTGGGCTCCGACAACAGATTGATCTGCTGGAGTCCCGCAGACAGCATTATTTTGTTCACCACGCCGCTCGTAACGGAAAACAGGGCAAAAAGCAGCGAATACATAATGACCCAGCTCACAAAGTGGGGAAGATAAATCGTGGACTGAATCAGGCCACGGAACTTCTTGCTTCGCAGCTCATTCAGCAGCAGGGCCAGGATAATGGGGACCGGGAACGTAATGAGCAGCTGGGTCACGCCGATGAACAAAGTATTCCAGATAACATCCCCTGCCACGGAACGTCCGAAAAATCTGGCGAAATTGTCCATGCCGCACCACTGGGAGAAGATGATTCCGTTTTTGATTTTGAAATCCTTGAACGCAAGGATAATGCCATACATGGGTATATAGCTGAAGACGAACACCACCAGAAGCCCGGGGAAGATCATGATATAGCGATATTTATCCCGCTTCAGGTCATGCTTCAATTGCATGGAAGCCCCGCTGAACCTTGGATGGAAAAAGAAGGCGGCCAAGTTAAAAAGCAATATCGCCGCGCCCGCTGCCGCCGTGACGGCCGGAGCCAAACCGTACTTTCCAAAATCCCATTTCTTGATTCCTATGATGCCTGTAATCGCGACATACCAGACTCCGCCCCCAATCAGAAGCAGGGCTCCTGCGACCAGCAATGCCCTGAACACCAGAAGCTGCGTCCGGGAATCATTTGGTGCGGTTTTTGCCGTATTGACTTTTGCCATGTGGGTTACCTCCTCAATAATAGATGTGATTCGCAGAACCAAAAGGTATACTTTTTGGATTAAAGTATCCTTTAGCAAAAACAACCAAAAATACAAATATTTTCTTGACTTTTTTGTAAAATAAAAGTATGATAAATATAAGTTATGTACAATCAATTGGGATAATCCAAAAAGTATACATTTTGTGGCATGCAATAAAAAGCCCAACCTTGTCAAAATGACATATCAGTTGAGCTTTTGGGATAAATTATCGTTTATGCAATTGCATCACACCATGCGGAAATCCAGGTGCTTCGGAGGCTTTAAGTTCTCCCGTGCCCAGTTCATGTCAGCCTCCTCCGCGCCGCCCCTTTCCTTGCGGGCCATCAGTTCGAACCACAAATCCGTCAGCAGCACATCGCCCTCCCGCACATCTGTCAGGACGATGTCGCTCATCAGCAGGGCCTGGGCCTCCTGGTAGCGTTTCGTCCGCAGCAGCGCAAGAATCTCGAAAGTCTTGATCCGCCCCTCACCGCGCACTTCGGCCGGCAGTTTGTCCAGAAAACCGTACATGCGCTGGTACTGACGCGTTTTGGCCAGCAGTTCCAGGGCTTCCACGGCCAGAGGGCGGATGGGTTTTCGTTCTGCCGCTTCGCATAAAAGATCCGCCGCGCGAGCCGAATCACCGCCCTTATCCTCCAGAAGCGCCAGACAGCGAAGGGCCCAGGGATTCCGGGCACATTCCAGGGAACGGCGGAATTCCTTTCCGGCGGCCTGATTTTTTCCGGCGGAGGCATACATTACCCCCAACTGATAATGTCCGTACCAGTGGTCGCTTCTGCCATTTTGAATCGAGGCCTCCAGCGCAGCCTCCCAGGCCGGACCCGTCTGGTAGCTCAATGGCTCCGCATCCGGCTCCGGGCAGGGAAGGATGCCGTCTACAGCCAGTTCCATCCAGGGCTGCTCCTGCTCTCCCATCCTCATGGCATCCATGGAAAGCCCCGCCGTATGGAAGCCCTTGCCCAGCAGCGCCATTTCCGCCCGGGCGAATCCCATTCCGGAATGGAGCACCGCGCCGTTTTGACCGTCCAGCTCCCGTTTCAGACGATCATGCAGCTCCTCCAGTACATGGGCAGGCCTGGCCGCTTCCAACGCTTCTGCTACGGAAGCTACCGCAGCAGCATAGTCTTTCCCATGGACCGCAGCCGGGTCTGCCTGGACGGCGCCATAGGATTCCAGCCAGCTGATCGTCTCCCCACCCTTCATGGGCAGGTGCTCCAGCTGGGTCTTGGCAAGGCCTGCCTGCAGTTCGATATAAGCGCAGCCCTTTTGGGCCAGGAATTCCTGCCAGTGCCGCCCTCCGGTGCCCATGCCCCAGACGAACAGCTTCCGTCCCCTCAATTCACCTGTGGAAGTCTGGCACATACCGTATCCGTCTCTGCCCGGAGCGGCGATAAAGGGCCTGGCATCCTTCGGCACATCGAAGAAAAAGTCCATAGACTGGGGCAGAGTGGTGGTGCGGGTGATATCCCAGTCCAGTTTCCCTCCGTTCTCCCTTGCCAGACGCGCTGCCTCTCCGCGCAGCTTATGGGCCTCGGCGGTCATATAGGGCACAGGTACCTTAGCCAGCTTGCCGCCGTAGCCATAGCGGAAGGCCTTGTCCGCCGGAACCACTACGCGTACGTCTTCTCCCTCGTCTACCGCCATATTGCTCCACCAGTAGACGGCAGTGTCCTCCCCGGTGGCGTTGTCGATGCGGATCCGGACATAGAGTTCTTTTGCACCGTCTGGCAGGAAAGCTTCCAATCTGTAAAAGAGATGGCGCACCCTCTCGTACTGGAACATGCGCAGCACAGGGGTTCCATCGCTTAAGGCAAGCTCCTGGCAGGCCATGTGATCCACGGTAAAAGGCGTATGGCCTATGATGCCGATATTCCACTCCACGCCGCCGGAGATCCAGGCATTGCGCAGGGCCAGGTTACAGGGCTGGAAGACAGGGTTTACATGCAGCAGCTCCCGCCCCGCCTCCTTGTCGTAAAGGGACCAGAGCCTTCCTCCAAGCTCCGGCAGGAAGGTGGCCTTCAGGAATTCGTTCTCCAGGACAAAGGCTTTAAAAGCATGGTCACGGCGGATTCGGTCATAGCCATCCTGAATGGTGTAGGGCAGGATGGTGTTCACCCGCCCCCAGCCCATGTAGCGGGCTTCCTCCGGGCTCACGGTGGCCTCGTCAATCTCTATCTGTGCGTGGGCATCCGCTACTGACTTCAAATCAGGCAGGGGATTCTCCTTCCCCAGGGACGCGGCGGGCATAGTGTAGGTAGTCGTGGTCAAAGTGCTCATATTGCCTCCTTCTTTTGCTCCATAATGTGGGGATACGTAATTTCATAGGTATTCTCCGCGAAATTCACGGTTACCTTGGTTCCGTCAGAAAAGGTGCTGCGCTGTATGCTCCGTTCTTCGTTCAGAAACTCATGGTTTATCATTTTCTCCATGGCTACATGTTTCTGAAGATCCCGAATCACCTGCCATTGCCGGATGTTTTCCCGCAGTTCCCCGCCCTCCAGATATTCGCCCATATAGCCCATACCACCGTTCAGCAGGGCATGAAGGAAGCCTGTCGTCCCCTCCGGAATGCCCCAGGCGCCGGCGGGCATCATCCATGGTATGATTACACAGTCGTGGTATACCAGGTTATAGAGAGGCACGGGAATGGCACAGTCTTTTATGTAGGGCGCCCAGTGGCAGAATACCTGCGCGCCCACAGCCCAGTCGTTCACCTCCTCCGAGGAAGGGGCCACGCCGTGGGCCGTCAGATAGTGAAAGCACCGGTTCCTGGCATCGATGCACTCCCTGCGGGTCATGGGATGGTGGGGATTGACGCATTCGTCCAGTTCGTTACAGGTGAACACGTCCAGATAGGTGCCCTCCAAATGAATCCCCGCGGCAAAAAGCTGCTCAAAATTTCGACGCACATAGTCCGGCGCAAGGGACGCGCAGAGGTAGTTCTGGGGCCCTCCGGCCCATCTTGCCAGGGAGAACAGGGTACCGTCCGCGCTCATGGCCGCATTGTCGGCGTCATAGGTAGGCGCGTCCAGATAGTAGTCCCGATACTGGTCATGCACGCCGAACATATAACCAAGCTCCTGCATGGTGTCCGAGAGCTCCTTCAGGCCCTCCCACCCGCCGGCCTCTTTGCAGGGGGGCAGATAATCCGGGTGCTGGTTGTCGTATCCGGGCTGCCCCCAGCCGTCCAGATGCAGGTAGAGCTGGTCCACGCCCAGTCCCTTCAGGCGCTTCACCCTTTCGGTCCAGTGGGAGAACGGCACCAGCCTGTCGTTTTTTTCCGGATTTTCTTTGTCATAATAGGCGGAGCCTTCCGTCACATGGCTCTTGCCCTCCACATGCATGACGCAGCAACCGATGAGCTTTTCCACATTGGGGTTCTGGGCGGCCTTCTCCTTTAAGGTGCGGGGACGCCCCTCTTCATCGGCTATTTCCCGGTAAAGCTTGCAGAGCGTGACGTAATCGCTGCCCGCGGGCACAAAGCAGTAGCTGACGGTTCGGGCATAGTCCATTTTTCCCATGGAAGGGAGATGGCGCAGGGATATCCGGGTGGGGCCTCCTGCGGGATGGTTTACGGTATAGGCGCTGTCCCAGCTCTGCCTCACATAGCACAGGTACCCGCCCTGCGGCGTAATCTCGCCCCACCAGGGCATGTAGGCCGACTCGGAGCCCATCTGTCCGTCAAAGGGAAGCTTCTCTCCCACCGCTTCCGGCCAGTCCGTGGGCAGAAGCTGTCCCTGCATGGTGTTCAGCACCGCGTAAGAACCGGCTTCGTCCGCCACGAGAGGGCCTGGCCAGCAGACCTCCTTTACCCCGGAATCTCCTTCCCTGGCCAGCTCTGTCATATCGGTGGGAACGAAGGTGCAGTCCACGAAGCCGGTAGTGTCATTGACGATGATGCGTGTCTCGAAAGCCAGTTTCCCGTACCCCTCAAATTCCCTGTAGCAGACGCTCTCGCCTGTGCCCAGGCCGGTCTTTAGGGGCATCCGGGTGATGCTGCCCGCGCTCTCGAAGAGAATTTCCTCTCCGCCGCACAGCCTGATGCAGGGCCTGTGCGCCTCATCGAAGCGCCAGGCTTTCCCGTTTGCCTTGACGAAGGCATCGGGGACGAGGGTCACATCGTGTTCATTTCTCATAAGTCTTTCCTCCTGTTCCATTGGGCAAAATTAGGGGCGCTGTTGGGCCGATTCTGTTCGAATCTTCCGCTTTCCGCGGAGAAAGCTGTGCATTTTATTATATTGACTAACCTCAGAATTGTCAATATGTACATTTTTAGGTTTTAAGATGCCTGTTCCGGCAGCACAATGTTCCATCTGATGCCTTACCGAAAAAAATTCTAGGGGGCAACGGTATTCGTGATATCATTTTACAAGTATTGCTTTCACGTTTTCTCAAGTCCGTCCCTCCCCGACATCTGCGCGGAAAGGAACATGCCAAAAACGGGCAAATAACGTACAAAAAGCAAACCGCTATTGACACCCATCCTGTCCTGTGCTACACTGACAGGAACGATAGAAATAGAAATGCCTTTATGAGGGAGTAGTCAGCGCGATTCGCGTGGCAAGTCAACAAACGCGGCCTTTTAGGTCTGGCTTGTCTTAAATAACGAGACTCATACATAGCTGCGGAAAATGCCGGGTTCGTCCTGCAGGATGTTTTCTGCGCTATGCATGGGTCTTTTCTCTGTAAGGAAAAGTACCGGCAAATCTCAAAATACGAAAGAAAGAGGTTGGAAAAATGGAATTGGCAACGGTAATCTTCTTGTTTCTCGTTGGAATCGTATTCATCGTAAAGGGCGGGGACTTCTTCGTGGACGCGGCATCCTGGATTGCGGAGGTCAGCGGCATCCCGAAGCTGATCGTGGGGGCCACGATCGTCAGCCTGGCCACTACCCTGCCGGAGATGCTGGTCTCCGTCATGGCCGCGGCAAAGGGCAGCGTGGACATGGCCATCGGCAACGCCGTGGGCAGCGTCACCGCCAACATCGGCCTGATCATGGCGATTTCCCTGATCTGCATGCCGGGCATCATCAAGCGGGCGGATTATCTCATGAAGTCAGTCCTGATGCTGGCCGCCTCCATCCTGATCGTACTGTCCGGCGTGGCGGGCGAGATGGGCACTGCCATCACCATCGCCATGATGGTCATTTTTTTCTTCTTCCTGTGGGAGAACGTGAGCTCCGCGAAGCGCTCCATGAAAGCCAGCGCGGATGCGGCAGGGCGCAGGAAAATCGAGGGGAAGAAGGAAATCGCCGTGAACCTGGTGAAGTTCGCGGTGGGGGCCGTGGGCATCGTCTGGGGCGCGGATCTCCTGGTGGACAACGGCAGCGCTCTGGCCGCCATGGTGGGGGTGCCGGAGCGGGTCATCGGCGTGACCATCATCGCCGTGGGGACCTCCCTGCCGGAGCTGGTCACCACCGTCACCGCCATCATCAAGAAGCAGTCCTCGCTCTCCGTGGGCAATATCCTGGGGGCAAACATCATCGACCTGACATTAATCTTGCCCCTGTGCTCTCTGGTGTCCGGGAAAGCGCTGCCCATCGCGGCCACCTCCGCCAGGTACGACCTTCCGGCCTGCCTTTTGGTGGGATGCATCGCCGTGATTCCCGCCATGGTGTTCCAGAAATTCCAGAAATGGCAGGGCATCCTGCTCCTGTGCGTATATGCGGTCTATCTGTACCTGACCTGTTCTGCCATAGGGGCTTAGGCGACATGCGTCAAGGAAAGGATGGAATCAAAAATCCCGCCCCGTACAGCGGATATCCGCTTTGCCTCCTGGGGCGGGATTTTTATGACGCATCTGTCTTAAACACATTCCACCGCCTGGTACACAGAAGGCTAAGCAGCGTCCCAACGAATGCCACCAGCGCCCAGAGCCACAACACGCTCTGCCAGCCCTTCTCCTGCGCCACCCAGGCGATTCCATAACTGGAAAGCGCACTTCCCACATAGGTGCAGGAATTCAACAGCCCGGAAATGGTGCTCACCTTCCCCTTTTTCTGAAAAAAGGCGGGAAGCATGCTCACCAGGATGACGTTCACGCCGTACATGCAGCCAGTGACCAGGGCGGCAAGGCCTACCGATACCAATACGTGGACAGAGGACAGGAAAGCAAGGAGCAGGCTGCCGCAAAATCCCGTCAAAAAGACCACTCCGGCGCACAGCAGTTCGTTCCGGATGAGCTTCCGGTTCAATACGGAAGTAATCTCCAGACAGACGATGGAAAAAATCGGTAGCACCACTCCGCTTAAGATTGCCGAGGAACTGTCCAGCGAAAACGTCGCGGCCACATAGCTGGGCATCCAGGTGGTGATGCCATCACGCAAGACACCCTGCATGACGATGGCCGGCATCACCAGCACCAGTACCAGGACAGCGCTCTTTGAGAGCAGACGCCCTGGCCGGCCGGTGCCTGCCATAGTGGGCCGAGGAGTACTGCCTGTGCCGTCCCGCGCCCGGTTCCGGGCCTCCCCCGCGCGCTTCATCGCTGCCGGAACCCCTTTTATCCAGACCACCGCAAAGCATATGGCGCCTGCCGCGCACAGGAAGAACAGACTTTTCCACCCCTTCCACCGAATGCAGGCAGGTGCCAGCAGGTAGACGGCAATCGTCCCCGCGGACGAGCCCCAGGTCACCCGGACTACGGCCTTTTTATATGTATCCCCGTCCAGACACGCCGACATGATTCGTACCATGGGCGGCCAGATCATGGCCTGGGCGAACCCGTTGATGCACCAGAAGGCCAGAATCATTCCCGGCTCCGTGAAGATGGGTACGAGAAGGTTCATGCCCGCCGTGGTCAAAAGCCCTGCCAGAATCATCTTCTCAGGCTTCAGGCGGTCTCCTAGCCAGCCACTGATCAGCTGCCCCGCCCCATAGGTGATGAAGCTTCCCGTCACCGCCATGGACGCCGCAACCTTGCTGATGCCCTCCGCCCTTTCGACTTCCAGGAGCACCGCCCCGTAATTGATCCTCGTCAGATAGCTTATGAAATAGCATATCGTGCACAGAGCGATCAGCATCCCGCCACGGCTTTCTTTTTCCTCTTTCATCGTTCTCCCAATCTTCCTTCCCTTTTTCGTTCAGCTTTTCTTCCCTCTCAGCACCCGAATCTGGTTTTCCAGGTACAGGTTGTAGATCTCCCCCTCAAGCCCGGAGTCCGTCACCAATGTGCAGTCCTGCCGCACATCCGCGATCTTCAGGAAGCCGCTCTTCTCGAATTTATCGCTGTCTGCCAGGAATATCGTCTCACCCGCCTGCTCCATCATCTTCTTCTGTATCGTGCACAACTCCCGGTCATAATCCATGACCCCGTACTGGATGGACACCGCCGACGGACAGATGATGGCCTTGTCCGCATGGAACCGCTCCAGGGACTCCAGCACCCAGGAGCCGTAAAACGCGTTCTCCCTGCCCATATAGAAACCGGAGCACAGGTACAGTTCGAAGCTCTCTTTGTTTTTCAGCGCATCGAAAACGTCCAGACAGCTAGTGATTATCGTCAGCCTTTCAAAACGCTCCCGCAGCATTCCCGCGAATTCCACCGCCGTGCTTCCGCAGTCCACCATGAGGATGTCGGATTCGGAAATCAGCTCTGCTGCATACCGCACCAGCTCCGCCTTTTTCTCCTGGTTCTTTCCGCTGCGCTCCTTCCGGTCCAGATATTCCCCGCTGCGCGGAATCCGCAGGGCTCCGCCATGGACACGGCGGAGGCTGTTCTGCTTTTCCAGCTCCAGCAGATCCCTGCGGATGGTCTCCACAGACACGCCAAACCGCTCCGTCAGCTCTCCGATTTTGGCCGCGCCCTTGGCGTTTATGAACTCTATGATTTCCTGTTGCCTCTCCGTGGCAAACATCTGCATCTCTCCTATCTTGCTTATCTTCCTCCGGCCGTGCCGTATTCATATAACAACGGCCTTCCTGCCTGCCTTATCCACACATCTGCAACTTATACCACATTATAACAACTATTTCCACATATTGCAATAGGAAATCCACATGATATACACAGAATTCCACACGCAAATCATCCACACCGGCATCTCTTTTTCGGCTAATATCTCTCTGAATATAATTTTCGCGAACCCGTGACAAAAAACAAGCATATCTCGGCTATTATCTATTGTTTAGTATCTTAGCCGAAATATGCCTGTCTTCAAAAAAAGCTTTATCCCTTCTTAGCCGCGTTCACCCGTTCCACCTGCTCCGCCAGCCTCTCCTTGGTCAGTGGATATGCGCCGAAGAGCAATGCCCCCGCCGCGCACATGACCGCGGGCACGGCGATGGTACAGACAATCAGGGCCGTGCGCACCTGGGGCGGCTGGGTCTGGGCCTCTCCCCGGAAGCCTGCCGCTTCCAGGATATAGCCCGGAATGGCGCCGCCCACGCCCATGCCGCACTTGGTGATGAAGCCGGACAGGGCCGCGATGGCCGCGTCCGCACGATACCCCAGCTCCAGCTCCACATAATCCGTGTTGTCCGCCTGGATGCCGTAGGTCAGGGGCATGCACAGCCCGTCCGCGAACCCGGCGATGGCCATGGCTGCAAGCAGGATGGGGATGCTGGTGACGTCAATCAGGCGTAGGAGCGGCGCTGTGCCAATCAGGGTCAGGCTCAGCATATAGGCCTTCTTTCGCCCAATCTTTCGAATCAAAGCGCCCACCAGCAGCGTGGCCGGAAGCAGCGCGCACAGCTGCACCACGGACACCACGCTCATCAGCTTCAGATTCCCAATCACATATGTAAAGAAATACGCCAACGTGGTATTCATCACATATTTCCCAATCATGTAAATCAACGCGGCGGAAAAGGTGATAGCCACCGGCTTCTGGCCCAGGATGCGGAACAGATCCTTTATCTGATAGCTGTCCTTCCCCGGCTGGGCCTGCACCCGCTCCTTCAGCCCCAGCGCGCCCGCGATGGAACAGCCCGCAATCACCGCCGCGGCGATCAATACCAGGGTGATATAGCCCTCCTTCTCGGAGACATTGCCGATGATTACAGGGGCGCTTAAGTTCACCAGAAAGGAGCCCAGGGTGTACACGAAGCCCTTCTGGGCGCTTAAGGCGCTGCGCTCCTCCATATCGAGAGTCATCACCGGCAGCATGCTGTTCAGGGAGATGTCCATCACCGGGAACAGCACCCCGATCATCAGGTAGGTCACATAGGCGATGGCCAGCTTCCCGGAGGTGGCCATCAGGGGCGCGAACCAGATCAGCAGGAAGTTCAGGGAGCACAGCGCCGTGCCCACGATCAGGGTGGGGCGGAAATGCCCGTGCTTCGTGGTGGGCAGTCTGTCGATGAGGAATCCCATAAAGGGATCCTTCAGCGCGTCCATCACCCTGGCAATCAAGAACAGGGTGGCGCAGGCCGCCGGGTTCAGTCCTATCACATTGGTGTAGAATATCAGCAGGTAGGACCCCAGTATGGTCTGGATGGGGATATTCCCCAGGTTCGCCAGCGCAAAGCTGATTTTTTCTTTCATGGTAACTTTATCACTCATTTATCTGCCTTTCTTAAAGGGACTCCCCCCTCATCT